>Ga0315279_10006888_pt1 | contig 14217 bp, 15 predicted proteins | sample YL17G06_20_MG_FD_203694 | JGI IMG/M metagenome (GOLD analysis project Ga0315279, IMG submission 203694) | Sediment microbial communities from Yellowstone Lake, YNP, Wyoming, USA - YL17G06_20 | ecosystem: Environmental > Aquatic > Freshwater > Lake > Sediment | place: USA: Wyoming | collected... | reverse complement strand
GGATGTCTTCGACGAGGAGAAAAAGTGTGTGAAAACCACAGACCTGAGGCAGATGCTGCTGGTGCCCGAGGGGATAGGCTTCGTAGAAAGAACTATTCCCCTGGGCAGAGTACCACAGTGAGGAGGGCAGCCTGACATAGAACTGTGAAGCATTTTCTTTTGGTTATTTTAATCCAAATAGGCATCAAAAAATTAATCGAGAGGATATTTATTAACCTCGTCTCGGGTTGTCAGTATATTTAAGCCCTTATAAAGGAAGGCCCATCTTTAATCGAATTTTATGGGTTAATCCGAATCCTCTCGATAATGTTTTTATCGAATCCTAACCCCTTCCCTTTGAAGGCACCTGCGTTGGTGTCGCTCATCTGCCTGGGCATAGAGTCCACTGCCGATAACCTCGGAATAGGAGTGGCTTCCTCAGACGGTTCTATCCTAGCCAACGAGGTCGACGTACACATCCCCGAGCAGGGGGGCATCCACCCACGCGAGGCTGCCCGCCACCACTCCGAGAAGATGGGCACCGTAATATCGAAGGCCCTAGAGACCGCCAAGATAACAGCCAGAGATGTCAGCATCGTCTCCTTCGCCCAGGGACCCGGCCTCGGCCCATGCCTCAGGACCGGCGCCACGGCAGCGCGGGCGCTCGCCGCCTACCTTAACGTCCCCCTCGTCGGTGTGAACCACTGCGTCTCCCACATAGAGATCGGACGCCTCGCCACAGGCGCCGAAGACCCCCTCACATTGTACGTCTCAGGCGGTAACACCCTCATCGCCGGCTTCGAGGCGGGTAGGTACAGGGTCTTCGGCGAGACACTTGACATAGCGATAGGAAACTGCCTTGACACCTTCGCCCGCGAGGCGGGGCTGGAGTACCCTGGTGGCCCCGCCATAGAGAAGGCAGCGTTGAAGGGATCGAGGTTGATAGAGCTCCCCTACGCCGTGAAGGGGATGGACATGAGCTTCACAGGCCTCATGACGGCGGCGATAAACGAGTACAGGAGCGGGAGACACAGCCTGGAGGACCTCTGCTTCAGCCTCCAGGAGACGGGCTACGCGATGCTCGGCGAGGTGACGGAGAGGGCCCTCGCCCACACCAAGAAGCCGGAGCTCCTCCTCACAGGCGGCGTAGGCGCCAACAAGCGGCTCAGAAGTGTCATCGAGGATATCGCAAAGGAGCACGGCGCGAAGCCGTTCCACGTCCCGATAAGATACGCCACGGACAACGGAGCAATGATAGCCTGGACGGGCATCCTCGCCTACACCCACGGCGTCAGGACCCCCATCGAGGCGAGCTACGTCGACCCCAGGTGGAGGATAGACGAGGTGGAGATACCGTGGCGGGTCTGAGGGTCATAGCGAAGGGCGCGGAGGCGGACCTCATCCTCGACCCCGACTGGAACGGGAGGAGGGCGCTCATCAAGCAGAGGGGCGAGAAGAGATACAGACATCCCCAGATAGACAGGGAGGTACGCAGGTTCAGGACCCTCCATGAGGCCGACATTATCCACAGGGCTAAGGAGGCCGGCGTCCCGACGCCCCTCATATACCAGGTCGACGTCGACCGAGCCTCCATCGTCATGGAGTACGTCGAAGGAGAGAAGGTGCGCGACATAGTGAACGCCCTCGGCGACGACGAGAATAGGGAGCTGTTCCGCATCATCGGCTTCGAGGCGGGCCGCCTCCACGGGGCGGGGCTCATCCACGGCGACCTCACCACCTCGAACATGATCAGGGTCGCTGACAGGGTCGTCTTCATAGACTTCGGCCTGGGCGAAATATCAAGAGAGACGGAGAAGCGGGGCGTGGACGTCAACCTGATGAGGAGGATGCTGGCGAGCACCCACTTCACGAGGCAGGTGATGCTCTTCGACGCCTTCAAGGACGGGTACCACGAGGCCATGGGGCCCGAGGCCGACGAGGTGCTCGTGCGGGTCGACGAGATATCGAGGAGGGGGAGGTACATTGAGAAAGAGTAGGATATGGATGGCGACGGGAAACGAGAACAAGGTGAGGGAGGCCGCGGAGGTCCTCGCAGAGTACGGCGTCGAGCTCACACACCTCAAGACGAAGCGCGTCGAGGTGCAGGCTGACGACCTCGACGAGATAGCCGCCTACAGCCTGAGGTGGATCGAAGAGGATAAGCCGGTTGTAGTCGAGGACGCCGGCCTCTTCATAGACCACCTCGGCGGGTTCCCGGGCCCCTACTCCTCGTATGTGTTGAAGAGGCTCGGCAACCCCGGCATTCTGAAGCTGATGGAGGACGTCGGCGAGCGCTCCGCGAGGTACCTGAGCGCCGTAGCCTACAGGGACGAGGGCGGCGTCGGGGTCTTCCATGGCACGGTCGAGGGACAGATAGCCCAGTCCATCAGGGGCAGCCACGGCTTCGGCTACGACCCCATCTTCATCCCCGGCGAGGGAGATGGCCGCACCTTCGGTGAGATGAATGACAAGGAGAAGAACAGGCTCAGCCACAGGGCACGCGCCTTCCGCGCCCTCGGTAGTTATCTCGCAGAGGATTAGATAACCTTTTTAAACCTTAGAGAGTCTTAACGTAGCGCGATTCGGGGAAACTCGGGTAAACGGCGGAACCATAATGGTCGGAAAACTCTCAACGATGCGTGGGCACGGCTACTCTGTCAGGCCTGTCTCCAAGAGGCCGCCCAACTGGGTGGTCTACCAGCCCGACGAGGTGAAGGCCCTCGTCATCAACCTAGCCAGGGAGGGAAAGAGGCAGAGCGAGATAGGGAACATCCTGAGGGACGAGCACGGCATCCCCCTCGTGAAGCCGATAGTCGGCTACGGCGTCAGGAAGGTTCTGGAGGAGACGGGGCTTGCCCCGAACATCCCAGAGGACCTGTACAACCTGATGGTCAGGGCGACACGCATCAGACGCCACCTCGAGAGGAACCCGAAGGACTACGGCAACAAGCGCGGCCTACAGCTCACGGAGTCTATGATCTACAGGGTGACAAAGTACTTCAAGCGGGTCGGAAGGCTTCCCAGGGACTGGAACTACAGGGACGAGATCGTCACCATCTAGCCTGACCCGGCATGGATCAAGCAGACCAGTTCTCAACATCCTTTGAGCCGGCGGTCATCCTTCTCAGACAGCACGTAGACGAAGGCCACACCTTGCGCGTCGTGACCCACAACGACGCTGACGGCGTCGCCTCAGGCGGCATCCTGAGCAGGATGGCGCTCCGAATGGGCGTCCACTTCAGGACGACCTGCGAGAAGCGCCTCGACGAGGCGACCGTTAAGGCCATAGCCGAGGAGAGGCCGCGCCTTGTCGTCTTCTCCGACTTCGGCAGTGGTTACCTCGACCTCATCGCCAGGCACCTCAATGGAGTTGATACAATAGTACTCGACCACCACCTCCCCGTCGGCATAGCGCCTGAAGAACTGGTCCACGTCAACCCGATGCTCCACGGCATCGACGGCGCCCGAGACATAGCGGCCTCAGGCATCAGTTACACCCTGGCCAAGAGGATCGACGAGGCGAACAGGGACCTCAGCACTCTCGGCATCGTCGGCGCCCTGGGAGACCAGCAGGATAAGGGGCCGAAGAAGACGCTGACCGGGCTGAACACCCTGATCGAGAGGGAGGCGGAGGAGGCGGGGCTCCTGCAGCGGAGGGTCGACCTCATCTTCTACGGCTACGAGACCCGGCCCGTGGCGAAGGCCCTCGCCTACACCATGTCTCCCTTTATCCCTGGGTTCAGCGGGGCAGAGGACAGATGCGTCGCCTTCCTCAACTCCATCGGCGTCGAGCTGAAGACCGGAGACAGGCTCAAGGCGCTCCGCGACCTGAGCGACGAGGAGAAGAGAACAATCTTCAGCTCCCTTAGCAGCCACATGGTCTCCCAGGGCTGCGACTCCAAGACCGTCCACGACCTCATAGGCACGGTCTACACATTCAAGGCCGAGGAGCCCTCGACACCCCTCAGGGACGGCAGGGAGTACAGCAGCCTCCTCAACGCCTGCGCGAGGATGGGGAGGGCCGGGGTCGGCCTGAGCATCTGCCTCGGCGACAGGGGCGAGGCGGTGAAGGAGGCTGAGGCGACCGTCGACGAGTACCGCCGAAAGATCGGGGGCTACCTCGACTGGGTCAGGCAGGGCGACCACCTGAGGGAGATGGATGCCATCTATGTCCTCAGGGCGGGTTCAGAGATAGACGACACCATAGTGGGCGTCGTCTCAAGCATCCTCCTCAACCAGGGCATAGTCAAGGACAAGCCCATCGTGGCCTCCGCAAGCTCCGACGACGGTACGGTAAAGATATCAGCGAGGGGGACGGAGGAGATAGCGGCTAGGGGGCTCCACCTCGGCAGGGTGTTGCAGGAGGCCGCCGTGGCCTTCAAGGGGGCGGGGGGCGGCCACGACATAGCCGCCGGCGCGTACCTGCCCGCTGAGGGGGAGGCGGAGTTCATGGTGAGGGTGAACGAGCTTGTCAAAAAACACGGCTCAAAGTGAGGCAGTCGTAAGGATCAGGTACGGTGATGAGGCCTCGGCAGAGGCAGTGATGAGGGCGATCTCCCCAGACAACCTCAAGGCCGAGGACATATCCATGGACGCCGTGAGCCACGGTGGCGTCCTAGAGGTCAGGGTCATCTGCGGCAGGGGCGTGGGGAGCCTCGTCGCCACGCTTGACGACATTCTCTCATGTATCAGCGCGGCGGAGAAGGCCCTTGGCGGTGTAGCCTGACTGTGCCTCCCCCTCCAATTCCCTTTTCGGGGAAAGGTATAAATGAGCGCGGGGCACTTATCGGTCGCTGAAAACAGGAGAGTATGGCTTGTCAAGGGCCGTCAAGGACAAATGGAGGAGGAAGGAGTCCTACGACATCATCCTCCCACGCTACTTCGGCGAGACGAAGGTCGGCGAGACACCGGCCGAGGTCCCTGACGCCGTCAAGGGGCGCGTCTTCGAGACCACCCTCGCCGCCATAACGGGCGACTTCAGCCAGGAGTACATGAAGATGTACTTCCAGGTCGTCGGAGTCGAGGACCACAAGGCGCAGACCGTCTTCAAGGGGCACGAGTACCTCCGCGACTACCTCCGCAGCCTCGTCAGGAGGAGGAGCACGAAGGTCGACGGCTTCTACAGAGTCACCACCCAGGACGGATACAAGGTCAAGATCGTCGTCACGGCGATGACCCAGTCGAGGATCAAGACGAGCCAGGAGCTGGCAATCAGGGAGATCATGAAGCAGGTCGTCGAGGAGAAGGCGAAGACGCTGACCTTCGACCAGATCGCCCATGAGATGGTCCTCGGAAAGCTCGCCTCGGACGTCTACAACCAGGCACGGAAGGTGACGGCTCTCCGCCACGTAGGCGTCAGGAAGAGCGAACTCATAGCGACGCCGCTGCCGGCTTAACCGTTTTAAGCCCCAGATTCTAGTTGGTTCCAGGTAAGACCTTGGAGCCCCGCACACAGGTGGCGAGAGAGGCGGCCAGGCTTCTCTACACAGGCGCCGCCGAGGAGTACATCCAGGCGAAGGAGCAGGCGGCGGCGAGCCTAGGCGTCAAGGCAACCCCAAGCAACTACGAGGTCGCCGTCGAGCTCGACAGGTTAGCCGACGAGCTCGAGGGCGGCATAAGGCAGAGGCGACTCGCCGAGATGAGAGGCATAGCGCTCAGGATAATGAAGGCGCTTAACAAGTTCAGCCCCCGCCTGATCGGTAGCGTATGGAGGGGCACCGCACGCACGGGGAGCGACGTCGATGTAGTCGCCCTAGCCAGCAGCCCCGAGGAGGTCGAGGAGACTCTCTCAGGCTTCGAAATCAAGGAGAAGGGTGGGGTGACCTTCAAGGGCGGCGTCAACGCATACCACATCAAGCTCGCCATAGACTGCTACGAAGCCGAGGTCGTCGTCAGGAGGCCTGACGAATACGAGGAGGAGCGCTGCGACATCTACGGCGACGTGAAGCGCGGCCTCACCCTCCCCGAGCTGGAAAGGCTTTTGAGGTCTGACCCCCTACGCAGATTCGTCCCAAGGAGGCGTTCAAGGTGACGAAGCTCTTCGGCTCCTCCGGTATAAGAGGCCTCGCCAACGTCGAGATCACCCCAGCCCTCGCCCAGAGGCTCGGCGCCGCCCTTGCCACGATCCATGAGGGGGGTACGGTAGTGGTCGGGAGGGACGCCAGGACCACGGGGGAGATGTTGGCAGCCGCCCTGGCCTCCGGCATAGCCTCGTGCGGGGCGGAGACGAAGCTCGTGGGGCTCCTGCCGACGCCGGTTATTGCCTGGCTGACGAGGGAGCTCGGCGCCGACGCAGGAGTCGCGGTGACCGCAAGCCACAACCCGCCGGAGTACAACGGTCTCAAGGTCTTCAACTCAAGGGGCATGTCCCTCACAGGGAAGGAGCAGGGGAAGGTCGAGGCTAAAATGGGGAAAGAGGAGTTCGACCTCGCCCCGTGGGACGGCGTCGGCTCCACCGAGGAGCTGGACGCCTCATGGATGTACGTCGACGCCGTCGCCGAGGCCATCCAGCTAGAGAAGGAGTGGAAGGTAGCCTGCGACCTCTTCTGCGGCGCCACATCCACCGTCGCCTCGGCGGCCTTCGACGCGGTCGGACTCAAGGCAACGATGATCAACGCCTACCCGGACGACCACTTCCCCGCCGGAAACCCCGAGCCGACCGTCGAATCCCTCGAAAGGCTCGGAAAGTTCATGAGGGCTTCGGGCGCCGAGGTGGGCTTCGGCTTCGACGGCGACGGCGACAGGATGATGGCCCTCGACGAAAAGGGCTCCGTATTGAGCCCTGACAGGCTGCTCGCTGCCTACGCCGCGTACGAGGTCGAGAGGAACGGGGGCGGCGTCGTCGTCACCCACGTCGGGGCGTCCATGTGCGTCGAGGACATGGTCGAGGCAGCCGGGGGCAGCGTCATCAGGGTCAAGGTCGGCGACGCCTACATAACGGAGGCGATGGCGGATCGCGGCGCGGTCTTCGGCGGTGAGCCCGTCGGCGCATGGGTCCACCCAGGCGTCCACATGTGTCCGGATGGCATCCTCTCGGCCCTGAAGCTCATAGAGGCGCTTGAGGCGAGGAGTCAGACGCTCTCGGAGTTCGTCTCCGATGTCACGGAGTATCCCATCATCAACTCCAAGCTGGAGTGCCCCAGCGCGCGGAAGGAGCCGACGATGAAAGCGCTGGCCAAGGAGTACGGGAAGGCGTTCAAGGGCGTCAAATCGGTGAACAGGGTCGACGGCGTCCGCCTCGAGCTCGAGGACGGCTGGACCCTGATAAGGGCCTCAGGCACCGAGCCCCTCATAAGGATCACCGTCGAAGGAAGAGATGGAGACTCGGCGAAGAGCCTCATGGAGAGGAGCCGGGTGCTCGTCAGTATGATTATGGAGGCTTAGAGATGAAGGCGGTTATTCTGGCGGCTGGAAAAGGTGAGAGGCTGAGACCCCTGACCGACACGAGGCCTAAGCCACTTCTCCCAGTGGCGGGTAAGCCCCTCCTCGAGTGGCTACTCATGGAGGCTGCGGGCGCCGGCGCGAGAGATGTCCTCCTCGTCACCCACCACATGGGGGAGAAGGTGAGGGAGGAGTTCGGCGACGGCTCACGCCTCGGCCTGAGGATCAATTACGCTAGGCAGGAAAAGTTTGGGGGGACAGCCGACGCCTTCAAGACAGCGGAGGAGTTCGTGGACGGAGACGAGTTCATCGGCATCTACGGCGACGCCTACCTAGCGCCGGGCACCATCAGAAAAATAGTCAGGGACCACACAGAGGGGGAGACGACCATGACAGCAATGCCCGTCGAGGCGCCCTCGGAGTACGGCGTCGTCGAGGCCGATGCTGATCAGGTGAAGGCGGTAGTCGAGAAGCCAAAGCCGGGCATGGAGCCGACCAACCTCGCCAACGTGGGAATATACGTCTTCCCGCCCGCGGTCTTCGAATATATCCGGAGGACGGGGCTGAGCCCCCGGAAGGAGTACGAGATAACCGACACACTGGGGCTCATGTTAGGAGACGGTTTAAAGATCAACCTCCACAGGCTCGGGGAGGGAGAGTGGCTCGACATAGGCCTCCCTTGGAACCTCCTTGAGGCGAACGCCAGAGCACTATCTACTCTGGAGCCACGCGTCCTCGGCGCCGTCGAGGAAGGCGCAGTCCTCAGGGGCCCAGTTCATGTCTGCGGCGGCGCCAGGGTCAGGTCAGGCGCCTACATCGAGGGACCCGTCTACATCGGCGAGGGGGCGGACGTCGGCCCCAACTGCTACATACGCACCGGCACGAGCCTCGGCAAGAACACCCGCGTCGGGAACGCCTGCGAGGTGAAGAACAGCATCATCATGGAAGGCACCCACGTCGCCCACCTCAGCTACGTCGGGGACAGCATCATCGGCTCCAACTGCAACCTAGGCGCGGGCACAATAACGGCGAACATCCGCTTCGACAAGAAGCCAGTGAAGGTCACCATCAAGGAGAAACGTGTCGACAGCGGCCTCAGGAAGCTCGGCGCCATCGTCGGCGACGACGTCCAGACCGGCATCAACGTCAGCATCAACCCGGGAGTCAAAGTAGGCTCGGGCGCCTGGATCGCGCCGGGAGTCACGGTGACGAGGGACGTGCCGGGTGGCGTCCTAATGACCCAGAGACTCGAATATGAATGTGAGGAGAGGTAACAACGTCAAGTTTATTTACCCGGAAAAATAAAACACGAAATGTATGGAGAAAAGAGAGTTCAAGGAGCTCTACCCCCACCTCGCGGAGGAGATAGAGGACGGCACCTCCCTGACAGACGTCTCCTTCGACGCCGCCGAGGAGCAGCCTGAGAGGAAGTACCAAGGCTACGAGCCTGGCCCTATGGACTTCCTCCGTCGTTGTAGCACCAAGGATCAGGCCACCGAGATAATAGATTACCTCGAGAGGAGAGGCGAGATCCCCAAACAAGAGGCCAGGGAGCTCCGGAGGCAGCTCGAGAAGCACGGCCTCAAGGCCTTCGGCAAGAAGAAGCCGACGGGCTTCTACGAGAAGTAGGCTGAGCCGGGCGAAAGTGGTTTTAAGCCCTGCAGCCCCAGTAACCACGATGCAGTTTTGGCCCCCCTGGTTGGACTCGTAGGTAAGGCGAACGTCGGGAAGAGCACGTTCTTCGCCGCGGCGACCCTGAAGCCCGTCGAGATCGCCAACTTCCCGTTCACCACCATCAAGGCGAACAGGGGCGTCGCCTACGTGAGGAGTCCCTGCGTCTGCCGGGAGTTCGGGGTGAAGGACAACCCGAACAACAGCGTATGCGTAGACGGCGTAAGGCTCATACCCGTCGACCTCATAGACACCCCAGGCCTGATCCGTGGCGCCCACCAGGGGAAGGGGCTCGGCAACCAGTTCCTCGACGAGGTCCGCCGCGCCGACGCGCTGGTGGTGGTCTGCGACGCCGCAGGCTCCACGGACGAGGGCGGCCAGCCGGTCCCCTCGGGCACCCACGACCCCATCGACGACGTCCACCTCTTCGAGGAGGAGTTCGACCTCTGGCTCCAGTCCATAGTCGCGAAGGACTGGGAGCGCGCCGCACGGACGGCGGAGTCGAAGCGCGAGGAGATCGGCAAGCACATAGCTGAGAAGCTCACAGGCCTCGGCATCGGCAGGGGCCACATCCAAGCAGCCCACGAGAGGGCGAGTCTCAACCCCTTCAAGGCGTCGACGTGGAGCCGAGAGGACTTCGCGAGGTTCGTCAAGGAGCTCCGCAGGGCCTCGAAGCCCCTGATAGTCGCCGCGAACAAGGCGGACAAGGAACACGCCGCCGAGAACATAGAGAGAATAAGAGGGAAGGGCTACCGGGTAGTCCCGACCTGCGCGGAGGCGGAACTCGCCCTAAGGAGGGCTGCGGACGCCGGCCTTGTAAAGTACCTACCGGGAGACAAGGACTTCACCGTCACGCAGCCTGAGAAGCTCAACCCGAGCCAGCTGAATGCCCTCGAAATCATACGCGAGAGGGTCCTCAAGAGGTGGGGCGGCACTGGCGTCCAGGAGGCGCTGAACGAGGCGTTCTACGGGCTCCTTGACATGATCGTCGTCTACCCCGTCGAAGACGCCGAAAAGCTGACAGACAAGCAGAACAGGGTGCTACCCGACTGCTTCCTCGTCCCTAAGGGGACGACAGCCAAGGGGTTCGCCGGCGTCATCCACACTGAGCTCCAGGAGAGCTTCCTCTTCGCCGTCGACGCACGAACCAAGAGAAGGGTAGCAGACACCTATCTCCTTAAAAACAATGACGTGATACAGATAGTCGCTGCCAAGGCCAAGAAGTAGGGAGGTGCCGACAGTGGTGAAGGAGGTAAAGATTCTCGTATGTGACCCCATCGACGAGGTGGGCGTCACCATGCTGAGGAAAGCTGGATTCGCCGTCGACCTAGACACGGCCATAACCCCTGAGAGGCTCCTGAAGAAGGCGGGGGGCTACACAGCCCTCGTCGTCAGGAGCAGGACCAAGATAACGAAGGAGGTTCTGGCGTCGGCCCCTGACATCAAGGCCGTGGCGAGGGCGGGCGTCGGCCTCGACAACGTCGACGTCGATGAGGCGAAGAAGCGTGGTGTCCAGGTCATCAACTCTCCTGAGGCGCCTAGCAACGCCGTCGCGGAGCTTGTCCTTGGCTACATGCTCAGCCTCGCCAGAAACCTTCCGAAGGAGGACGCCTCCATGAAGCGGGGCGAGTGGATGAAGAGCAAGCTCACCGGCTTCGAGGTACAGGGGAAGACCCTTGGCGTAGTCGGCTTCGGCCGCATCGGATACCTCCTCGGCAAGAAGGCCAAGGCCCTCGGCATGCACGTCCTCTGCTACGACGTGCTCATCGACAAGCTGATGAACTTCGTCAATGAGGTGGGCGCTGATTCGGTTCCGCTGGACAGGCTCCTCGCAGAGTCCGACTTCGTCACGGTCCACGTGCCGCTCCTGCCCCAGACGAAGGGCATGTTCAACGTCGAGACCATCGGCAAGATGAAGAAGGGGAGCTACCTCATCAACGCGGCCCGCGGGGGAATAGTCGATGAGAAGGCCCTGCTCGGGGCGCTGAGGTCGGGTCACCTTGCTGGAGCCGCCCTTGATGTTTACGAGGAGGAGCCGATGAGGAACCTTGAGCTTGTGAAGCTCGAGAACGTCGTCTGCACCCCCCACATAGGCACGGAGTCGAAGGAAGCCCAGCTGGCGAACAGCACCATAGTGGCTGAGAAGCTCATCAAGCTCCTCGGGTAGAGCCTTCTTTTCTCAGACAAAACAATTAATACGGTTGCGGAAGCCAATAAAGCCGGTCAACCCGGTTGATAACGGTCATCGGGGCGGGTCTGTCAGGTCTCAGCGCTGCCTACCACCTCGGATCAGATTACATCGTCCTTGAGCGGGAGGCCGAGGTAGGCGGTCTATGTCGCAGCGTGGCTACAAAAGGCTACGTCTTCGACCTCGCCCCCCACATCTTCTTCACAGGCAATCAGTACGTGAGTGGCCTCATCGACGACCTTCTCCACGGTGACCTCGTGAGGCAGGCGCGGAGGGCCTACATCTACCTGAAGGGCACCTACGTCGAGTACCCATTCGAGGTCAACCTCCACGGCCTACCACGGGAAACGATAGACGAGTGCATCTCCGGATTCAAGGAGAGGGGGAGAACCCAACCCGTGAATTTCCTGGAGTGGATCCACTCAACATTCGGAGCCGGAATAGCCAAGCACTACATGGTACCCTACAACGAGAAGGTCTGGAAGTACCCCCTCGACCAGATGAACGTCGACTGGATCGCGGGCAGGGTCCCGACGCCGAGCATGGACGAGATGATCAGGGGCGCCAAGGAGAAGGTGGAGAAGGACTATGGCCCCAACGCCTACTTCCTCTACCCACGGAGGGGCGGAATAGGAGCCATAGCCGACGCCCTCGCGAACAGGGTCGGGAGCATATCCCTCAACTCCGAGGCCGTGGAGATCGACTCTGAAGACCCAGAGGGCGTGAATGTGACGTATAGAGAAGACGGTGGAAAGAAGAGGACCATCAAGTCGGACGCGGTCCTCTCATCCATGCCCCTACCAGAGATAGTTAGGATCATGAGAGACGCCCCAAATGAGGTCGTCGAAGCCTCAGAGAGACTCGTACACAACAGCCTCATCTGCGTCAACATAGGCGTGGACAGGCCGAGGATATCCGACAAGCACTGGCTCTACTTCCCTGAGAGCGAGTATGTCTTCAACCGCATCAGCTTCCCGATGAACTTTTCCGGGGAGACCGCGCCCAGGGGCAGGAGCTCCATCCTGGTCGAGGTCACATACCGGGGAACTAGACCAAACCTCGAGGAGACTAAGATCAAGGTCAGGGAGGGGCTCATCACTGCGGGCATCCTGAGGGAGGACGACAAGATAGACGTCTTCGACGCTCTCGATTTCAAATACGCCTACGTCATAAATGACCTAGATCACGGGAGGAACGTGGCGATCATCCACGACTACCTCCGCGGGAACCGCATCCATCCGATGGGGAGGTTCGGTGAATGGGGTTACCTCAACATGGACAGATCCATCCTCTCAGGGAGGAACGCCGCAGAGAAGATCAGGGTAGGAGTAGGATGATCTCAGTCATAATCCCCACCTACAACGAGGAAAGGAACATAGAGAGGTGCCTCAGGTCCCTGGAGAAGCAGACCATCCCCAGAAGCCAATTCGAGGTGATAGTCGTCGACGGCCAGAGCAAGGACCGCACCGTCGAGATCGCGGGCAGGTACGCTGACAGGGTGATCCAGCAGGTGAGTAAGGGGGTTGGGGGCGCCCGCAACGACGGCGCCAAGATCGCCAGGGGCAGAGTAATCGTAAGCACAGACGCCGACTGCCTACCACCGCCCAGGTGGCTCGAGAACATCTCGAAGTGCTTCAAGGACGACCGAGTCCTCGCCGCCACCGGCCTGCTCAAGCCCGTCCTCGACGATCTCGACGACGCCGAACGCGCAGCCTATAATGTCCTCTTCGAGACCTCGAACCTCTTCATCCTCATCGCCGCCAAGCTAAGGTTCTATCACCTGTGCGGAGCCAACACGGCCTTCGACCGCGACGTCTTCAACAAAGTCGGGGGCTACAGCGACCTCCCCTACTCCGACGACATCGAGATCGTCAGGAGGCTCAAGCCCCTCGGCAGGATAACCGTGAGCAAGGAGATCTGGGTCCACTACTCTGTCCGCAGGATCAAGAAGCTCGGCCTAGCGAAGTACGCCTTCATGATCTTCAGGAACGACTGGGCGGTGATGTTCTTCAACCACAAGCCCGTGAAGGGCGACTACGCCAAACAAGATTACAATTAAATATGAAATAGGCTTTCACTTTTCAGGTCGGAAACGGATCAGGGACACACCGTGGGGGGATCAGGTGCCCCGTGCGTGTAGTCGGGGTAGGCACCGCCGGCGAACAGCACGATAGTAGCCGAGAAGTTGATAAGGCTCATGGTGGCCGGTTAGTTGCCGACCCTCTTCTCTATCACCCTTATCCTCGCCTTTATCTCTATGTGCGAGTTCTGGATGAGTTCATCCATGTCTTCGTAGAAGTCGTTGATCTTGTTGAGCAGGTAATACTGGAAGAGGAACTTGCAGTACCTGAAGACGTAGACGCCGTAGCTCCACTCCCTGAGCCTCCTCGGTGACGTCCAGAGCGTCGTTCTGCCCGTCACCATGTACCTTCCGAGGCGGGTCATCCTAAGGCTTAAGTCGAGGTCTTCGCAGGAGTTGAGGTCCTCCCTGAACCCCTCAACCGTTTCGACCATGTCCTTCCTGTAGCAGTGGCAGCTGAAGTAGCTGAGCTGGTAGAACTTCACACTGTGGGCTATGGCGACGAGGACGTTGTTGAAGCTGAAGAGGAAGGTCTCGAAGGGTGTGCCCTTCCAAGGGAGTACCTTGAGGGATACGCCGATGACCTCGCGGTCACTGAAGATGTCTTCGAGGACCTCTATGCAGTTCGGGTCCAGGACCATGTCGGCGTCCAGGAAGAATACGTAGACCCCGCTTGAGCGCCTCATCCCCTCGTTCTTGGCGAAGCTCACGTCGTGGGGCCTCCTCTTCGGGACGACGACGAAGTCAACGCCGTACTTCATAGCTATCTCCCTCGTACCGTCCCTGCTGCCACCGTCGACGACTATAACCTCGTAATCGTTTCGGGTCTGATTGATGAGGGAGTTGAGGCAGCCGTCGAGGTTCTTCTCTTCGTTAAATGTGGGGATTATGAAGGAGAATCGTACAAATCCCACCGCTA
>Ga0315279_10006887_pt1 | contig 14218 bp, 12 predicted proteins | sample YL17G06_20_MG_FD_203694 | JGI IMG/M metagenome (GOLD analysis project Ga0315279, IMG submission 203694) | Sediment microbial communities from Yellowstone Lake, YNP, Wyoming, USA - YL17G06_20 | ecosystem: Environmental > Aquatic > Freshwater > Lake > Sediment | place: USA: Wyoming | collected... | reverse complement strand
ATGAATTCCGTTCCGTTGTCCGAGTCCAGTCCGCGCACGCGGAAGGGCAGATCTCGGCGAAGGTCCTGTAAGGCTTCAAAGACCCATTTTTCGGCCTTATTGAGGACCGCTCTCTGTTCGGTCCAACCGGTGGCGACATCGGTCATATCCAGCGTTTGACAATAGTCGCCCGAGGCGATACCGCCGTCGTGGCCGACCAAGTCCATCTCCAGGAATCCGGCTTCGGCCTCGTTCCAATCGTCAAAGGTGCGGACCGGCACCTGATGTTTGAGCAGCGTTCCCGGCTTCGTACCGCCGCGCCGTTTCAAGAGATATTTGGCCCGCTCCGGTTTCAGCAGCCGGTCGATCGTGGCGGCGCTGATGGCGAGGAGCTTCTTCTGTACAGACTTCTTGAGTCGCAATTCTCGGCACGTCACCAGCCGCGGAACCACCTCCGGCAGCGCGGCCACTAAGCGTTTGCTGCCGATGAAATCCAGCATCTCCCAGACGTTCTTCAGTACCGGCACAACCTCCGGACCATACTGCTTCTTCCGTGGTCGGCGTGTACGCTTGCGTGCATCGCCTTCCAAGATAACCAACGGCTTCACTTCCACGCGTCGCCCATGATTGCGTAACAACCACCGCGAGTAACATCGGTCGAGCTTGCTGCTTTTCACGAACTCGTCCAAGATGCGTCCCTTCTCCTTCTTCCCGGCCTTCCGATACCGCTCACAGACTGCCTTTGCCAAAACTCGTCGTTCTCTCATTGTTAGCCTCATGCGCGCTGCCTCCTTTTCCGTGCTCCAGAGGACAGCCTATCTGCTCCACATTCCTTCAACTATTTCGAGTAGATTTCTTACGTGACGCGACGAAGCCATTTCGAGTGGATTTATTGTGACGCAATTCGTCAGGTTGACATTAGCTCCAGCTTTTGCTAGAATCCGCTCTGGGCTGTGAAAGGGTTGTGCTAAGTAGCGTCTGCCCTGATTCCCGTTCTTGGATCAAATGGGTGAGGTCGCGTGACGGCGGCACCCGCGAGGGAAGTCAGCGAGTTGAGACCATCGTTCGTCTTGTCGACGATGGGCTTAGGCTGCAGGAGGACATGGGGTAACAGCACCTATTGTCTTGCGCGACCATTCTCCGTTTACCATTAGGTTTATATGAGACATGAGGGCAATGGTATGAAGGGTCGGGGAAGCGTTCTAATCGTTGAAGACGAGCCCGGCATGCGGTTCATTTTGCAGGGGTTGCTCGGAACAGAAGGCTTTGAGACCTGCACTGTGACAGAGGGTTCGGCGGCTATTACGTTAGCTCGCCAGCAGCCCTTCGACGTGGCGATTGTGGACCTTCTGATGCCGGGCCTCTCCGGTTTCGAGATGGTGCGCCAGCTTAAGAATCTGTCCTGGGGGACCGAAATCATTATTCTGACAGGAAATCCTTCTCTCGACACAGCGATTGGCGCAGTTCATAAGTACGTGTTTGAATCACTGCTCAAACCGCCTGATATGGCGCGGCTGAAGGATGTTGTGCGGGATGGGGTACGAAAGGCGCGGCAGAACAACAACCAGCGGGAAGCCGGCGGCAGAATAACGGTCGAGAATTCACGGTGGACTCCTGGGGAAAGGGCGGCCCGCCCGCTGTTTCCAAAGAATGAGCCGAACTCGTTTCTTGTCGGCTCGAGTGCGGCGATATCAAGAATCCGCACCCTTGTCGCCGAAGTAGGACCGACCGACCTGACGGTCCTGATCCGCGGGGAAACCGGCACTGGCAAGGAAGTGGTGGCGCGCAGCATCCACGCCTGTTCCGGCCGCGACGTTCACGGTTTGTTCACGAAGATCAACTGTCCTGCTATACCGGATGATCTCTTTGAGTCGGAGATGTTCGGTCATGAAAAGGGGGCCTTCACCGGGGCTGTGACGCAACGGGTTGGCCGCTTTGAGCTGGGGACGGGGGGAACCGTTCTCCTTGACGAGATTGGCGCCACTTCCATGCGATCCCAATCCAAGCTATTGGAAGCCATCGAGCACAAGGAGTTCGCGCGGGTTGGCGGCCGGCGCAACATCATGATCGATGTCCGTATACTGGCTGCTACTAGCGCGCCCCTCGAGGCGATGATAGACAAGGGACAGTTCCGCCCGGACCTTCTGTACCGATTGCAGCAATTCAGCATAGTGGTTCCAGCTCTGCGAGATCATAGAGAAGATATCCCTGAATTGACGCACCATTTCAAGAGGAAATACTCCACAAAGTTTGCGAAGGAAGTCCCGGAGCTGTCTTCCGACCTTATGACGCGGCTTTGTGAATACGATTGGCCCGGAAACGTGCGCCAGCTCGATGCAATGATCGCACAATACTATGTCACAGGAGATCTGGAAATCATTGAAAGGGAGTTGCCGTCGCCTCTTTCTCTTGCACCCGGGTATTGCGCCGCAAACTCTTTCCAGCAACATGAGATAAGCGCGATCAGATCCGCTTTGAACCAGACCCGCGGCAACCAACGGCGCGCGGCTTCATTACTGGGGCTTAGCTATAGCGCCCTGCGGCGCCGCGTGGCAAAGTACAGACTTGAGGTGCAATAAGACGTAAGTCTGCTCAAAACCGCGGATGCTGCAAACGGCTGTTCGTTTCTCTCCGCCAATGTATATGTGAGGAACCGCATCCGCGGGGCCTTTCCCGATGCGAGACTCCCCCCTTGATCAAACAGTGCGCTCGTGTCCCTGCCGCTATAGCTTTCCGTGATTCCTGCTTTGGAAGTGTCGATTTCGACACATTGTGTCGGTCACAGTTGGACGAAAGCGGCGCAACACACAGGACCTTTCTGGAACGCGCTCTCCCAATGGCCCGGATGGAGCTAGTTCCGTAACAGGCCCTATCGCGCGGTCGGACTTCCGTAGCGACGGATTCTTTTCAACGAAATCAATGCTCAGGCGCGGTCTTGTTGTGAAAGATGCCGTTCTTCTGGGACGGAGGGTTTGTTTACGAGTCCCAGGGCCTCGCGCCACGCGACACTGTTGGCACACCTCTTGCTTTTGTTGGGCGGGTGCGGATCCACAAATCATGCGTTCTGTCGATGAGTTTGTTGTATACGAATGCAAGGCGTCGGAACGTTATCGGCGCGTCATGTCTCTCATCGTGTTGGAAGTCCCGGGAGGTGTGGCCCGTTTCCTTACGCGGGCCGGCGATTTGGTTCGGGGAACCGACAAGGTATTCGGTTTGAACGGCACGGTGGCCATCTTGATGGGAGAGACCCCGCTTGAGGGGGCGTTGTGTGCTGTTGCGCGCTACGCGACACGATACGGAAATGGCACAGGTCTACAGTGCGGCGCAGCAGGTTTCCCGCAGGATGCACACAATGCTAGCGACCTCCAGAATATCGCTATGCGACGATACTGGGCTGCTAAGAATCAAGGCGGATACGTCGTTGTCTCGAAAGACTAAAGATATCATGCGTGAATTAGATTCGCATCCTTGTGCGGTGATTGTTGCTCATTACTGCTCAACGATATACGAGATGATATACGAGGTAAACGGATGTAACCGGATAAGGCATAGGGGTTTAGGGCCATCTTAGGTGTGTTGGCATGAATATTGCTTTTGATAGAGTATTAACTGAGTATTATGTATAAAACAAGTCGGCATAGCTACTAATTGGAAGGAGCATGTCGGGTGCCGGAGAGAGAAGAGCAATCGGTAAGTGTACGAGAGCAAGTGGAACTCGTTCGGCGCGTGCTGCGGAAGCGATGGTGGCTGATCGCGGTGGTTGCCGTTGTCGCAGGGGTTGCCGCATTCGGAGCAACTAAGCTGCTGAGTCCGATCTATGAGGCCTCGACAAGTGTTCGCATTGTACGGGAACCTGGGCTTGCCGAGGCGACGCCGAAGGGCTTCGACCGCCCGTACACCTTGCAGGCGGAGGCCACATGGTTCACGAGCCGACAGGTTGTCGAGCAGGTGGTACGACGGCTCGCCCTGGCTGAAAGCCCACCGGGTTCGTTGCTCGAGGCCGGCATGGCAAAGGCGGGAAACGCTTTGCGCCGATTGGTGAATCGCCCTGTTCGGGAAGATGCCGGCTTCAACGAGATCGTGGGCCGGCTATGCGAGAAGTCCATCAAGGTGAAGGAGCTGGCGGGGTCTAACGTGCTTGAGATCCGGGTGAACTGGCATGACCCTGAGATGGCGATGCGGATAGCCAACACGTTGGTGGACGTTTTCATCGAGCAGTTCCAGGAGTTTAGTCGTGGGCGCGCGCGACAGAACAGGACGTACCTCGAGCAGCAGGTACAACTCGTGGCCACCCAGTTAAAAGAGTCCGAGAAGAATCTCGTCGAATTCCAAAAGAAAACGGGGATCGTGTCGACTGATAACAAACAGGTCGGGTTTCCGAGTCAGGCGGAGCTGCAGCGACTCATGGTTGAGAAGCGCCAGGTGGAACTGCAGAACGCGTCGGCCCATGCGGAGCTTGAGCAGATTGACGGTCGTCAGGCGACCGGAAACGCCGGGACGCAAGAGAGCAACGAAGCGCTTCGCTCTGCTTTGAGAAACCCGACTTCCCTACTTCGGACACTGATGAGCCAAGTGGTCATCAAGGAGACCGACGCGGCACGGGAGAATCAGACGTACACGGACGAGCACCCTGCCGGTTCGCGCACGTTGAAGCAGTTGGGCGGCCTGAAGGAGCGGCTTCGCGAGGAACTTAAGCGACTCGGCGCAGACCCTGCACTTACAGCGGACGACGCGTTGTTGATGGCTCAGGAGGAAGAACAAAAGGCTGGGGTTTCCCAGAACATGTCGGCGCAGTTTCAGGTTGAACGAGTAAGTCTAGCGGCTCGTATCAAGATGTACGAGGACCAGCTGGCCAGGCTTGAGGCGGAGATAGCCCAAGCGGCGAAGGAGACGCAGCAACTGCCTGACGAATTGCAGCAGTACATGACCCTGACCCGCGAGAAGCACGTGAACGAGGAGCTTCACACGTTGCTGTGCCAGCGGTTGGCGGGAGCCCAAGTGGACGAGCACTCCGATTTGTGCGACATCCGTGTGTTCGACCTGGCGCGGTTGCCGCTGAAACCGCTCAAACCCAAACCGGTGCTGTTGACGACTCTCGGGACGTTCATGGGGTTCTTACTCGGCATCTGTGTCGCCTTCTCCATTGAGTATCTCGATGACTCGCTGCGCACCACGCAGGAGGTCCAGTCTTACCTGGGACTTCCTGTGCTGGCTGAAATCCCAAAAGTGAGAGTGCGGAACAAACTGGTCTCGGCCAAGAAGACGCCCGAGCTGGTTGGTCCCATGTGAGGTAGGAGTCTGTAGTAAACGTCAAGGCCTATAGGTCTGCGGGTGCGGCGAAACGCCTCCTGTAGGAGTGGACCGCTTGCACTCGAACAAGGACGAAGGGCGAAATGCTAGGAAGAAAGAGAGTCAAGCAGAAGCTTGGCGAGAAGCTCGTACAAGCAGGGAAGATCAGCCAGGACCAACTCGTCGAATTCCTCGAACAGCAACACCGGTCCGGCCGTTACCTGGGCGAACTGGTTGTCGAAGGCGGACATATCACCGAGGATGAACTTTGCACGTATCTGCCCAGGGGCGTTGCGAGACGGCGTCTGTTAGTACTCAGTGAACGCAATGCACTCGCCGTAACGGAATTCTACCTCCTGCAAACGGCCCTGAAGTTCACTCTTTTCTCGGACGAACCCATCAGGACACTGCTGGTAACTAGCGCCGTGCCTGGCGAAGGAAAGACGATTTGTGCGAGTTATCTGGCGCGGACGCTGGCAAGAGTCCGGCAAGGACGATTCCTGCTGGTAGATGCCGACCTTGTAAATCCGACACTTCACACCAGATATGATGTACCGCCGGGTCCCGGGTGGACGGACTACCTCGTGAACGGCCGCGTTCTCGACGAGTGTCTGTCCCCCACGGACATTGACAACCTGCAGGTGTTGCCAGCCGGAAGCGTGCCCCCGAACCCCGGGGCCATTTTCGCCTCCAGAAGAATGAAGGAGTTTGTGAAAGAGTTGAAAGACCGGTTCGACCTTGTCGTGTTTGACTCGAGTCCGTTGCTGCCTGTGTCGGCGGCAACCTTGCTTGCCGCTAACCTTGACGCGGCGCTCATGGTAGTGAAAGCGGGCAGCACGAAACGGCAACTGGTCAAGAAGGCCGTTGCTTTACTGAACGAATCGCGAACGAGGGTCCTTGGGGTAGTTTTGAACCAGGTTGTGGACAACGAATTCCCCGAGTATGCGTACAAGTATTCCGGGCGCAGAGGAGGACGGGGCGGTTCTGGGTAGAGGCCCGACACAAGCGTGACCTGTGTGGAAATGCTTTGGGCCGGCACGGGACCGGGTGATGGGCTCTTGTGGCCCGCAAGCGGGAGGCATGGGAAGGACGTTTTGATACTGATGACGTGGTGCGATTCACGGATAAGAGGCGTAGTGTTCGCGATTGCGACAGCCCTGACTCTGGTGCTTTTCTGGCCCGCGTTCAAGTTCGCGTGGGCCAAATGGGGCACTGATCCGAACTACGGGCACGCGTATTTCGTGCCTGTTGCTGCCGGCTTTCTGGTGTGGCAGAAAAGGGCCGCTCTCCGAGCACAGACCTTGGCGCCTTCCGTCAGTGGTTTCGCCTTCGTGGTACCGGCGGTTGTTCTTCACATCCTGGCCAACAACGCGGGTTTGCTCCGGTTGTCTATGGTTGCGTTTGACGTTACGGTGGCGGGTCTTCTTGTGATGTTCCTGGGCTGGGCTCTGCTGCGACGGGTGGCTTTTCCGCTCGCATTCCTACTTCTCGCCGTGCCCATCCCGCTTTATCTTGAGTCAACCACGCTACCGATGAAGCTGATTGCCTCCGCTACGGCGGTCCGGATTCTGAACGCGCTGGGGCAGAGCGTGTACAGGGAAGGAACAATCATCCATCTATCGAACCTATCGCTCGAGGTAGCGACGGCTTGCAGCGGGATACGCTCGCTGGTGCTGGTGTGCACGGTTGGGGCCTTCTACGGCTATGTATCGCAGGCGAGTAACCTGCGGCGGTGGGTTGTCTTTCTAGCGTCAGTACCTATCGCCCTGGGTGCGAACGTAGCGCGCATCGTGGCCACGGCTGCGTTGTCGAACTACGCGAGCGGCGAGAATCTGCGTGAGATTGTCCACGATTTCTCCGGGGGGTTTGTGTTCGTGGTAGCCGGGGCGATGTTTGTCCTCACGGGAATGATTGTGGACGCCTTTTCGAAGCATGTGGCTGCGCGACGTGCAAGGGCCGCAGTGGACGAAGCCGACTTAGCCGGGACTCTACCTTCGAAGACCGACGGAGGAATAACGTGAAGACGGCTTGGGAACATGCCAGCTACTGCTTGCTGATAGCCTTTCTGGGAGTCAGCACAGGCTTCGTGTACTGGCCGAGGGGCGCTTCCGAGAAGAAGGGCTGCATTGCACTGGGCGATATTCCAATGACGTTGGGTGAATGGCGTTCGAAAGAGGTCCAACTGTCCGATGAAGTCCTGTCTACGCTCGGAGCGAAGGATTATCTGCTGCGTGAGTATACATGCGGTGACACGACGCTAACGCTTTACATCACGTATTTCGACACAGGAAGTGGGGCTCTCACGCACAACCCGGAGAAGTGCTACACGGCCGCGGGTTGGACGTTCCTGGATAAGAAGAGGGTAAAGCTACCCGGAGCGAACCAGATGATTCTTCAGTCAACCATTGCGCGAGGTGACAAGCGGCAATTGGTCGTTTACTGGTACCAGGAACGCGCTCGTGTGCTGGTGAGCAAGTGGCGCCACATTTGGAGCGTTGTATGGAGGGCGCTGGCGGGAAACCAGACCCACAGTCTCGTTGCTTCGGTTTCGGCACCTGTGGGCGGCCCCGATTCGGACATATTGGAAAAGGATCTGATGGCTTTCTCCGGGCTGGTCATGAGTGCAGTGGCGGAGCGATTGCCGCTGTAAGGAAGAAGGATCTATGAAATCGTTGCACCATGAGACTACAAGCGAAGACGCGGGAGATCAGTCGATGGTCACTCATTCCGTTTTGCCGGCCGAAAAAGGGGTTGAGACAACTGTGGGAACGAGCGTAGACGAGATTCTATGTCCCATCTGCCGCAGACGTCTGTTTTCGCGCAATGCAGCCGTTATCAGACTGCGGACGCGGATCCTGGTCTTCGAAGGTGACAGCGTATACGCCAAATGTAAGTACTGCAGGAATGACGTCATCGTGCCTCTTGTGATGCATGAATCGCTCGACGAGGAATGGTTGCCTGTGTGGAACGAGGGGCTGGACGGGAGAACGAGGTAAGGAAGGTCATGTACTTGCGAAGGTACAACAAGCTCTTCAGCGTGGCGGTGTTTCTCGTCGACGTAGTGTCGCTAATAGGCGCCTTCCGGCTCGCGTATACGGTCCGGGCAAATTGGGGACACTTCCTTGGGCTTGAGATTCTGCCATACGCCTCCCTAATGAGTAGCGGTATAGCGACCTTGGCCGAGCACGCATGGCTACTGCTGATTATCATCCCCATCTGGGAAGGCGCCCTGATTTGGACGGGCGTGTTCAAACCGTCCCGAACGACCGGCCTTGGCGATACCGCGTGGACCGTCATTGCCACCGTTTTTGTCGCCGCCGGCGTCTTTGGCGCATTGGCCTTCGCGCTCCGGCTGACGTTCATGAGTCGTGGGCTGATCATGATATTCATCCTGTTGAGCGCTCTGGTTCTCGCCGTTGAGAAGTGTGCGCTCGTGACAATGCTGGGGGCGGCGCGCCGGCGCAATCGGAACCTGATCCACGTACTCGTTGTGGGAACCGGACCGCGCGCACTTGAGTTTGTCAACGATGTCCAAGCGCACCCGGAATGGGGCATGCGCGTGACCGGACTTGTGGACAGCGAGAGAAAACGGGTGGGTACCACTATTGAAGGAATCGAAGTGGTTGGCCTAGTCGAAGATATCCCCAGACTTCTTGTAGACAGAGTTATAGATCTCGTTGCTTTTGTGGTTCCACGAACGTGGCTCGGTGACATCGGCGAGAGCATTCGTCACTGCGAACTGCAGGGCGTTGACGTTCAGGTTGCGCTTGACCTATTTCCCCACGATATTGGACGGGTACGCGTGACCAACCAGGGAAGATTCCCTGTGCTGATACTTGAGGCCACACCCATCCACCCCTGGCAGGCGGCACTAAAACGCCTGATAGATATCGCCGTGTCCGGACTGTCGCTCGTGATTCTGTCTCCCTTGTTTGCCGCAATCGCAGCAGCCATCAAGCTGTCCTCGCCGGGTCCGGTCTTCTACAGGCAGGTCAGGAACGGACTCCGGGGCAGGGAATTCGAAATGCTGAAGTTTCGCTCCATGGTCCAGAACGCCGACGAACAACTTGAGACGCTGCGCGACTGGAACGAAATGTCCGGGGCCGCCTTCAAGATTGCGAATGATCCGCGTATCACGCGGGTGGGTAGATTTCTCCGTCGTTTCAGCCTGGACGAGCTCCCGCAGTTGATCAACGTGCTGAGGGGCGATATGAGCCTCGTCGGTCCGCGGCCCCTGATTGCTACGGAGAAGAACAAGTATGCGGAATGGCAGCGGCGCCGGATGAGCGTGCGCCCCGGACTAACGTGCCTATGGCAAATCAACGGAAGAAACGAGATCGACTTTGAGCACTGGATGCAACTCGACCTTCAGTACATCGACAACTGGTCCATTCTTATGGATCTCAGAATAATCGCAAAGACATTGCCCGCAATGATTCAAGGACGTGGAGCATATTGATGTCTGTGCAGCAGGGAAAGCCTAGTGAGTCGCCCGAGGCATCCGGCAAGATGGATCCTTATGATTCCTCTCAGCGACCAGAGATAGATGTTCGGCAAGAGAGCGTCAAATGCCCCTCCTGCGGGTACAGCTTCATCACGACGATCAACGGGAAGTGCAAGCTGCGGACGCGCGTGCTGATTTTCGCAGAAAACGGCAACACCATGGGTATCTGCCCTAAATGTAAAACCAACCTGAAAGTCCCCGTCGCCCTCGTTGCCCAAGTGGGTTTACAGGGGCCTGCACTTCACTGTCCTAAGAGTTCAGGTGAAGAGGCTTACGTACGCAAACGGACTGCGGGTGTCTCAAACCTGCCGAAACGGAAAACAGGAGGAACTGACAATGACTAAAACATCCAAGAATGTTCTTGTTTGGGCTCTCTTCGCAACAAACATATGCTTCATGGTGGCTTCATTTAGTGTGTTCCTGATGCGCGATGAGGCGCTTGTACGCAGCCTTGGAGAGGAAGACGGCCTTTTCCAAAATGTCCGGACAGTATTCTTTTTCCTCGTTTCGGCAATCTTTTTTGTTCTGTTTTTCCGGCGCCGAACTCAGCAGCCGTTGCCGGTCGTCGGAACACGGTGGAATCTGTTCTATCTGGGACTTGCCGTCCTCTTTCTGTTCGGTGGCGGCGAGGACATCAGTTGGGGACAGCGAATCTTTGGCTGGGGAACTCCTGAAATCCTGAACCAATACAATTTGCAGAAAGAGATATCAATACACAATCTCGCCATCTTCGACACCACGGATCGAGCCAACCTGCTGAACATGGACAGGCTGTACATCATCTTCCAAATGATGTTCGGCATTGCCATCCCCGTGGGATGGCGAGCGAGTTCCCGATTGCGCTCGACATTGGCGCGATTGTCCTTTCCTCTGATGTCACTGCGATTGGGCCTGCTTTTCCTCGTAGACTACGCAGTATTCAAGATTGTTTGGGCTCTAGTCAGCCAGAACGTGCACTATTCGCTGAATGAGATTCGGCAGGTTCCGACGGCTTTTCTGTTTCTGGCGTTTGCGGTTACGGAATTAGCGGGACCATCCTATTCGCCCTCAGGGGAGTATAACCCCCCTTTTAGGAGTGGGTGACAAGCCGTTCTGTTGGAAAAACGAGAAATGGAATCATCTCCGCATATGCTTAGCCACTGCAGATTGAGGAGGGGCGTATTGGGATCCCTAGCCCCCGTTTTCTGTGCTCTGAGTCTAGGCGCCAGTCTAGCGTTGGCCGATGGTATCCCGCCAATGAAATGGCTGATATGTGTGGGCGATGTCGGGGGTCAAATGTGCTTGTTTGAAGATAGGGGCATTAAGGCGTTCGGGGTGGGGGCGCTGTGTTGTCGAACGATGCAGTGCGTCAACACATGCTTTGAACCTTCGCGGCTTGGAAACGCGGGCCTTGCGGCTTTGCTTGCATGCCTTGCAGTGGCCGAACGCGCCGTCGCCATATCGAAAGATTCGACGATCCGGCAGAATGTCTTTCAGAGTCTTGCAGGCGTGCAACGAAGTGGAATGGCGTGGACAGTCAACGGCAATGTATCCGCTGCTACATTGATGGCAGAAACCAGCAGTAACAAGTCGCCTTTGGCGCGGAGTTCGCTGTGTGCATGTGGACTGTCATGATCAATGGAATTCCGAACTCCGTTCCCTGCTGGGGGAATCCACGAAAGGGTCCCCGCGTCGCGCTCGGTCATGCGTTGGTACTGTTAACCTCTGTACTTCTGATCGGTTGTGCAGACACGTTCGCAGCGGAGATAAGAATCATCCTCAGAATGGACGATTCCGGCTTCGGGCGGCACATGTCAGCCCTAGAGGGTGCCGTCCTAACGGATGCTGAGATAACTCGCCGTGTTATCGAGATCACAGCTAGGCACGGTGCGAAACTTACGATCGCGGTAATCCCGAATGTCGTGTCCGGGAGCCCGGGCTATAACCCCCATGACCCCAAGTACTTGTTGCTCTCGTTGCGTAATGACGAGCTGTCCGTGCTGCAGAACGCTACGAAGAGCAAGTGCGTGGAGATAGCTTTGCACGGCTGGACACATCAAGAAGTGACGCGTTACGGTGGACGGCCGTCGGAATTCGGTGGACGGCCTTTTGAAGAGCAGTCTGCCCGTCTCGTTCAAGGAAGGGAAGAACTGGAACGTTCCTTGGGGATTCCCATAGAGGTTTTAGTGCCCCCATTTAACAATCATGATCAAACTACGCTACTGGCATTGCAGGAATTGAACTTCAAAGCCATTTCCTCAGGGGCCCGTGACGACGATGCTGTCAAGGGACTACGGTACGTGCCCTGCACAACATCCCTCAAGCAGGTCCGGAGTGCAGTCGCAGAAGCGGCTCATGCCGGGCAAGCGAGTTTTATCGTGGCCATGTTCCACGGATACGAATTCGCGGAGACCGGCTGCAAGACCGGATGGTTGAGTCTTGAGGATTTCGATGATCTGCTCCGCGAATTATCAGCAAATCGCGATGTTCGCTTCACGACAATTCTGACCGAGGCACTGTGCTCAGAAAGAGTATTCGATGCGGAGGGAAGCCGCCTATACGCAACCTATTGCGATCGCGTGGGGCGGATTGCAGACATGCTGAGCATGTTGGGCCCCCTTGGGACGAGACTGCAGGCAATTCTGCCAGCAGGAAGGGTCCTCTATCTAGAGTCCCGCATGCGTCGTATTGCATTTCTAATGCTCTGCGTCGAAATCGCCGTGAATGCTCTACTTGGTGTTGCAGTCGCTTGCTTGTTCATTGTGGGATTGAGGGTCCTGTCACGATTTCCTTGGGCTCGCTATGTACTCGCTCTTTTCTTGGCTGGGGGCTTCATCTGTCTCGTTTTTCTACTGACCGAGGGTATTGTCGGCATTGTGGGTAAGGCAGGATTTGGCAGTCGATTGATATTAATGATTACTTGTGCTGGAGCAGGATTAACGGCTGGGCTAATCCAAGCGTCAAAGCGAAACCGGAAATCGGAAATCCGCCCTCAGCGAGCACATGTTGTCATAAGCTGAAGAGGAGCTCCATGGACTACAAAGTTTATTCGAGCATTGATGGCACAAGGGCAACAGGCCGCGAGCTGCAATGATGTCCACTGTGGCGATCAAATCAAAGGTCGAGATTAGCAAGCGGCTGGTGTTCATCAACTCGGCCAGTTCACTTGTCACGCGGCTGCTGAGCATCTCCGTACTCATCTGGTTGCAGCAGTATCTCCTCAAACGCATCACGGCGGAGGAATACAGCCTCCTGCCCGTGCTCTACTCCGTAATGATGTTTGCACCGTTGATCACCACGATTCTTACCGGTGGCCTCGGACGCTACATCGTCGAAGCCTATGCGAAAGACGACGACAAACGCGTTACCCAGATCGTTTCTACCATGTTCCCCATCCTCTGCGCGGCGGGGTTCGTCTTCCTCGCGGGCGGCTGGACCCTCGCCTGGTACATCGGCAGCGTCCTCAACATCGCCCCCGAGCGTCTCTGGGACGCCCGCATCATGATGGCTATGCTCATGTTCTCTGCTGCGGTACGCCTGCCCCTGGCCCCTTTCGGCGTTGGTCTCTATGTGCGCCAGAAGTTCGTACTGCAAAACCTGATCGGCGTCGGCACCGAGATCTTCCGCCTCACGCTGCTGTTCACTCTCGTACTTGGCGTGAGCACCCGTGTCCTCTGGGTCGTTACCGCCGCGGTCACCGCTGACCTTCTCAATCTTGCCATCACCCAGGCCATCTCGCGGCGTCTTGTCCCCAGCCTCCGCTTCAATCTCCCAAGCCGCAATTGGTCCGTTGCGAGGGAGATCACGGGGTTCGGAGGGTGGAGTTTCGTGTCGTCGCTGGGAGAAACAATTCGCACGGGCGCTGACCCCATAGTGCTCAACAAGTTGGCCACTGCTCATGACGTCACTTGCTTCTATGTTGGCGGTATGGTTCAGCGCGAATTACAGGGCATACTTGGTACCATGCTCGCTCCGTTCAGTCCCGCCTTGACCGCAATATATGCAACGGGGGACATGGCACGGCTACGAGCTGTATTTCTTCGAGGGGGGCGGATAGCGATGTTGGGAGGGTTGCTTATAGTCTTACCTCTCATAGTGTTTCGCCGCCCACTCATCGAACTCTATGTCGGCTCGCGGTACATGGCCGCGTCCGTGGTAATGGCCCTTCTCCTTGGACAGAGCCTCTTTTACTGGGGAAACATACTGTTCTCTCCAATCGCCTACGCATCAGGTCGTATTCGCGCTCTGTCGGCGGTCTCGACTGGGATGAATTTCGTCAACCTCATGTTAACGTTCTATCTTGTGGGTTACTTGCGAATGGGCGCAGTTGGGTCGGCACTGGCCACGTTTTGTGCGAGTACTGCTCTTTGGAGCCTGTTCATTTCCCCCATGGCCATCCGCTTTCTCGGGATTCGAGTATCTCAATGCTGGCATGAGGCGTGGCTCCCCGGTGGATTGCCCAGCCTA
>Ga0315279_10006886_pt1 | contig 14218 bp, 15 predicted proteins | sample YL17G06_20_MG_FD_203694 | JGI IMG/M metagenome (GOLD analysis project Ga0315279, IMG submission 203694) | Sediment microbial communities from Yellowstone Lake, YNP, Wyoming, USA - YL17G06_20 | ecosystem: Environmental > Aquatic > Freshwater > Lake > Sediment | place: USA: Wyoming | collected... | reverse complement strand
TTTAAATAAACACCAGAAGAAAGTTTTCCAATAATACAATCTTTCTTTTTCTTTTATTCCCAAAATCCAAATTGATTTTAGGAAAGCTAAAATGTGATTAAAATTAAGCTGGTAATTTTTCTTTCCCTTTGGTTTATATTGTTCCAAAAAAGTAATTAACCTTTGGTAATAATTTTTCGGAGAATAGATATAGTTAACCATTTTTTTATAACCAGATATTAAAGATTGATAATGCATTTTAGGCATAAAATTTATAGTACAATCGGTGTTACTGCCAGTAGGCTCCGAAATTAATCTCTTTTCTTTTTTTAATCTTTCCCATAATCTGGTTTTTGGGGCGGCTTGTAATAAACCGACCATTGCTGTCAATATCCCGCTAGTTTGAATGAAAAGAATCATTCTCTCAAAAATTGATGTAGTGTCTTTATCAAAGCCGATAATGAAACCCGCTTGAACTTGCAAACCGTTATTTTGAATAACTCTGATTGATTCTAATAAATCCCGATTTATATTCTGAAACTTACCACATTCTTTTAAGCTTTCTTCGTTAGGGCTTTCAATACCAATAAAAACAGTATTAAAACCGGCTTTTACCATTGATTCGATTAATTCTTTATCATCAGCAAGATTTATTGAAACTTGGGTATTGAAAACAAACGGATAATTTTTTTCCTCCATCCATTTGATAATTGCTGGTAAAATTTCTTCTTTTAATTTTATTTTATTTCCTATAAAATTATCATCAACGAAGAAGACGCTTCCTCGCCAACCTCTTTTGTATAAAGCATCCAGTTCATTTAAAATCTGTTCTTTATCTTTTGTTCTAGGAACCCTCCCATTTAAAATAACAATGTCGCAGAACTCGCAATTAAAAGGACATCCTCTTGAGAACTGAATGCTCATTGAGGCATATTTTCCCATGTTAATTAGTTCCCAAAGAGGAATTGGAGTATTTTTAATCTCTGGCCATCGATTAGGTCTGTAAATTTTCTTTAAATTACCGTTTTTTAAATCTTCTAAAAATAAAGGTAAAGTAATTTCTCCTTCGCCTAATACAAAATGATCAATATCATTAAAGAACTCTTCATATCCAGTGGTAAAAAGAGGGCCGCCAGCAACAATATTTTTATTAAACTTCTTAGCCTGTTTAACAATTTTTTTAACAGATTCTTTTTGAATAACCATTGCTGAAATAAAAATAAAATCTGCCCACTGAATGTCTTTTTCCTCTAATTTGTCTGTATTTAAGTCTATTAATTTTTTCTCCCAATTTCCAGGAAGTAGAGAAGCTACAGTTAATAAACCTAAAGGCGGAGAGGAAGATTTCTTGCCAATAAAAGGAAGGGCATATTTAAAACTCCAGAATGTTTTAGGAAACTTTGGGTGCAAGAGAAGAATTTTCACCCCGTTAGAAATTTTTGGTAAAATCTCCATATTTTTAAACCCTATTAGAAATCAAGTTTGTATGCGGAATTTCTAACGGGGTCATGTTTTTTAGTTTTTTTGACAAAAAATTTGTTGAAGATTAAAGAAAAAATTAGGCTAAAAATTGGAGCAAAGACTAAAACTGATATCACTTGGTTTTTCAGAAAAGGAATGGCGGCAAGGTAACATGTAATCAATCCCTGAGAGTTCATTGGGTACATTCCAGAAGTCAGCCACCAGCCAAAATTTGTCCAAAGGTAAAAAAACAAAACAGAAAGAATTCCTCCGCCAGTAATTTTTAAAAAGTAATACTTTGAATTTCTTTTAAAGATAACTCCGAAGATTCCAATTAAAACAAAAGCAGACCAAGTGAAAAGGTAGATTATACTATTACCAAAATAGATATCAGAAAGAAAAATTATTAAAATGGGAATCAGTGGAGCAAATACCCCTCCTAAAAATGAACCTGAAACTAAAGAGAAGGAGGTTACCATTTCAAAGTTAGGAATACCCATCACCTCATTCAAAAGAATTCTGGACAAGACCCCCAGAAAAATAATTAAAATTGCTAAAAAAAATTTATTTTTGTTCATTATCTTAAAATAATCAAAATGGAGAGGATTCAAACTTCCATTCTATTCTATCGCCGGCCTCAACTTCTTTTTTATCAGCTGCTACCATCGGTAATTCTCCATTTACCCAATATTGCCAATATTTATTATCGGTTCCATTTTCGACTCCGTCAATGCTTTTAACTAAAACTCCCATTCCCTGATAAGTGGTGAACTCTATTTTAAATTTTTCTCTTTGAGATAATTCTTCCAATAAAGAGAAGACCGTTGAATTTTTAGAAGAAGATATTTTAAAAGAATTTATAATTCCATTTCCTTTATCAACAATGTATGTTACTCTTTTTTCCCGGATTTTTTTTAAGGCGTCTTCTTGGATATTTATTTCTCCTTGGACCAGATTATTGATTTCCTGTTGAGTTAGGAAAAAATTTCGTTGAACAAAATAACCTACTACTATCGTGAAAATTCCTATGATAACCAAGGCCAATTTTAAACTAATGTTTTTTTTCACAAATTTAAGTTAAGAAACTTTTCTAAAGATATTAATAACAACGCTGCCGCCATTTCCGCCTAGATTATGAGTTAAACCAATTTTTGCATTTTTTACCTGTCTTTCCTTGCACTGTCCTCTCAATTGTTCTGTAACCTCATAAATTTGAGCCAAACCAGTTACTGAAATCGGATGGCCTTTTGCTTTTAGACCTCCAGAAGGATTGACAGGTATTTTACCATCCACATTTGTTATTCCTTTTCTTACTAATTCTGGACCCTTACCGAATTGAGCGAAACCTAAATCTTCATAAGCAATTATCTCTTCTGAAGTGAAAGCATCGTGAACCTCGGCAAAATCTATATCCTCTGGTTTAATTTTTGCTTGCGAGTAGGCTTCTTTTACTGCTTTCTGAGTGGCTAAATAATGAGTCGCGTCTTTTCTCAAGAAAGCCAAAAGATAGTCAGTGGCGAAACCTGAACCTATTAATTCAATGTCAGTTTTTTCTCGCGAAACAATAACTGCTGCCCCGCCATTTATAGATAGCGAGCAGTCGAATAATCTGAAAGGGGAGGCGATTACTGGCGAATTCTTTATTTCTTCCAGACTTACCGGTCTCTGATAATAATAAGCTTTTGGGTTAGAAACTGCATTTTGGTGATTTTTAAAAGCCACTAAAGTCAAGTCATCCATTGTTCCGCCATATTTTTGCATATATTGCTGCCAAATCATAGCCTTTTGGACAGGGAATAGCATTCCTTCAGTTTGCTCCAGTATTCTTTCTGAAGCAGACATAATTCTGTCAGTTGTTACCTCAGTCAAGGTCTCAACCATTCTCTCGCCAGAGACAATCATTATGTTTTTGAAATTTTCAGGAAGGTGAGAAGCCATCCAGAAAGCAACGCTTCCGCCAGCGCAGACAGCTGTTATCTCCACAATTGGAACATTAGTCTTAAATAAATCAGAAAGCATCGAGGCTTTGTGAGTTTGGTGTTCGCTTTCCACTCCGGCAGCTGAGGACATTGCTGATACAGCAATGGCATCGATTTGAGAAATTTTTAATTTCGCATCTTCTAAAGCTTCCATAGCTGCGACATTCGCAAATTGCCACCAAAACTTTTGGGAGTAATCAAATTTTGTCATTCCGACGCCTTTTATATACATAAGGTTATTATATAAGATTTTAGATGCTTTTAAAAGAATAGCTACTCAGAATGAAATCTGATATATTTTTTGGCCATTTAAGAGATATATTGTTTTGCCATTTTCAGAAACTGCAAAATCTTTTAGGTTGTCAAATTTTTCACTTTTAAATTGCTTTATTATTTGGCCGGTTTCGGAAATGATGATTATTCGATTTTCTTCGGGCTCTAAGATAAAAATACGATGGGGGAGAGCAAAGCTGGCAAAAATCTTTTTGAAACTTTTAGGATAGGGAAAGATGTTTAATTCTAAGGCTCCTTGGTATATTCCACCATAGTAGCGGTGGATTCCATTTTTTCCGTCTAAGACCCAGACTGAACCATCGACAGCAATCGATTTTCCATCAACTACTCTTTTAGTTTTTGAATCAAGATATGGTTTTCCTTCCAATGATTCTCCAAAAGGATATTTTATAATTTCCCCAGACTTGGCGTCAAGGAAATAGAGATTATTCTTGAAAAAAGCAAGATCAACAAAGTCAGTTTCTGGGGAAGGAAGAGTTAAAGAAAATGGTTTCTGCTCCAGAGGAGTAACTATGTTTGGTTTTGTAAATAATATGATATTGTCTGAAGCCGTTGCTAAGTTAAATTTTTGTTCAGTAGGAATCAGAGTTCCTTCACCCTTTTCATTAATCCTAAACAAATTCTCAGAAAGGGGACTGAACAAATACAGCTCTTTGCCAAGCTTTACCATTTTTTGGGGAATGAATTTTTTAGGATCTATTTCAGAAAATACTTGAGGTTCTTGAATTATTTCCAGCTTATTAAGGGTGTAAAGATTTTTTTCAATATCTCCTTTTAATTTTAAAGCATCCTCTTTTATTGGAGATCCTTCTTTCGTAAGAGGCAAAATTTCTTCAAAAGCTTCTTTCAATAGCTCATCTGCTTTTTTATCATCCTTTGGAATTAATAGTTTGGCTGAATCAACTTTTTCCTGGATTTTAGCCAGAGTTACTTCTGATTCTTTCAATTGGCGTTGGTTTTTTCCCCTAAAAACAAGAAATCCAAAAGCGAGTAAAAGAATAAGGGCTAATACTGAAATCACCTTCTTTTTAAACTCTTTGTTTGACATTAAAGAATCATAACTAGGAATTTTTGGAAGTCCGACGCTTTTAAGACTATTTATCTTTTTAATAAATGAAGAGAACGGGTTTTTAATTGCGATTTCTCTTTTTTCTTTAACCGGGACATGGAAAACTCTCTCCTTTTTCTTTTGGGGTTTTAGATAAGGCAGTTTTTTAAAGATTCTTGTCAAACTCTTTATTTTCTCAATAAATGGCTTGAATACTTCTGTTATTGAGAAAACCGGAACTTCTTTTTCAAAAATAAAAGCTTTTTTAGATAAAAGTTCCGGTTTCAATATGATTAAAAGACAGATACCCGAAATTTGTAATAAAATCTTTTCTTTTTGTTTTAGAGCTTTTTTTAAATTTCTTCCATAAGATTTATCTTCAACTGGAATTTTGGCTATTTCATTCAATAACTGGGATTCAATTGAGAAAGCTTGAAATGCTTCTTCGGTTAAAATCATTAGCTGGTCGTCCTCTGCCATTTTTCCCGTAGCAACATTGCTGAAGATTTTCAGAGGATAAGGTTCTATATCCTGGAATTTTAACCTTTCTCCTATATCTGTTATTTGTCCTTTTCTTATCAGAAAAATTTTTACATTTCCGACTTTGGTAAAATTTATTTCAAAGTTTTTTACCGAAATCACGGCCAGGTTTAGGTTTCCCAACCAGCTGGTATTATCGCTTTTGACTTCTTCAGCTAAAAAATCGTTTGCTGCTTTTAGGCTTTCTTCAAAACTTTTTTCAAAAGAATTGATGGGAAAGGAATAGAACTTGGTTCTTATAACTTGAACTATTTTATTAATTAACTTTTCGTTCTGGGGCAGGGTATTCTTCAGTTCGCCTACAATATAAAGACTTCCCAGCCTTTTCTCATAGATATTTTCTGGTTCATAACAAAAGCTATCCAGAGCTAAGTCTTCTTCCACTTTCTTCTTAAAATGTAACTCAAAAACCTCCATTTTTGATTGACCCCTGCACCAAATGAGCATAAATTTTATTTATCTTTGCAAAGCAAAATGCTCGTTATGGTGTGGGGGTTGAAAGCCTGCTTCTTTCTTATTATAATAGTTTTGAGACTAATTTGAAGTGGAGAAAACGGCCTATTCATTAACTTGCAACGCAAGTTAATGACGGCCCGACTGAAATTAAAATTTCAGTTTAGGGGCGGTTAGCTCAGTGGCAGAGCATCGCATTCACATTGCGGAGGTCATAGGTTCAAATCCTATACCGCCCACCGATAAAAAATTTAAGTACTTATCCCAGGGTGCTTATAATTTTTTATTGTTTGGTATGTGGTGAAGAACCTATCCCCTGAATTCCGAGCGAAGCGAGGGAATGCCTTCGGGCAACTCTTCAAATCCTATACCGCCCACCGAAACATAAAGAGGTCGCTGGCAACCAGCCCCGTAAAATCGCGAAGCGATTTGTTCGGGGTTCGAATCCATACACGCCCACAACGTACAAAATCGAAGATTTTTACGTTGTGGGAACGTAGAATTTCCAAAATAAATTCGTACGTTCCACTAAACCTTTTTATTATGCCAGATATAAATCAAAACCTTCATGAAGTTGCTATTACTGCTATCGTTGTAAAAGACGGGAAATATTTAATTACCAAGCGTTCAAAAACAAAGAAAAGATTTCCCGGTTTTTGGATTGTCCCAGGAGGCAGGTTGGAAGTCAGCGATTACGCAAACCTTCCCAAAGATTCAAAGTATCAGTGGTATAACGTTTTAGAAAGGACTTTAAAAAGGGAGGTTAAAGAAGAGGTAGGGATCGAAATTAACAATGTAGAATATGTAACTAGTCTCACTACGATTTATGAAGATAAAGCGCCTTCGCTTGTTATATCTTGTATGGCTGATTACGTTTCTGGCGAAATAAAACTGCAGGAAGGAGAAATAGATGAATTTGCTTGGGTGACTTTAGAAGAAGCAAAAAATTATAACCTGATTGACGGAATATATGATGAGTTAGTAATGGCCGAAAAAAAACGAAAAGGCCAAAAAACCGAGTGGAAACGGTTTTAGTTGACATATTCCAAGCTTAGTGGTAATTTTGATTAGGAAGATTGATTGTATGTCAGGAAGAGAAACTCTTAAAGAGATAGAAGACCTAAGAAAAGACTTCATTAAAGCAAGAGAGGAATTTCTAGTATCAATACCGCCTTTGTATCGGAATCTAGTTAAATGGGCAGTTGAAAATTTTCCCAAAGATAAACTTCAGGCATTCATTGATCAAACGGCGCTTGAACTAGCGGAATTCCGAGAAGAAACAAAAGAGAAATGGAACGTAGTTATAGATGGAATTTCGGCTTTTCTCAAAAAACAACTTAAAGATTCCACGAAGCCAGAAGAATTCGAAGAAAGAATTCTTGCAATCGTTGATCTATTTCGGGAAGCACTCCGTTACCTCCTCGAAGAACTAAAGGTCATCAAGAAACTGGAAGAAGAACTCAATAGCATAAAATAATTCGATCTTTTACAAAAATCATCAGTATGCAAAAGGGTATTCACCCTTTTTTTATTTTCTGGTAGAATGCCCTAATGGAAGATACTGAAATTGAGATACAGGTTAATATTGAGAATAGCAAACCTTTGATTGATTTTTTGGAAAAGAATGGTGAATTTAAATCCAAAAATCATCAAATTGACGAGTATTTTTCGCCGGCTCACCGCGATTTTATTAAAATTAAACCAATAAATGAGTGGTTAAGGTTGAGAAATTCAAACGGCGATTATTTTGTAAATTATAAGAACTGGCATCGGGAAAAAGACGGAAAAAGCTATCATTGCGATGAATACGAAACCAAAATAGAAGATTTAACCCAATTGAAAAAGATATTAAAAGTTCTTGACTTCAAGCCCCTTATTAAGGTTGATAAAGTAAGAAGAATTTGGATATATAAAGATTATGAAATCGCAGTAGATTCAGTAAAAAATCTTGGCGATTTCGTTGAGATTGAGTATATTGGTAAAAGAGAAAAAGTAGATCCTAAAGAAATTACAAAAGAAATGGTGAATTTTCTGAAAAGTGTAGGGTGCGGAAAAATAAAAAGAGATTATCAAGGTTATCCCTTTATGATGCTTTTTCCAAACGAAGTAAAATTCGAAGAACAATAAAGGTTTAAAAATCGAATGGAAAAGATTTGAGAAATAAAAAACTATCATTAATATGCATAAAGAAAGAATTAAAGGATTAAAATCAATAAAAAATTTTAAAAAAAATATTAAGCAAACTTATATTTTTTTCCATGGTCTTGAAACAAAAATAATTGCACTTAAAACATTCTTAACTATTTTAAATGCCAAAAATAATCCTAATTATAAAAAATTTGAACAATTTCTAGAATTTAAAAAGAAGCACATTGCTTATTTATACGAGGTAGGTTTTATAGCACTTTTCGCTAATTTTGAATCCTTTATGCTCGATCTATTAAAAGATTTATTTAGAAAATACCCCCACTCTTTTAAATGCGAAAAATTAGCTCGTTTTGATGAAATAGAGGACTTTAAAAACATAAAAGAAGTTAAAGAATATTTTATAGATTCTTTAGCAATAGAGAAATCATATGGTGGAATAGAAAGTTGGACGGATTGTCTAGGGCAGAAATTTAGAATTAAAGTTTTTAAAACTAAAAAACAATTTAAACTTTTACGAATGCTTAATGAACTGAGAAATGTATTCTTACACGCTGGAGGAAAAACGACCTCAAAGTTTAGGAATAAAATGAAGACATTTATAAAGTCTGAAGTTCCGCTTAATCAAAAAATCACGCTAGATAGAAAAAAATATTTCGAAGTTTTATATCACATCTTATTTTCTTTAGCAATTAACATAGAAAATAATTAACTATATTATATCCAAACCGCGCCCATTGTTTTAATTCTTAAGACGTCTCGAACTCTTCCTTAAAATTTAGCTTCTAGACCAACCCCAAAAATCGCCCTACGCACTTACACGACGGGCGATTTTTTGGTAGAATGTTTTATATGATAAAGGCAGCAATTTTTGATTTAGGTTCGGTGTTAATAGGAAAGGAGTGGCAAGTAACATATAAACAAATTGCGAAAGAGTTAAAAATTTCTGAAGAAAAAACTCGAAACATTATCAGGCCGATAGAAAGGAAATGGATTAAAGGGGAAATTAATGAAAGAGATTTTTGGAGAGAGCTTGAGAAACGAACTAAGACGGAAATGAGTCACATGATTAGGAAGGATTTATGGTTTTCAGATATGCAAAGATTTGCTAAAGATATAACCGAATCTTGGAAAATTCTTACTGAACTAAAAACCCAAGGCATTAGGTTGGCTCTTATTACAAATACTATTCCTCCTCATACTCGAGCCCTTAAAAAGACAGGGAGATTCAATAAACTGAAGAGAATCGGGTTTGAATTTTTTATTCGCTCTTATGAAGTAGGTTTCAGAAAACCAGGTCTAATGATTTACAAAATTGCTCTAAAGAAATTAAAGCTTTCGCCCGAAGAGTGTGTTTTTATCGATGACAAGCTGAAAAATGTTGATGCTGCAAAAAAGCTATGTATGCATGGAATTCTTTTTAAGAACCCAAAACAACTTAGGAATAATTTAATCAAGCTCGGTCTTATCTAACATCGTCCATCAGGGGGAGCCCTTCGACAAGCTCAGGGCAAGCCAACAAAAATCGCCAATCAGGTTTACCCCGTAGGAAGTTTACTTTCCTTCTGGGGCGATTTTTACAAACCAGTCGCTTCAGCTCCTTGTAATCGCGGAGCAATTAAGGGTAGAATTAAAATATGCCTAACCATTTGCTATGCCGTTTAAAGACTTAGAAGAGTCAAAAAAAGTTTTATGAAAGATTTGGCTTTGAACTATTTAATTCCCGGGAAAAACTAAATCAGGAACTTAAAGCTTTGTGGAGGAGCTAATTGCCAATGAGAATATTTTTTAGTAAGATAAAATAGGTATTATTATAAGAACCTTTCGCTTCGCTCAAGAACCTTGATTTCTTCGAAAATAAGAACCTTTCGCTCCGCGAAAGAACCTTGATTCCTTCGGAAATAAGAACCTTTCGCTCCGCGAAAGAACCTTGAAATTAAACTTTTCATATAATAATCTCAAGGTAGTTTAATTATAAATAATAAATAATAAGCGATTAAACAATATGTCCCAAAAAATATTAATAGGAATAATAGCGATATTGATAATCATAGCGGTTATTGTTGCGATTTCTTTTTCCAAATCTAATCCAAAAAAAGAGGAAACAAACGAATCGGTCCAGCCGAAAACTAAGGAAATTACGCCGGCTACTGTAGATGAATCAATTAAATCACTGATAGAAAAGTTTAAACTAACTTGCGCCGATTTCCTTGCGGGAGATCTGCAAGGTGACGCCGACGCCGATTGTCCAGGATTTGAAAATCCGTTCATTAAAAATCAATGTTATTATTGTTTTGCCACTAAAAATCAAAACCCGGCCTTATGTGGAAAAATAGATGATCCCGGTTTTAAGACAGTATGTCAAAGAGCAACTGGAAGCTCTATTGATGAAATAATAAATCAATAATTTTTTAAATTAAATATATTTAAAACCGCCTTATTGGGCGGTTTTAGGTTAAAAAACAGGTTCTAACCCCAGGTAGTACACTTCGACCCATTCGGTACAACTCAGGGTCGCTCTGAGTAAAATTGAAGAGCGACGAGCTCAGTGACTACGGGGCAGGCATCGTCTATTGGTAGAATTTAGATTCTACTGATTTTTATAAACAAAATGTGATATAGTTATTTAATGAAGAGGAATAAATTACATCTATTTTTACTTATATTGATAATAATGAGCTTTGGAATGATTGTGTATTTTGGATATCAGAATTATTTGCTGAAAAAAAATAAGCTGGTTCTTGAAAGCGAACTTTCGCGGACCAAAACGGATTTTGCTTCAACAAAAAAAGATCTTGAAACACTTATTGATTCCCTTCAGCAGGAGCTAGCAAAAACAATAACCGAGCGGAATGATTTTGAACAAAAATATAACGAAGAGAAAAACAGAATGGATTCTCTTTCCTCGCAGATTGAGGGTATCCAGGGCACGGTTGGAATTTTAGAAAAATTGAGCCAGACAGACGAAGAATTGCTGAAAAAATATTCTAAAGTTTATTTTCTAAGCGATAATTATATACCCAGAGCATTCATTAAAATAGAACCAAAATATACTTTTGATCCAAAAAAGGATTATTTGGTTTATTCAAAAATCTGGCAGTTTGTACAAGAGATGCTGATAGCCGCAGAGAACGCTAATATCCACATTAGGATTATCTCGGCTTATAGGTCCTTTGGCACGCAGAGTGAATTAAAATCGTCGTATACTATGACTTATGGCTCGGGAGCCAATAGATTTAGCGCAGACCAAGGATATTCAGAGCATCAACTTGGCACAACTCTTGATTTTACAACATTAGAGATCGGAGCCTCTTATTTGATTTTTGACAAAACAACGGCTTACCAATGGCTTTTAGAAAACGCTCAAAAATACGGATTTATTCTTTCATATCCGAAAAATAATCAATATTATCAGTTTGAGCCGTGGCATTGGAGATTTGTGGGCAGAGCTTTGGCTGAGAAATTACATCAAGAAGGAAAAAATTTTTACGACCTTGACCAGCGCGAAATTGATCAATACTTAATATCTTTTTTTGATTAGATGCTCGCAAAATATGAGAAGAGCATACATTAAAACGAGAATACCCAGAGACAAGACAGAGCATAAGATTGTTTCTTATTTCATCTTAAGAAAGTTAGCAAGATTGATGCCTTTAACAGTGGCTAAAAAATTGACTCGTTCATTGATGGCTTCGAAAGAATTATTAGACAGGATGGGGTTGGGCGATCCAGAAGAAGGCGATATAGAAGCTAACGAAAAGGGGATATCAGAAGCTATCAGAGATATTATTAATAAAAGGCATTACAGATATAAAATAACCACGAAGAAAGTAGTTATAAAATTTCTGAGATACCTGCGTTTAATTCGTTGAATTATCAAAGCCCTCTATTTTTCCACAAAAGAGAGTTTTTTGTTAGAATGAATAAATCTATGAAAGCTGAAGAAGAAAAAATTTTAAAAACAGTAGAAGAATTTTCTAAAAAATTGCCGAAGTTTAAAGACGGAAGAATTGATTATTCGAATTCCGATACTGCACCGGTTATAACTGTTTTTATAAAACATAAAGACAGGATATTATTGCTGAAAAGAAGCGATAAAGTCCTTACTTATAAAGGAAAATGGAATAGTGTTGCCGGTTACTTAGACGAACTAAAACCTATCAGAGAAAAAATAGAAGAAGAGATTAGGGAGGAATTAGGAATTACCGAAGATATTATTCATTTAATTAAAATGGGGGAAGCTTACGAGTTTAGAGATGATAAAATAGGCAAAACTTGGATTGTTTTTCCTATTATGGTAGAGTTAAAAAATGAGCCAGAAATAAAATTAGACTGGGAACACACTGAATATAAATGGATAAAGCCAGATGAATTAGAAAATTTTGATACTGTTCCTCATCTTAATAAAAGCTTTAAAAAAGTAATATGAAAGAAGAAAAAGTTGAATTTTATAATGATAAAAATCAAAAGATAGTGGGTTTATTATCTTTGCCCGAAAAAAAGAATTCTCCGATAGCCATCGCAATCCACGGGTTTAAAGGTACAAAAGAATATTACCCATTTTTAAATAATTCTATAAAACCATTAACAGATGCTGGCATTGCGGTATTGAGGATAGACTGTCGAGGTTCAGGAGAAAGCGATTTAGAATTTAAAGATTTTACCATAAAATCGGAATCGGAAGATGTCCTGACGGCAATAGATTATGTAAAAAAGCTAAAAAATATAGATTCTGAAAAAATAGCTTTAATAGGAATAAGCATGGGAGCCGCGGCCATTCTTTTGGCAATGGAAAAGAAACCTAAGGTCAAAACTTTGGTTTTCTGGGGGCCGGCATGGTATTTCAAGGATGGTAGTCGTTATGACACGCCAGAGCACAGGAAAACAGTCAAAGAGGAAGGAGTTTTTTATCTTACGCAAGGATTTACGGGAAGAAAACTAACAGCTGGTAAAGAGATTCTTCAAGAAATGACTACTCTAGATATAAGACCATTTATGAAATTCGTGCAAATACCGGTTTTGATTTTACGAGGCTTAAGAGATGAAATAGTAAGGATAGCTAAAGACAGGGAAGCTCTAAAAACACTTAAGGCAGAATACAAAATCATACAAAAAGGCGACCATAATTTTACAGACAAAAAATCAGAAAGAGAATTGATAAAAGCAACTGTTGATTGGCTTAATAAATGGCTGAAATAGTTAAAAGAAACCCCAAAAGCGGCCCTCGAGGGCCGCTTTTGGGGTAAAAAAGTTTTTGTGGTATAATAAAAAAAGATGAGTGCTATTTCTCAAAATATTTTTGCGCAGTATTTGATATGGCATTTTTATGATCAGCCTCGCAAAATTCTAAAAACCTGGAAGGGTTTTCTTTTATTTAATTTGAATTATTTCTCTTTATTGCTTCTTTTGAAAACTTTTTTTTCTCCCTGGCGTCAATATAAATGGTATTACCCGCGAGGATTAGATATCCCAAAGTATCTTGAAGTCTTTTTTTCCAACATGATTTCCCGCGTTTTGGGAGCGATATTGAGGACAGTAATTATCTTTTTTGGCATATTTTTTGAAATCTTAATATTGATATTGGGATTTCTAATTTTTGTAGGCTGGTTTATTTTACCAGCTCTTTTGGTTTTTATTTTGATAAAACATGTTTAATTTAAGAGAAACAGCAATCTTTCATGCGGTAGTTTGGAAAGACTTCCCATTTTTCCGTTTTGCTAGTCTGCTGAAAAAATTACTTTTTGTCTTATTTTTAGTTTTCTTATTTTTTAACCCCTCATTTTCTCTAATCTTTTTAATCTTTAGCATTTTTTTCTTTTTACTTGAGTGTTTTTTTAATATCAGATTAAAAAATCCGAAACCAAAAAACGCTCTTGAATCAGCAATTTTAAATCCTTCAGAATCTAATCTAGCTGAGTTTTTAGATTTAGAGGCTGCGTCTTCTATCTGGCAAGCGATAAATTTTTCCAAAAAGAGAAAGTTATCAGAAATTCCTTCAGAAGCGATACTTTATTTTCTCCTGAGTAATAAAGACCAAAAAATTAATTTTGTTTTTGGAAGAGGACTCCTTGACTCGAGAGCACTAAAAAACCGATTAGAGGGTTATCTCGATGGCTTAAAGGGAGAAGGATTTAGCGGAGAATTTTCTGCTGATTCTAACTCCGTTATTTTAGAAGCGGCTAAATTTGCTCAAGGAAGAAATAAAGAAAGAATTGGTTCGGGAGATATTTTAGTAGCTCAAGCCAAAATTGATCCCACTTTTAAAAAAGCTTTGATTGATTCAAATCTAAAAAAAGAAGATATAGAGAATTTAGTTATT
>Ga0315279_10006885_pt1 | contig 14221 bp, 15 predicted proteins | sample YL17G06_20_MG_FD_203694 | JGI IMG/M metagenome (GOLD analysis project Ga0315279, IMG submission 203694) | Sediment microbial communities from Yellowstone Lake, YNP, Wyoming, USA - YL17G06_20 | ecosystem: Environmental > Aquatic > Freshwater > Lake > Sediment | place: USA: Wyoming | collected... | reverse complement strand
AAAAAAAAACAGAGTCATTGCAAGCCTTTGTCATTCTGATGAGTGCTTTTTGCGAGGAAGAATCTCGTAGTTAAATACGAGACCCACTCGACTTCGTCGAGGAAGGGATTGCGCAAAAACGGCTCAGGGTGACAGAGGGGGTGGAATAGAGACCTTACATACAATTCCTTGACAGAAAGATAAAAATGCGTAAAACTATATTTGTAGAGTTAAATTTTTTAGCTTTTTTAGGAGGTAAAAATGGATGAGCAGGAAGTTGAATTAAGAGATTATATTAATATGTTAGTCAGACGAAAAAAACTTATTATCGGTATCACTCTTGTGGCAATTTTAATTAGCGGAATTCTGAGTTATTTTGTTTTACCTCCTATTTATAAAGGGTCTGCTATTGTTTTGCCCCCTCAAATCGGTGGAAATTTCTCTACAGGCTTTATTTATTCAGATGTTCAATCAACTTCCTTTTTGGCAATCCAGTTGATAAAGCCAGAAGAAATTCAGTCAATGATAAAAGACAGTTCTTTTTTGGCAAAAATTCAAAATAAAACTGGTATCTCTTATTCTGATTTAGCAAAAGACGTTAGCGTTTCTGTTCCGCCAGACACAAATTTTGTGAAGGCAGAATTTGAAAGTACCAAAAAAGGAAATATCCAAGACTTTTTTAATACTCTTATAGATTTATTAAATGAAACCTCTTCTTTATCTTATGAAAAGAATTTTAGTTTTCTTAAAACAAAAGTTACAGACTACGAAAATCAAGTTAAAATCCTTAACGAAGAGGAAAAAAGAATTTTAGACGAGATCGAAAGCCTTAACAAGTCTGGAGATAAGAATTATGAAATAGGCCTTCTTGTCCTTGAAAATATTTATAATTCAATTGTTAATAATAAAGTCTCAGTGGAAAGCGAGCTCAAGAACTTAAAATACCAGATAGACAATACTCACCCCTTTGTTTATTTGAGTTCTCCTTCAATTCCAGATGTACCGGTTAAGCCTAATAAACTCCTTAATGTTGCAATTACAGGTGTTGCGGCGCTCTTCTTCTCAATTTTGCTTGCCTTTTTCCTTGAATATTGGTATCGGACAAAAAGCGAAAGCAAATAATATGATATTTTTAAAATTGCATGGGAACTTGATGTAAGAATTCTAAACCTTAAGCAAAATAAAGGAAATTTAATTTTTTGTCAAACGCAGCATAGCACAGGAGGAGCATTGTGAAAGTCATAATTCTTGCAGGTGGAAAGGGCACAAGACTATGGCCAATGTCTAGGGAAAAGTATTCAAAGCAATTTCTTAAGCTTGTGGATAGCACTCCTTTGATTGAAGCTTCATATCAAAGAGCTTTAAATTTAGTTAACCCTGAAGATATTGTGACAATAACTATCAAGGAGGAGACATGAAAGGCATAGTTTTAGCAGGCGGCACAGGTTCGAGACTCAAACCCTTGACAAATGTGACTAACAAGCACCTTTTACCTGTCGGTAAGTATCCAATGATTTTTTATCCTATTTATTTCTTGAAGCAAGTAGGGATAAATGATATTTTGATCGTAACCGGTAGAGAACATATGGGAGATGTAATTGAACTTTTAGGAAGTGGCAGCGAATATGGTGTTGAATTTACCTTTAAAGTTCAGGACCAGGCAGGAGGTATTGCTCAGGCTCTTAGTTTAGCAGGACATTTTGTTAATGGAGATAGGTGTGTTGTTATCCTCGGTGACAATATTTTTCAGGATGATATTACTCCTTATGTTGAATCTTTTAAAAGCCAAAAAAACGGGGCAAAAATTCTTTTAAAAGAAGTTCCTGACCCAGAGAGGTTTGGCGTTGCAGAACTAAAGGATAGTAAAATTATCTCAATTGAAGAGAAACCTAAATATCCTAAAAGTAATTTTGCAGTTACTGGTATTTATATGTACGATTCCAAAGCGTTTGAGATTGCGAAAACACTAAGACCATCGGCAAGGAGAGAACTTGAAATTACTGACGTGAATAATGCTTACATCCAGAAAGGAGAGCTTACCTACGATATTTTAAAAGGTTGGTGGGCAGACGCAGGGACTCCTGAGTCCCTATTTCGGGCAAATGAACTTTGCAAGGATTTAGAATTGGATTTTAGCAATGGAAAAGTTTAAAGTAATTGAAACGTCAATAAGAGATTTAATAATTATTGAAACTAAAATATTTAGTGACGATAGAGGGTTTTTTGTAGAAAGTTATAATTTGAGAGAGTTCTCGAACCTTGGAGTCAACGTCAATTTTGTTCAGGACAATCATTCTTTTTCAAGAAAAGGTGTTTTAAGAGGGTTGCATTTCCAGTTGAAACATCTTCAAGGCAAACTTGTTAGAGTAATCTCTGGTAAGGTTTTTGATGTTGCAGTTGACCTGCGGCTTAACTCTCCTACTTTCGGAAATTGGTACGGGGTGGAACTTACAGAAGACAACGGTCTGCAATTTTACATTCCTCCAGGTTTTGCTCATGGATTTATTGCACTTGAGGATAATACTCATTTCTTTTACAAGTGCACAAACTTTTATTTTCCTGAAGACGAGCTTGGAATTGTTTGGAACGATCCTTTGCTTAATATTCAATGGCCGATAGATCAGGTTAATGAAGTTATAATCTCTGATAAAGATAAAAAATTATCATCTTTTGACAAAGTAAAAGAGATAATTCTTAAAGAAGCATCCTGGAGAAAATTATGAAGGTTTTAGTATTAGGGGCAAATGGCCAACTTGGGTATGAATTTTTGAATTTTTTAAAAGATAAAGCAGAAGTTTTTCCTTTTAATCACGCCCAGCTTGATGTTCTTAGTTTTCTGGGTCTTTCTAAAGTAATTTCTGAAATATCTCCTGACGTTGTTATTAATTGTGCAGCTTATACAAAAGTTGATCAGGCAGAAAAAGAACCAACTCTTGCTTACAAGGTAAATGCTATTGGTGCAAGAAATGTATCATTTGCTTCGTTAAAAGCGAAATCAAAAATTGTATATTTCAGTACTGATTATGTATTTGATGGGACTAAAGGTTCGCCGTATGAGGAATTTGACAGTCCTAAACCTTTATCTGTATATGGCAATTCGAAGTTCCTCGGAGAAATTTACACAAGAAGGCATAATCCAGATCATTTAATTTTAAGAGTATCCTGGCTTTATGGGATAAATGGTTCTAATTTTGTTAAGACTATAATAAGGCTTGCAAAAGAAAAGGGAGAATTGAGGATTGTAAATGACCAGGTCGGAACACCTACCTATACGCTTGATATGGTTAAGCAAACCTGGGAACTTATTCAGCAAGATAGCGTTGGACTTTATCATTCCGCAAATATGGGGCAAACAACATGGTTTGAGTTTGCAAAAAGAATTGTTGAGAAATTGAATCTTAATGCAAAAGTCTTACCAATAAAAACTGATGAGTTCCCTACATTAGCAAGAAGACCGAATTTTTCAGTACTTGACAACTATTTGCTTAAGCTTGAAAATAGAAATATAATGCGTTCTTGGGAAGAGGCATTTGACGATTTTGCTACAAAGTATAAAATGAAGCTATTAAGTGGAGGATTTTGAATTCCAAATGAAAGATAACTTAATTTTACAAAAGAGTTATGATTTTTCGTTGATGATTATAGAATTGTATAAATTTCTTTGTGAAAGTAAAAAAGAATATGTTTTATCAAAACAGTTATTGAGGGCAGGAACATCAATAGGTGCTAATGTCAACGAAGCCCAAGCTGGAATGAGTAGGAAAGATTTTGTAGCCAAAATGTCTATCGCATCAAAAGAAGCAAGAGAAACAAGATATTGGTTGGACTTATTAGTAGATAGCGGATATATTTCTAAAACAGATAATAAAGTTAAAAATCTTTTTGAAGAAATAGAAAGTATCATAAGTATATTAACGAAAATTGTAAAAACAGGAGCGTCAAATGAAAAATAATTCATCATCCAGCATTCAACATTTAACATCTATCCTTGTAACCGGTGGTGCAGGTTTCATTGGGTCTAATTACATTCACTTTCTTTTTAAAGAGCATCAAGATTATACCGTAGTTAATCTTGATAAGTTAACTTATGCAGGTAATCTTGATAATCTCAAGGGTATCGATTATAAGGCAAACTATCATTTTGTGAAAGGTGATATTGCAAACAGGGAACTGGTGGAATATGTGTTTGAAATGTTCAAGCCTTCATATTTAGTTAACTTTGCAGCAGAGTCACATGTTGATAGAAGTATCGAAGGACCAGAAGTATTTATAAAGTCAAATGTTTATGGCGCACAAGTTCTACTTGATGTTGCTAAAGAATTTTGGAGTAAGAATAACATGTTTGATTCTGGAAGATTCCTTCAAGTTAGTACAGACGAAGTTTATGGTTCTTTGCCTTTGGAAAGCTCAGAAAAATTTACTGAAGAATCACAACTTAAGCCCAACAGCCCCTATTCTGCATCAAAAGCATCTGCGGATTTGCTTGTAAGAGCTTATTATGTAACTTATGGAATGTCTGTTCTTGTTACTCGCTCATCAAACAATTTTGGCCCAAGGCAATATCCAGAGAAACTCATTCCTTTAATGATTACCAATGCATTGCAAGGGAAACCTTTGCCAGTATATGGAGATGGCCTCAATGTGAGGGACTGGTTATATGTTGAGGATAACTGCAGAGGAATTGATACGGTATTACACAAAGGAAAAATTGGAGAAGTTTATAATATAGGTGGCGGAAACGAGTGGAGAAACATTGACCTTGTAATTGACCTTGTAAATTTGATATGCGAAATTCTTGCTGAATTAACAGAGAAACCAGTGGCTGAATACAAAAAGCTTATTACTTTTGTAAAGGATAGACCAGGACATGATAGGAGATATGCATTGAGTATTGATAAAATCAGAAGCGAGTTGGGATGGACACCTGCTACGGATTTTAGAGATGAAATGATTAAGACTGTTAAATGGTTTGTTGATAAATTTTCAATTGAGGATTAGGTAGGGAAAATGATTTCAATAATTGTGGTTTATAATAACAGGCAAACTCTAGATGAAGTTTTACTAGAGAGTTTAAAAAGCCAGTCAGTTAAATTTGATATTATTGCTATCGATAATACTAAAGGGCGTTTTAAATCAGCTGCGGAAGCTTTAAATTACGGTGGGGAAAAAGCAACTGGAAAATATTTAATGTTTGTCCATCAAGATGTTGAGTTGGATTCCAATTTATGGTTGGAGAACGTGGAAAAACTCTTAGACAATATACCTGACCTTGGAATTGCAGGTGTGGTCGGGATGAGCGAAAAGGGGAGCAATAACAAAGAAAGGGGGAGAGGATACATAAGTGATTGTGGCGAAATATGGCAATGGAGCAATGCTGTTCAAAAGCCGGAAGAAGTACAGACTTTAGATGAGTGTCTGTTAATAGTACCCAAAACCGTATTCGAAAAATATAAGTTCGATGAAAAAACATTTGACGGTTGGCATTATTATGGTGCTGATTATTGTCTTTCTGTAAGACAAATGGGGTTAAAAGCTTATGTAATTCCTGCTTTTATTTATTATAGGTCTTTGAGGTCGAATTCAAAAGGGCTATTAGAATATCAAAAACGGCTATATAAAAAGCATCAAAAAAATTATAGAAATATTTATACTACGACAGGAGAAATTTCTAAAAGAAAACTTATATTACGAACTATTCAAGCATTTTTACATCCTTTTTCTGCGAAACTTTTTACGCCCTGGACAGAATATTTGAAAAAAGAACTTTCTGATTGTAATACAGTTTTAGATTTAGGATGTGGGTATAATTCGCCTATTCAATATTGTAATGTGCATTATTCGGTTGGAGTCGAATTATTTGAACCTTATTTGCAAGAAAGCCAAAAGAAACACATTCATAACGAATATATAAAAGCAGATATTAGGAATATCGAATTTAAACCAAAATCATTTGATGCTGTTTTATGCTCGGAGGTTCTTGAGCACTTAACAAAGGAAGAGGGGTATGAACTGATTAAAAAAATGGAAAAGTGGGCTATAAAGAAGATTATTATTACGACTCCGAACGAATATTTATGGCAAGACGGTTATGATAATAATCCTATGCAAGAACATAAATCTGGTTGGAGTGTTGAAGAATTAGAAAACTTGGGATTTAAAGTCTTTGGAATGAATGGCTGGAAAAAACTTAAAGGATACAAAGGTTTAATAAAATATAAACCAACATTTTTATGGCAGAGAATATCAGATTTAACTCAAAAAATAACTTATCGTTATCCAAAATATGCATTCCAATTATTTGCTATTAAAAAATTAAAGAAGACAAAAAATGAATTTTCCTAAAGTTGCTATAATAATCCTTAACTGGAATGGCTGGAAGAATCGATTGAATGCTTGGAAAGCGTTTTTAGAATGGATTATCCAAATTATCAAGTAATTTATTCAAAGTGCTAAAATGAATAGATTAAATTTAGATGTTTGTGCGATAATCTTAAACTACGACGATTACAATAATACAGTAAGATTGGCATCCGAACTTGTGGGTTTTGATTCGATTGATAAAATAGTAATCGTTGATAACAATTCTACCGATAATTCTTATTATCTTTTAAAAAAGGATTTCGCAGATTGCGAGAAAATAGAAGTTGTTAGTAGCGGGAAAAATGGTGGATACGCTTTTGGGAATAATTTTGGTATAAAGTACGCACTAAATAAATATGATGTTAAGGGATTTTTTATTCTAAACCCTGATGTGAGAGTGGAAGAATCAACTTTACAAAAAATAATAAAGTTTGTTAAAGATAACAGCGAATTAAAAATAGGGACTGTTGGTGCTAAAAATGATAGTGGCGTATCTGCTTGGAAGCTTCCATCATTTAAAGATTGCTTATTATTGTCATCTTTCGTTTTAAGCAAACTTACTGGCGGAGACATATCAGTTATACCAAAACTTCTATACAAAAATGAAGAATTTAATGAACGTAAAGAATTTGCTAGAGCGGAAGTTTTACCTGGCAGTTTCTTTTTTATAATTTCAGAAGCAATTCAAGATGTTGGTTTTTTGGATGAAGGCACCTTTTTATATTTTGAAGAAAGTATTTTAGCTTATAAATTACTTCAAAGAGGCTATTCTAATTATTTATTAACTGATGTAAGTTTTAGTCACTTGGAGCAGGGTTCTACCAGAAGGATTAAATTCTTAAAAAGGTATATTATGCTACAAAGGTCAAGAATGTATTACCTTGTTAAGTATCTTAATTGTAATAAATTTTTGATAGTCTTATTTAAGGTTATAACTTTTTGCGGAATACTCGAATTTTTGTTGTATAATTTCTTTAAAAACATGGTTAGAATGACTTGGAAGTTATTAACGAGAAAAAGAAGGATAACGTAAGAGAAAAAATGAAGATTGCTATTATTGGTTCTAAAGGTATGCCTCCTTCATTTGGAGGATTTGAAACTTTTGTCTATGAGATAGCAAAGAGAGTAAATAATAAAAACAATATTTCCTTGATTGTATACGGAGAAAGTCCCAATAAAGTTATCATACGTGACGAATATCAAGGAATAAGGAGAGTTGCTATTCCCCGGAAAGGTAGATTAAATGTAATTAGGAATAGAATTACGGCTATTAATGACGCAGTTAATATTGAAAAAGTTGATGCAATTTATCTTTTAGGATATATTTCTGCACCCTTCATTAACTGGAATAATTTAAAGCAAAGAAATATTAAAATTATTTTGAATCCAGATGGATTGGAATGGAAAAGAAGTAAGTATAACTTTATTGTTAGGAAATATTTAAGGTATTGTGAAAAAGTTGGAGTATCTAAGTCAGATGTGATTATAGTTGATTCAAAAGCGATTGGAAATTATATTCATAATAACTATAACAAAAAAACAATTTATATTACTTATGGATTCAACAGTCAAATAAATCAATGTAATAGCAATGATATTTTGGGGAGTCTTGGTTTGAGCGAGAAATCTTATTATGTAGTTGTTGGAAGATGCGTGCCTGAAAACAATATCTTGGAAATCGTAAAAGGATTTAAATTATCTTCTATTTCTAAGAAATTGATTATTGTTGCTAACTTTTCCAGTGATTCTTACAGCAAAAAAGTAATTCGACTATGCAAGAGTGATGAAAGGATTATATTACACGAACCTATTTATGAAATGGATAAACTATACTTTTTAAGAGAAAATGCTTTTGGTTATATACATGGCCATAGTGTGGGAGGTACTAACCCTTCTTTGGTGGAAGCAATGGGAAGTGGTAATATAGTTATAGCTCATAATAACGAGTTTAATAGAGAAGTCTTAGGTGAAGAACTTGGTTATTTCTTCTATAATGAGTTTGAACTTAAAGAAATATTAGAGACTCTCGAAAAGGAAAGAAACCTTGATATCAAAAGGAATCTAATAAAGGAAAGAGCGCATTCTCTATACAATTGGGACTTTGTTTCAAGTTCTTATTTAGAATTATTTGCGAGTTTGGGGGTGCACCATTAAGGTTCTTTTTGTAATAAGAGAGAATGCGAAAAAAATTAGCGGGGGAGATTTAATCCAATTGGAATTTACTAAAAAATATCTTGAGAAAAAAGGACTAAATTGTCAGGTTGCGTTTGGTACAAAAGAATTAGACGATTTAATTGGCAGTTTTGATATTGTGCACTTATTTAATCTCCAAACTCCTTTAACTACACTTGAAGCTATCAAAATAGCAAAAAAGAGAAAGAAAAAGATATGCTTATCTACGATTTATTTTAACATTTATGGATTGGTTGCAGGTGTTTTGCTTACTAAACTTCATTCCATTAAACTATATAAATATAATTTTGTTAAACACTCCTTGTATAATACCTATTCTTTTTTTGCTTATCCTCTTTTTAATTTATCTTTCAGTGTTTTAAAAAAGTATGGTGATTCTCCATTGAATCCTTCCTTTCGTAAAATAGTTAAAGAGATTCTTTTGGATGCCGATGTTATTCTTCCAAATTCGTTAGAAGAGTTAAACCAGCTTATTTCTGATTTTTATGAGATTCCATCAGATGTGTTAAGAAAGAAATCGCATATTGTTGTAAATGGAGTTGACATAGAAGAAATTGAAAAGCTTAACGAAGATTGTGTAAGCGAAAGCTCCAGAGGGTTAATTGAAAAACTGAAGACAAAGCACAAATTTATTATTGGAGAAGTAGGGAGAATAGAAGGAATCAAAAATCAGCTTTCACTTGCAAAAGCTTTTTACGGGAGAGATGATTTTGCTATTATTCTCGCGGGGATGTATCGGGGAAATGATTCCTATTACAAGAATATAAAAAAAATAGCGCAGAAATGTAAAAATATTTATATAATAGGACCTCTGTCAAGGTGCGATACGATATATCTAATGAAAAATTTAGATGTGCATGTTTTACCAAGTTTGCGTGAGACACCAGGTCTCGTATCTTTGGAGGCGGCTTCATTAGGCACACCCGTTGTTACTACAATGTATTCTCCAAACAGTGAGTATCTAAGCAATTATGCATTCGTCTGCAATCCACTTGATGCCAAAGATATAAGAGAAAAAACAATATTGGCATTGCAGATGCCCGAAGACACTCGCACGAAGATGAGAAACTATGTGTTAAATAACTTTACTTGGGAGAGAGCTTCTATGCAAACACTTGAGACATACATGAGCATTTTGGAAAAATGAAAAGAGAAAATTTTTTAGTAGCTTCAATAGATGCAATGCTAATAAGCTTAATAATCGCTAATATTAAATTTCTTAATACAAGTATCTCAACTTATATCTCAGTGGCTGTATTATTTTTTTCATTTATTGTATTCTTTCCAAGAAATTTTAAATTTGACAATTTACTTAATAATGTTTTGTTCTTGGTCTTAATTTTATCATTTTTAATTTCTTTAGAGTCATATTTTTGGTTTTCAGAGTCTGAATTCAATTTCTCGTCATTTAGTAAAAATGCACTATTGTTTTATTTATATTTGTTTTATTTTCTCTTTATAGGGATTTTTTTAAAAGAATATCCTACTATTGGTAGAAACTCTTACCAAAAAATAGAAAAATTTATGTATTTAACTTTGCAGATTAATTCAGTATTTGTTATATTGCAATTTATTTTATTTTATCTCTTTAGGTATAAATTCGTTCTCACTTGGTCTGCTAGTACTGGCTTATTTACGTCTTTTAGACCACCTGGCTTTTTCTCAGAACCTGCACATTTTGCTGAGTATTTCCTTTTATATATAATTGCTTTTGAGAGAGAATTTAGTTTTAAGGATTTGTTAATTATAACTGCATTGTCTTTATGCTCTTCAGGGCTAGGTTTTGTGGTTATTATCATATTTATACTTTACTCAATATTATTTGGAATTAAAAGAAGACAAAAGATAATGTTTTGGATAATTTCTCTTATCATATTTTTAACAATTAATTTATTATTTAATCCAAACATTAGATTTAGATTAAACCTAACATTAGATAATTCTTTAAAGTTAAGATTCTTCAAATTTTTCTATATACTTGGTTCCCTTGGTTTTCAGAAAATTCTAACAGGGTTTGGTTTTGCCCAATCTGGATTGGCAGTTGAATATTATAAGGGACCATATGAAAGCCTTTTTAAACTATTACCAGGTTATTTTTCTGGAGTCGGAAATAATTTCCTAATGATTGGAGCGACCTGCTTCATTATTATTGAATGTTTTTTGCTCTATTATTTTTTGAAAACAAAAGGGAACCTCAAAGGTTTATTTTTTTATTTTGTATTTTTAGGTATAAGTTTTGTATCAGATATAAACTTCACAATGTCTATCTTTTGGTTACCGTTCTATCTTATTCTTTTAAATTACTTTGGCCTATACTCTGGTGCAAACAAAAATGAGTAAAATAGTTGAAAATTCAGGCGCAATTTCGATAATTATTCTAACCTGGAATTCTGAAAAATATGTAGAAAAATGCGTCAATAGCATATACAACTCTGCTGGAAACGAGCGTGATTCAATTGAAGTCATCGTAGTTGATAATGGCTCATCGGATAGTACTCCTAAAATATTGGAAAGACTTAAGACTAATAATGCTAACTTTAAGTATATTCTTTTAGATAAAAATTATGGAACTACATTCCCGAGGAACCTTGCAATAAAAGAGTCTAAAGGCGATTTTATTCTCGTGTTAGATTCTGATACCGAAATCGGAGAACATTCAATAGAGATTTTGTTAGATACCTTAAATGATGAGAATTACGCCAATGTCGGCATAGTTGCACCACGCTTGCTATACCCTGATGGTTCTGTTCAACACTCTTGCAAAAGGCTGCCGAATATTGCTATAAAGATTTTAAAGTTTACTGGAAGCAAATATTTAAAGAGTATTGCAGAATCAATGGAGCTTTACGGCCCGAAAGTTTACTCTTTGGATTTTTACGATATTATTGAAGTAGATTATTGTATTTCTGCCTGTTGGCTTGTTAGAAGGAAGGCTTTAGATGAAGTTGGTTTGTTTGATGAACGAATTTTTTATTCTCCCGAAGATGTAGATCTTTGTGTGCGTATGTGGCTGAAAGGATGGAAAGTTGTATATAATCCTAATGCAACAGTAATTCACCATACTCAAAGATTGTCGAAAAGAAATTTTAGAATCGCATTATCACATGCCAAAGGGTTGTTTTATTATTTCAGGAAGTACGGATACTGGTTTAGAAGAGAAAAGCTTTATAAAAAGTTTAGTAATTATGATGGAAAGTAATTTAGCCGTTTATAGCTCTGATTTTAATGGACATTATTTATATTTTATTTTAAAGTAGTAAACTATTGTAAGGAGTTGTGAACGAAAAAATGATGAACAAAAGGAAATTGTTTACTTTTTTACAGATGATTTTAGACCTTTTTGTGATTTATCTTTCCTACTTCATTTGTATTTACATTAAAAACTTTTTTGGTAAACCTTATAGCTCTATAAATATTACAAGCATCAAGGCTTTTATTCCTTATGTAATTATCGCTTATTTATTGTTGTTTTTTATTTACCGTCTTTATGAGGTTAGTACAATTGATTTTTATGAAACTTTTCTTGGGATTTTTTTCTCAACTCTAATAATTTTTATCCTTGGTTTTGCGTTGCCTTTTTTCCTGAGGGCTTTTGCTGTGCCAAGAACTGTAATTATTTATTCATTTATAATACAATTTATTCTTCTTGTTCTTTTGCATTCGATAGTTAATAAAATTTACATTAAGATAATGCCTCATTCAAAGGTTTTATTGCTTTCAAAGGATGATCGCGGGGCAAAGGCAGTTTCGGAATATTTAAAAGGATTAAGGGCAGGAAAAACGAATGTACAAATAATGCTTATTGAGGGAAATAATTTTGTGAAAAAAGTAGAAGATGCCTTGAAAAATTTTGACCTATTTGTTATTGATGACACTTTTATTGTCGAGGAAAAATTTGAATTGCTCAAGTTTTTTGCATATAGGAATAAGCCCGTTTATCTTGTGCCAGGAGTTTATGAACTTTTGCTTTTGAACCCACGAACTCACTTTGTTAATGATTTGACTCTTTTTGAGATTAATCTTGTCAATATCTCTGGTGTTGAAAGAATTGTAAAGCGTGCCATAGATATAATTGTCTCGCTTGTTGCTTTGATTGTGTTTTCTCCCGTGATGCTAATTGTTTTTTTGAGTATTATTTTAGATTCTGGGCGACCTATATTTTTCCTTCAGGAAAGGGCAGGCGTAAATGGGAAGAGTTTTAAAACAATAAAATTTAGAACAATGATTAAGGATGCGGAGAAGTATACAGGTCCTGTTTTGTCATCTGAAGATGATTCACGAATTACAAAAATTGGTAAGTTTTTGAGAAAGACTGGCCTTGATGAAGTACCTCAGTTTATTAATGTTTTGAAAGGCGATTTGAGTGTTGTTGGTCCACGCCCTGAAAGACCTGAATTAATGCAAAAAATTCATGAAGATACACCAAACTTTGATATGAGGTTAAAGGTAAAGCCAGGAATTACAGGTTTTGCACAACTTCATGGTAAATATGACACCCCTTCCGATGACAAACTTAAGATGGATCTATTGTATGCAAAACAAAAGAACGCGATTCTTACGGATATATATGTTATGTTTAATACCGTGAAACTATTTTTATTGCCAAAGAAAAGAAAATAAATGTGTTGAGAAGATCACACATTACAAAGGAGTAAAGGAGGATAAATGAAAATTCTTGTGACAGGAGGGGCAGGTTTTATTGGTTCTAATGTTGTTGATGCTCTTGTAAGAGATGGTCATGAAGTAACAGTTTTAGATAATCTTTCGACTGGAAAAGAGGAAAATATAAATCCTGAAGTTAAATTTTACAATATTGATTTACTAGATTTGGAATCCCTTGAGCTTGTATTTAGAGAGTTTAAACCAGACGTTGTGAATCATCATGCAGCTCAGATTGATGTAAGAAAATCAGTTGAAGACCCAGCATTTGATGCAGAAACAAATATAATCGGTTCTATAAATCTTTTCGAGCTCTCTATTAACTATGGTGTGAGGCGAATTATTTTTTCCTCTACAGGTGGTGCACTTTATGGTGAGCCTTCGAATCTTCCTACTTCAGAAGATACTCCCATAGAACCGCTTTCTCCATATGGTGTTGCAAAATATTGTGTAGAGAATTATCTTAACTATTTTAAAAGGCTCTACAGTATTGAGAGAGTAATCTTAAGATATGCAAATGTGTATGGACCTAGGCAAGATCAACTTGGAGAGGCAGGTGTCGTTGCAATATTTACAGGGAAAATACTTAAAGGAGAGAAACCTGTGATTTTTGGAGATGGTAATCAAACAAGGGATTACATTTATGTAGAAGATGTAGTAAAGGCAAATGTTTTGGCTCTTGAAGGGAAAGAAGGAACCTACAATATTGGTACAGGAAAGGAAACATCTGTAAATGAACTTATTGAAGTTTTCTCAAAGGTATTGAGGCATGAAGTAAAGTCTGAATATGCACCACCTCGAAAAGGAGAAGTAAGTAGGATTAGCCTTGATGGAGAAAAGGCAAAAAGAGAATTAGGTTTTGTGCCGAACTACTCTCTTCCCGAAGGAATAAGAAAAACAATTGAGTGGTATGCCTCTCTTCGTCATCGCGAGCGACCGTAGGAAGCAACTCAACCATATTTTTCGTGGCCAGCCTGTTTCTCTAAAACAATCCCTGATCATTTTCGTTGAGATTTGAGGGTGTTTTGAT
>Ga0315279_10006884_pt1 | contig 14225 bp, 12 predicted proteins | sample YL17G06_20_MG_FD_203694 | JGI IMG/M metagenome (GOLD analysis project Ga0315279, IMG submission 203694) | Sediment microbial communities from Yellowstone Lake, YNP, Wyoming, USA - YL17G06_20 | ecosystem: Environmental > Aquatic > Freshwater > Lake > Sediment | place: USA: Wyoming | collected... | reverse complement strand
CAAGCGCCAAAACATATTGGCTGCCACACCGCCAGCCGGACGGTCTCGACCGCTATTTCCATCAGTATTGACAAAACTGGAGAGTTCGAATGGCTAAAAATTCTCAGGAGAAAAAATCCAGCGAATTAAGCAAGCTTGCTCAAGAAAAACGTCCCAGTTTACCTGTGGAGTTCTGGTTTTTTCTCAAGCACAATAAAAAATGGTGGCTGCTACCCATAGTAATTGTGCTTTTACTTCTGGGTTTGGTGATACTTTTGGGCGGCACAGCAATAGCACCATTTATTTACCCGCTTTTCTAACGCTATTCTCAGAGGTGATGCTTTTTTTGTACGTTGCCGGTTAGCAGCAAAGCACAAATACCTGCACAGGCCAAAAAAGCCGTTCAAAAACGAAATTCGACGAAATATTAGGGGGCAAGTTAATCGCGTTTTTCCGCTAAGGCCTCCAGCAGTTTGCGCGTCGCGATGAAATTAGGGTCTATTTGTAAAGAAGCGCGGAGTTCTTTGATCGCCTCGTCCGTCCGCCCAAGCTTTCCCAAGAGAAAACCCAGGTTATAGTGGAGGTCTAGGTCGTTCGGTGCGAAAAGCAATCCCTTGCGACATGTTTCCACTGCTTTGTCAAGATTACCCTGCTGAGCGAGCATCCCTCCCAGATTGTTATAAGCTTCGATGTAATCCGGCTGTAATCGCACCGCTGTGGAGTAACATTTTATAGCCTCGTCAATCTGACCTTGCTCCTGATGTACCGATCCTAAGTAGTGATATGCATAGGCACAGTTGGGCTTGATTCGGAGCGTTTTTAGTGCATGATCGATACCCTCATCAAAATGACCCTGCCTTCCCAGTAATGTCGCCAATGCGAGGTGTGGTCTATAAGAATGCGGCAAAAGTTCACTTACCAAACGATACTGTTCGACGGCAGCCAAATCATCTTTCAAACCTTCTGACAGAAATACTGCATATCGCTCATGCAACCACCAGTCTGAGGGTTCATTCTCAATCGCCTGGCGATACACAGCAGCCAATTTTTCAAGGGCATCCGGAGTTAAACTAACTTTAAGTCCTTTGAGCTTTTGCTCCATTTGCTTGACCTGCTCCCCGTGGTAGAGCTGATTGGTGAACGGTGGTTCCTTTATATACCAAGTCAGAATGCTAAAAGCAATATTGTATCGGATCCAATCATTGTAGGCCAAACGTTCGGCACACTCTGCCTCAGTTAGCAATGGGCTTTTATTCGCTCTTCGATTTTTTATCCGTTCCGGAAGTATCTCCTCCACTTGCTTGAAAATTGTCTTGGCCAGAAGATAATTGCCTTTAAAATTCAAATGCACATGCTCATAAAACAGATCCTCGCCAGTAGTTTTATATGGACTGTTCTCCTCAAAAACCTCAACCGCGTCCACCAGGTAAACACCTTCAACAGTCCTGTTGCCGGCTACAGCGTGAATAATTTCATTGATTCGATTATCAGCACGAAATCGAAGTGTATCCAGCTCACGTGCTCGAATATATCTTTCCCTGGCCCTGTCATATTCGCCCATCGCCCAATAACAGCGGCCAAGGCGAAACTGAAGGTCAGCGTAACAATCATCAATTTTAGCCGCTGCCAGATAGCTCTCCACTGCCTCAGCATATTTTTCTGTTGTCTCATACGCTACCCCTTCCTGGTAAATCTCATTCCACTTTTTCTCCTCTGTCTCAGTTATATCTTCCCGATGCAGAGAAGCAAACGGCGGGCAATCTTTCAGGTTGCTGCCTACAGTACACAAAATTGTCTTCGCTCCGCCTTTGCGAGCTATCCGGTTGATATCTTCGAGGTTTCTTTGGAAATGTTGGTAAACGGTTTCCAGACGAGGGTCGTCCGCCCGGACTTGCTTTCCCAGAAACATTTCCAGCCCACCCCAAACTTTGGTGGTATTATTCTGAGCACCTGCAAATTCTAACAAATCTGTCAATAGTTGCCCTAACTTGGTAGCTTTAAGAGCAATGCCGAGCCGAATCAGAGACAAACTGGCCGAAAACGAGCTAAAGATGGTTCCCGGCCCGTATGGCCCGGTAACTTCGTTGTTACCAAAATACCCGATAAAAAGGTCGGGCTCATGACGGGCGCAGCCCTTTGCTATTTCTAAAATCGCATGAGAATTGATGGCTGGCATCGCGGTATTAATAACTTCAAAGTTTACTCCCGGATATTCCTCACGCAGCATTACCCGTAGAAACCGTCCAAAACAAAACGCTGAATCTGGATCACCCTTGGCAGCGGAAGAACCTATCACAAAAATCCGATAAGTATTGTCCGGCTTATCCGCAGGGAAAACGAACGGGGCAAATTCTCGCGCAATGTTTCGTGAAAAGAACCGCCAGCCAAATTTGATATTGTCACAACAAGCATCTTTCCCACCCACTTTACACGTGATGATTGCAGCCACAGGGAAGCCGTAACCAACTATACGCAGGGCAATCTCCAGCAACAAAAAAAACAGAGTTGGAATAACAGCAACAGCAATAACGCGAAACAGCCAAAGACGCCAACCGGTCATCGGATTCCGAGGCACCTTTTCTATATCCTTTTGTTTTGATTCACCCTTGGTTCTAAACCATTTGACCGCTCTGTTTAGTATGCGAAGATGACTTTCTGCCATTTTTTGCGCCCTTAGCACGCATTTATTTAGTCCTTCAGCCGTGATTCTTTATTCAAGCAGGTTTTTCCTTTAAAAACCAGCTTTATTTTTCATCGTTAGCTGCGTATCAGCCGATTCACCTGCAGTAGCGTTTTTCAGATATGCCACTTCAGTTCCAATTAGCGCTCTGAATTTGCCGATGCCCAGGCCACGGTCGGTAATTGTGCCGATTCGCGTCCTTTTGAGGGATTTGACCGGCAGGTCAAGTTTTGCCAGCATACTGCGAATCTGTCGGTTAAGCCCCTGTCGAATAGTAATCCCGATAAATCGGGACTGCTGACGGCCGCCTCGTAAGAGCTTTACTGATGCCTCGGCGGTCTTGCCTTCGGCAAGCCGGATTCCTTTTTTGAGCGTTTCGGCTGTCTGGTCATCAATGCGGCCCTTGACCTCGACAACATAAGTTTTAGGTAATCTGTATCTTGGATGTGTTAGCCTGTTTGCCAGTTCGCTATCGTTAGTGAGGATGAGCAGGCCAGTTGTATCGGCATCAAGCCGGCCGACACAGAAGATACGCTGTTGAACGGGGATGAGGTCTATTGCTCTTTTTCTGCCTTGCGGGTCGTAATTAGTGCAAATCACGCCCTTTGGCTTATTCAAAAGGAAATATACCTTCTGCTCAGCGTGAATTCTTTTGCCGTGGACGGTTATGATGTCAATTTGCGGGTCAACAAAAGCAGGCAGCGTATCTACCACCTGAGAGTTCACGGAAACTGCGCCGCTGAGTATCAGCTCCTCGCACTTTCTGCGAGAATCGACACCGGCGGCGGCCAGAACCTTCTGTAACCTTTGTCGCGCCACTTTTTGAATAGATTTCTCCGCTCCGCCCCGACTTGTCGGGGCTCCGGTCGAAATGACTTATATTCCTTTTTCAATAGGTCCAGATACGGCCAATACCAATGTCGAGCTTATCGGCGTAAATAATGGCTATACAGGACAAAACCCAGAGCACAAGGCCAACCTGAAACGGCACATCACTTAGAATAACCTGCAGAGGGTCTGAGTACCTGCCTTTTTGGATTAGGGCGATAAAACGGAATATACAATACAAAACCAGCGGCGTAGTATAGACGAGGTTGTTAGTGCCAAAAATCCGAAAGGTCCTCTCATCCATCGCATAAAGCAGAAAACATACCACTGCCAGGCCGCTCGTAACATCCAACATGTGCGCCAGCAGCTCGGGTGTATATCCGGCCAATGTCCTGCGAAATAGCTCGCTATCTTCGCCAAGATGGACAAGCTCGCCACGGCGTTTACTAAAGGCCAGGAACAGGCACAAAGCGAAGGTGCAAATAATCAGCCAGGGCGAGATAAACACGCCCACCACAACGGCTCCTGCAATAGCCCGAAGGCAAAAGCCGATTGATATTACCACGCAATCCAGAATCATTATTCTTTTTAGCAAAAGCGAATAAAGAACCATCAGAACAATGTATCCAAGAATGACAATTGCGAAGGTTTCGGCAAGGAGAAAGCTGCCGATGAGGGCTACTACTGCACACAGAGCCGACATTACAGCAGCAGAACCAACGCCTACAGCGCCTGCTGCGATAGGTCTTTTGCGTTTTTCAGGGTGGAGACTATCGGCTCCGCGGTCAATTATGTCGTTAAAGATGTAGATAGCGGAGGCGGCCAGGGAGAAACAGAAGAAACCGCCAAGGGCACTACCAACAGCTAAAAGCACTTCATCAATCGGACCAAATAGTTTTTTCCCGAATATAAGGGCTGCAAACACAAACACATTTTTGGTCCAGTGCGAAGGACGCATTATTTGCAAAAATTTCATCGCTTAACCTTTCCTTGTTCAGCCGTTGGCATTTTGTTATTAAACGTTACCCGCTGCGGCCACACCAATCGAAACTATCGACACTTGAATAGATAATGCGTATTATAGTGTAGCAAGCTCACAATGTATAGCACTTTGGAACACACTGACATTACGAGAATGTGAGGCAAAAATATGATAACGTCCGTTGCTTTTGATTTAGATGACACGCTTTACGATGAAATTGAGTATTGCAAAAGCGGATTTGCATCCGTTGCCCAGTTTCTTGCTAATTTGCCGGATATGCCGGCTGCCGAGCGGATTTTTGATGCCTTCTGGAAGCAGTTTACCGCCGCCAACCGCACAAAGACATTTAACGCCGGCCTCGACCAGCTTGGCATAAGCTATGACGATAAGCTTATCGAGGAACTGGTAAAGGTTTATCGCAGCCATAGGCCGAAAATAAAATTGCCTCAGGACAGCAGGGATTTTCTCTGCCGACTAAGCGGTAAATGGACGTTGGCTTTGCTTACGGATGGTTTCCTGCCGGCCCAGCAACTAAAGGTGCAGGCATTGGGACTGGAGAGGTATTTTAAGTACATAATCTATACCGAGCAGTTAGGCAGGCAATTCTGGAAGCCCTCGCCGGCCGGCTTTGAAAAACTGATGGAAACCTTAAATGCAAAGCCGGAAAATATAGCTTACGTAGCCGATAACCTGATAAAGGACTTTATCGCACCGAAGAAATTGGGCTTTTCGACCATTCAGATAATCCGCCCTCGCCGGATACTCAGAGAACCGTGCGAGAAAATCGGTGCTGCGGCGCAATATGTAATACACCAGCTTACTGAATTGCCAGCGCTTTTAGAGCAACTGTGATACTCCGGCCGCTACAATGTCCCCTGTGCCAGAGGACAGCGGCCATAGACAAACAATCGCCACGCTGCAAAAACGGTCCTGTGGGGTGTTTTTTTTGTTGACTTTAAGGGCTTTTAAGGCGATAATAATATAGTTCAAAAAATGGGCGTGATGGCTGATTTTTAGGTATTTTTCGAAGGAGGTTTGCTATGCCACCGGCCAAAAGGCAGCAAAGTAGTGCTGTGCTCTACACTTTAATAATTTTTGTCGGGCTTTTTATTGCCGCTACAACCATTGCAGTTATTTACTATATTAAAGCCGAAGAATATCGGACCACAGCAGCCACTTTAGAGGGCCAAATCAATGACTTGGCCGACAGCAGAGAACGGCAAGCAATGGGAACCATAGTCGGAACAAAACAGGGCAACAAAACCTGGCTGGCTACAATGGCTGATTATCTTGACCAAATGGTATCCATAATCGCCGGGGGTGTGCCTGAGCCGACCTCGGCTGAAGTCAAAGTCAAAAACGCCGCTACAGAAACAATCAACGCCCTTAAACTGGTTCGAGACTATATTAATATCAGCAGCACCGACCCCAACGCGACAGGGCTTGTGCGAATAATCCGGGGACTGAAAACAGCACTGGATGACGTCACGCAGGCCGGAACCGCTTTGAAAGAACAGCTCAAAAAGCTGCAGGACCGATTTGATGATGCGATGACAGCCGGTCTTGCAAAAGAACAAATACTGCTATCTGAGAAAGATAAGCTGCAACTGCAGGTCAACGGAATCATGCAGGATTACAATGAGCTTAAAGTCCTGATGCAACAGACCGCAGACGAGCAGGTTAAGACCCTTATGGCCCAATTGGACGAAGAGAGAGCCAATCTGAAAGAACTGAACCAGGACATGCTCAAAACAAAGGCGGAACTGGAAACGGCCAAAAATATGCTGAAACGCTCCCAGGAAGAACTTTCGAAGGTTAAGCCGCCGCCGGACCGTGAAGTGGCGGCATTTAAGAGCGACGGTGAAATAATATTGGTTGACGACCAGGCCAAAATGGTTCATCTCAATATTGGAAGTGACAACCACGTTTATCAAGGCCTGACCTTTTCAGTTTACGACAGAAATGCACCTATCCCCAAAGACGGTAAGGGAAAGGCTGAAATCGAGGTATTCGATATTGCGAAAAATTTCTCGGCAGCACGGGTTTTACGCTCAGAGATAAAAAGACCTATCCTGCAGGGCGACATCGTTGCAAATTTAATCTGGGACAGCGATAAAACGAATGTATTTGTTATTGCCGGCGACTTCGACATTAATAATGACGGACACATTGAGGCCGATGGCGTTGATAAAATAAAGGCGCTTGTTGAAAAGTGGGGCGGGAAAGTCACTGATGCCATTTCCATTGACAGCCACTATCTGGTTTTAGGGAATCAACCACAACTCCTCAAAAAGCCGACCCCTGAGGAATTGGAACTGGACCCGAGGGCGATGGACAAATACGAGGCCTCTTTACAACGGCTCAACCGCTACAAAGAGGTCCAGAGCCAGGCACAGACGCTGTGGATTCCTATATTCAACTACGAAAGATTCCTCTATTTCATCGGCTACAAAGGCCAGATAGGCCGGCCCGGAGCGTTTTAAGAACTATCAGCATTCAATTACTTCAGTGCGGTTCAACGCCAATAGAGGCAACAAAAACCTCGCCTGTCCATTGAGCGGCGCTGCTTATGGTAAAACCCTTTTTCACAGCCACAAAAGTTACCGTGTAACTTGCCTTGATAGCTGCGCCAAGCGGCTGGCCTGTGTCGCAATCAAGCCCTGATGGAATATCCACCGCCAGAATGGGGCGATTCTGGGCGTTTATGCTTTCTATCAGTGCTTTATACTCACTGCTCAACTGGCCGCTTAACCCAGTGCCAAAAAGTGCGTCAACGAGCATATCGGCATCTGCGGCGAATTCTTTCACCTTCCCTGAAATATTAGTATCAGTTAAGTCCAACCGTTCGATTGATTGACCCAGCCGTTCCAAAACATCAAGGGTTATCTTCGCATCACCTTTGACCTTATCACGGTCGCCGCACAGCACAACGACGACCTTGAAGCCGCCATTTATAAGGTGTCTGGCGATTACGGAGCCATCGCCACCGTTGTTTCCGGTGCCGCAGAATATACAGACCTTCGGTTTGGGAATGTGTTTTAACTTTTCCTTAATCAGCTCGGCACAACTGCGCCCGGCATTTTCCATCAAGACAACGCCGGGGAGCCCAAGCGTATCTATCGCCCATCGGTCAAACGCACGAACTTCCTCTCTGGTCATCACAAGACATTTTTTATTCGGTGAATACTTTTTCATAATGACCTATTGTATATTTTGAAACTTTTCCATTCAACATCACTTTGGCTTTGCCCGCCTTCGCTTCCGTCTTTGCTTTCGCTACGACGGACAGGTGTGCTACGGCGGGTAAAATTGGGTTTGTTTGGGTTTGTTTTTCCCGCGTCTGCAAAGGCGTTCCTTTTCATAATACTTTGTGAGACTAAAGCTTATGTTCATTTGAGTATCAAGTAAATTGGCTTTGTTTTGCATAATTAACTCATAGCCACAAAGGCACTGAGGCACAAAGAAACATAGCGATAGAGCGAATCTCAAGAACCTTTTGCATGTGCGGGCCAGTCGATTTTTGGGCGTTAAGACGGTTTGCGATGATTTGAGCCTCTGTGACCATTATTTAGTCCTTAGTCGATAGTCGTTAGTCGATAGTTATTCACGAACGATTATTTTTGACTTGGGTTTGCTAACCCTGAAGACCTTGCCCTGCGGGGCGGTTTGTCGTTTGCATGCTCGCAAACTAGGGGGAATTGTAACACATCTTCAAAGAAAAGTCAACAAATTAATACCAATGATAAATGATAATTGATAAGTGATAATTGGTAGATGAAGGCGGAGTAGGCAAGGAAAAGAAATTAGGGTCTCTCGAAATACGTGCTGTCCCCATTATTGAGGATTTTATCTCAATGATGAGATTACCTCAGAGAAAGAAGCTCCGCATCTTTTAGGTATGATATCGTACTTCTTCCCTCTAACCACAATTTTCCTGCTAGTTATCACCCTGTGTTCAGAGGAATCCCATCCTTTGCACAATACGATATGATAAAAATCGAGTCTCGTGAAATTTCCCCTGCACTTCTCCAAAGTACTCAATGCAATTTCTGAACTGTTAGTAAGCTTTTCGATAATTTCACTCGGATGTGCAGTTTTACTCTTCAATTCAACAATGCCGATGATAATCTGTTTATTTGTCACAAAGATAATACAATCACACATTTTACGGGATGTGCAAATTTGTTCGCCTCTCAACACGACATGATCGTGCAATCCATTCAGTCTCAACTTGCAGCCCATTTCAGAACAGTCCTTTGCCACCGCATTAGCGAAAATGTTTTTTATACAGCTTATAGTCCGCATACGAAATCTCTCGATACTTACGTCTTGCTGCTGAGGTCTCTCCGGAGTTTAAGGGTTTCTTCGTAAAGGGCTTCGTGAATTTTGAGGAATTCCTCTTGAGAGATTCCGTCTTCTCCTGTTATTTCAATTTCTCTTATTTTGTGCCCCCCGCTGGTTTCATCATAATCAAACACATAGGCAGCAACCTCCTCAGCTTGTAAGAAATCTTCTTCTGTGTATTTATATTTTTTTACGCGCTTTTGGGGTTTGACTTTGCTAAGCATTATGAAACTGCTTAATTGTCTCAACAGGTACTCGCTATGAGTTGTAACTGTTATGTTGACACCCCTCCTTACTAATTTAACCAAAAATTTTGCTAGAATTCGCTGGTTTCCTGGGTGTAAATGCGCCTCCGGCTCTTCTATTATTAGAATACTTCCTGGTTCAATGGTATACTTTAAATAAAGGAACAGAGGAGCTAATTCTGAAACTGTTGAAGAAGCTCTATGCAAAGGAATCTCTGTTTTCTGAAAAACATATTTGATTTCTGGAACATACTCGTCTAGAGCACGGACTACGATTTCTCCCCTAATCAAGTCCTTTTCAAATTCCTGAGCAAGGGAATAAAAAGGTCCTTTCTTTTCGGAAAGGGTAAGAAGAGAGGATATAAAATCTGATACAACTCCTGAGAACTTTGGAATTTCCAACCTTTCTATACCCGCATACGGTGCTTTACTTACTATGCTTGCCGCAAGCGCTTTATGACCCTGAAGTATACCCGACCTCGCCGCAGGAAGATAGAAACACGACATCCGAACCGTTTCCAATATTTCGGATGCACAAATGTCCAAAAGGATATCAGTAAAAGGAAATATAAGGTCACTGTCTTTCCACAATTTCTCGCTTATCTCGAGCAAAACATTCCCACTTTTTTTCCCCCGCTGAATTCTTATGCCACCAAGTGTTGCGCATGGTTTGATGCTTATTTTTACATCCAGTTCTGGGAACACGCTCATCTTCAATCTACTTCCTTTACGGATTTGGTATGTTAAGTCGGCCGTGTGGGAATCGAATCCAATTTTGAGGGCAAATGATTTTTTCCCAACACGGACCAATTCGCGTAACCGGCAAGCATACGAACGAATAATTTCGTCAGACAGTCTTCTCTCATATATCTCTTCAAAAATCTTTTTGCACACCCCTTGAACGAATTCTTGTGGGATGGCTCCCTCTCGACCTTCCCTCAAATCCCCCATTTGTGCTTTCATATCCCGGAATTGTTCAGCAATCACATGAACATTAAGGGGCTTTCTAAGAAAACCTCGTCTCATGAAAAAAGATCCACCTTTTGGGAACCCCGTTAGGGAATATGCTTCAAATACGGAGTGCATCAACATCGCGAGGTAGGACTTTCCTGAGTTGTTAGGGCCCACAAATAGTGTGAGCGGTTTAAGTGCCACCTTCCCGTGCCCTATCGGACCGAAATCCTGCACTTCAAAATTCAGTTCAATTTTGCGTTTTCTGCTTCCCGTTTTCTTCGATGGTCCTGTTCTAATCGGCATGTTATTGTATCCTTATTTCATGCGATTTGCTTTTGGCTTGGCGCCAACTGTAGAATTTTACTATCGCATACCCCAGCCCATCGCTTAGTAGAAAACGCCTAAGTTCTGGAGCAAATTGAAAAAACCCGTACTCATTTTCCCCTACACGTATATTGGCATTACCATAACTATTATCGGCACTTTTGTCAAATTCAATTGCAAATTCGAGGCCAAGTTCCAAATGAAACTATCTTCTGCACCTTGCACAATCGCTCCCCATCCACGAATCACTAATCACGAACCGTGAATCAGTGCTTGAAATGTCTCTTTCCTGTGAACACCATCGCAATACCGTATTTGTCAGCACAGGCGATGACCTCATCGTCTTTTTGTGAGCCGCCCGGCTGAACAATGCACGACACGCCCGGCGGAGTATCTCCAAGTTATCGCCGTAATACAAAACGTTCTCTGCCATATCGCACCTGTTGTTTTATTCAAAGTGGAATCGCCCGTAATGTTCCTGTAAGGAAGCATTATACCACAGGTTATTACGATTACAAGGGCAAAGAGAACCGCGAAGCGGGCCCCAGACTACGACCCGCCACGCAAAAAAGGCGGGTAAACTAAACAAGAAGGAATCCGCCTACGGCGGACAAGTTGGTGGGGCAATCCACATGCGGCGGATAAAGCCCCACCCTACATTCTTGTAAGAAGAAAAAAGGAATTTAAGATTTGAGAGGGAAATAAACCATCCTCTTGTGGGCAGCATGGTGTGAAACGACGGGCTAAATATGAGATTGCCGCGCTGCGCTCGGGACAGGCTTCGCGGGAATGACATTTATTCAAAAAAAGCCCCCGTCGCAAGCAACGGGGCTAACCGAGATTGCCGCGCTGCGCTCGCAATGACATTTTTGCTAAACGAAATCTGAGACTTTTTCATTCCAATTTTTGATTTTTACCGTATTCTATAGAGCTATGAAAATATTGTTAACAAATGACGATGGGATTTTTGCACCGGGGCTGGCTGCGATTTATAAAGAATTGGTCAAGATGGGGGATGTAACGGTCGTCGCACCTGCTGAAAGCCGGTCGGGCGCCAGCCACAGTGTTACATTCCACCATCCATTAGTATGCAATAAAGTCGATATCAACGGCCAATTCACGGGTTTTAGCGTTCAAGGCTCCCCTGCCGACTGCGTGAAGCTTGCCTGTATGCAACTGCACGAAGGGCCAATAGAGCTGTTAGTTGCCGGTATAAACAAGGGCGCAAATGCAGGAATAAACGTATATTACTCCGGCACCGTTGCCGCTGCGATGGAAGGAGCGTTCTTAAAAATTCCTGCGGTCGCGATGAGCTTATCTGCCGAGGAGCATATTGACTTTGAAAAAGCCGCATCGTATTGTGCGAAAATCCTCAAAAAACTTATGCCGGTCAAAAGCGGTAACGTGATAAACATCAATATCCCGCAATTATCAAAGGGCGAGCCAAAAGGTGTAAGGGTCGTTCCTCAGTCAAGTAAAGGTTTTGACGAGTATTATATCCAGCAGATAAACGAACAGGGGCAAACCGTATTTCAGTTAGCCGGCGGTCCCCACCTTGTCGATGAGACCCCCGCCGATACAACATCGCTGGAGGAAGGTTTTATTACGATAACGGCACTGGCTCCCGATATGACCGATTACCGCAAAACCCGCGAGCTTAAATCCAGAATAGACGGCCTTGTTCTATGAAACAATTTCGGAGAGAAAAAGATGGCTTAAGAAAAAACCGCCCAAATCTGCATTATGACCGTCACAGGCAATGAAGAAATGACAAAAGCCCCCGGATTTGGCGAAGCAACACCTGCCCTGCCGGTTCTCACCGGAACCATTTTATATTACCAAAAGACCATTATTGTTTGACATATCCGGTCCGGCATAGTATAATTCACAAAATAGTGGAAAAAACGCAGGAATAATGAAACAGAAATCCTGCTTTGTGCATCTTATTGAATAGACAGCTAATTTTGTTACCAAGAAGTAAACACCTGTCAGGATAATGTGGGCTTTGCGGTATGGGAATCTTTCAGGACTTTTTGCTGGAAAGGAAAGAAACCAATGGGGAAAAAAGCTTTCACACTAATTGAACTGTTGGTAGTAATTGCAATCATAGCAATACTTATGGCAATTCTTTTCCCCGCCTTGAGACTGGCCAAGGACCAGGCCAATGCTATTATGTGCGGAAGCAACTTAAGGTCCCTGTCGCTGGCGTGGCTGCTATACAAAGACGATTATGACAGTAAATTGGTCGGCGGGTTTCCCAACCGAACACCGGTAGTGACATCGGATGCCTGGATAAAACCGCCGACGGGCGGCAGCACCGACCCTATCGAGCGACAGTTACAGGGTATAAGAGAAGGGCGGCTGTTTCCTTATGCCAAAAAGGTCCAACTGTACCGCTGTCCCGGTGACCGGCGGAAACAAGCGCCAGACCAGCTTGCATACGGCAGCTACTCGGTCGCCGGCGGGCTGAATGGCGAGGAAAAGGAATGGACCAATAACACAGAGAACATAACGCTCTACAGCGAGATACAAAATGCCGCGACCAAATTTGTTTTTGTTGAGGAATGTGACCCAAGAGGATGGAACATGGGTTCCTGGGTCGTCGGTCATGGGGGAAACAGTTGGATTGACCCCGTGGCAATCTGGCATAACAAGAGAAGCTGTCTGGGGTGGGCCGACGGCCACACCGACAAGCACAGATGGGTGAATAAAAGTACTATGTACTGGGCCCAGCAAGCCGCCAATGGTAACAAAGACGTGTTCGGTAAGAGCCCGCCTGCTGGCCAAGGCGAAGACCTTAAGTTTATGCAGAGGGGTTACCAGTTAAAAGGCAAAACCGCCCTCCAGCCATAACAGGGACAGCTCCCCACAAAGACTCGATAACCATTTCCCGCCCACTGCTCTTTGGTATTGCAAAAGCCCTGTCCCCTCAGACTAAAACGGATATTCCAAATTCCAAACCGGCGCGATATACTGACAACCAACAACTAAATACCAGAGACCAAAGACAATGCTGAACATTTTCGAACAACCCTGGACCCTGCTCGGCACATCAGTTATCGTCCTGCTTGTAATACTCACTATCCGCAGTGTTTGGCCTGAAAGACACCGCTGGTGGCAGCTGCTTGTCCCTGTCGCCATCGCCGTCACGGGCTTTGGCCTGGACTTCTTTGTCCAAACTGACTTAGAGAAAATCAATGCACTCATCGACACCGGCATAAAGGCCGTAGAAGAGGAAGATTGCAACGCGATTGAAGCTATTATTGCAGACAACTACCGCGATTCCTTCCACAATACCAAAGACGATTTTGTATCCCACTGCAAGGTGCAGCTAACGCCGGGTCTGGTTGTGAAAAACAAAAAGAGGGCCTGTCTGGCAGAATTATCACCGCCAACCGCAACTGCGACCATATTTATCCTGCTCACATTTGACAAAGATAGTTACATCTCCCGGGAATACAAATCCTCTATCCTGGTGAAAGCAAAACTCTACCTGCAAAAACAGTCGGACAAAGGCTGGCTCATCACACGCGCTGAAATCCTCGAAATTGACAGACAACCAGTCAATTGGCGACAAATCAGATAACCATCATCCTCAAACCAGCCCTTTTCAGAGTGCCTTTCTCCGTTTTTCGGTAAAATTGAGGAGGCATAGGAGATTGCCTTCTCGAAAAAGCTCCGTAACCGTTGAGACGTCGCCGCAGAGAAAAACGCTTTGACTTAACTACCCTATATATGGTAAAATAGATATAGTCCGAATACCTGATTTTCGCTTTTTGAGGTTTGTAAATTGCAAAGGCAAAACCACTATCTGTAACCCAAAACATCGGTCACAAAGGAGATAAAAGGTGCCTACGGCTGTAAAAACCTTGTTACCAGCCCTGGTATT
>Ga0315279_10006883_pt1 | contig 14226 bp, 14 predicted proteins | sample YL17G06_20_MG_FD_203694 | JGI IMG/M metagenome (GOLD analysis project Ga0315279, IMG submission 203694) | Sediment microbial communities from Yellowstone Lake, YNP, Wyoming, USA - YL17G06_20 | ecosystem: Environmental > Aquatic > Freshwater > Lake > Sediment | place: USA: Wyoming | collected... | reverse complement strand
AAAAGCATCTGCCGACCACAACCCCTACAAGGAACTCCACGCCGAACGCACTGCTTGGGTGAAAGATGCTTTTGAACTGAAGGATACAGCAGATGTGCTTTATTTCGTGGGGTGCACCTCATCGTATCGAGAAGCCGAGATTGCTACCAATATGCTTGAATTATTAAAGAAGACGGATACCGATATGACCATCTCAAAAGATGAATGGTGCTGCGGTTCTCCATTACTCCGTACAGGGCAATTAAAACTTGTCAGGGAACTGGCAGAACACAATATGGATATGATTAAGAATAGTGGTGCCAAAACGGTTGTCTTTTCATGTGCAGGTTGCTATCGAACCTTTAAGCAAGACTATCTCCCATTGCTTGGGACCGAACCAGAGTTTGAGCTGTTCCATGTCACCGATTATATCGTGAAGCTCATCAAAGACGGGAAACTCCAATTTAAGGAAGACGCCCCCCCTGTTAAAGTGACCTACCACGACCCCTGTCATATCGGACGACACTGTGGGATTTATGATTCCCCGCGTGAGATTTTACAAAGCATCCCTGGCGTCGAATTGGTTGAAATGAAACGGAATCGAGAATATGCGTGGTGCTGCGGCGCAGGCGGTGGTGTGAAATCTGGTTTCAAAGACTGGGCGATCGAAATCGCTTCCGAACGCATCAAAGAAGCAGAGGAAACTGGTGCCCAAATCCTTATCTCCGCATGCCCCTTCTGCAAACGCAATCTCATGGACGCCATTAAAGCCACCGGGTCGAATCTCGAATTCATGGACATCACCGAATTTGTGAATTCCCGTCTTGCCTAATTTTTTTTTATGAGATGAAACTATGTCTATACTAGATAAAATGTTTGAAGCCTATCAATTACCGAATTCGTGGATAACCGAATGGAAAGAGACTAAAAAAGTGGTAGGGTATCTCTGTTCCTATGTACCTGAAGAAATCTTCTATGCCGCGAACCTTTTACCGATTCGTGTAACCGCGCGTGGGCACAACGAATCAACCTTGGCCGATGCCTGTATGTCCCATTTGAATTGCCCCTTCGCACGCTATTTATTAGACATGGTGCTTAACGGGAAACTCGATTTTTTGGACGGCATCATTGCTTATAATTCCTGCGATCACGTTCGCCGGATGTTTGATAACTGGCGATTACGCCACGAACCTCCTTTCTATCATTTTCTCAGCATTCCACATCGTACCGATGCTTTAGCTATGAGGTGGTTTCGGGGGGAGTTGGTCAGCCTCATAAAACACCTCGAATCCCATTTTCAGGTCACTATCTCTGAGGCGGATCTCACGAATGCAATCAAGGTCCTTAATAATACACGTGATCTTTTAACAGCCCTCTACGACCTTCGCAAAGAGGAGTCCCCCAAAATTAAAGGTTATGAGGTTGCTGCTGTAATGACTGCATCTATGTCGATGCCAAAAGACGAATTCAACCCCCTGCTCACTGAACTACTTGAGGAACTGAAAGGGCGCGATGGCTATGGCGGTCTCCCGCGCATCATGGTGGTAGGAAGCTTAGTTGATAATCCCGAATATATTAAAATAATTGAAGACCTCGGCAGCATTGTCGTCGCTGATAGCCACTGCTTTGGCTCTAAATATTTCATGAACAATGTCAAAGAAGATCAAGCCCCCTTAGACGCCTTAACCGAGCGCTATTTATTAAAGTCTCCATGTCCCCGCATGCTTGACGAAGGTGCAGGCCATGATGTGCGCCTTGAGTTGATCAAACAGATGATCAAAGACTATTATGTCGATGGCGTTGTTTTCGAACGGATGTCTATGTGTGACCTTTGGTCAGGTGAGATTTACATGTTACAGAAAGAGCTGAAAGAATTAGGGGTTCCAACCCTCGCTCTGGAACGGGATTACATTATCTCTGGAATTGGACAAATGAAAACCCGCTCACAAGCATTCATTGAGGTATTGAGGTGATAATATGGTCGAAGTAGAGAAAAAATATCCGATGTGGGATACCATTATTGGATATCTTGACAAGATGGAAGAATTATTCTCGACTATGATGCAGACTGACACTGAACAGATTGTCAATCCACAATTTATACGAATTCTGAATAACTATTTAAAAAATCTCTATAAAGCAGAAGCCGAGGGAAAAACCAAACTCATGTATAATTTTTGTATTCCCCCTGAAGTTATTTACGCGTTAGACGCCTATCCGATGTGCCAAGAAATAGGTTCCGTGGCACTTTCGATTGTAGGAAAACAGCAAGTAAAATACATCGATTTGGCAGAGGAGAATGGAATACCCCCAGAGCAATGCAATGCTCAGAAAGTCTGGATAGGTGCCATTATGGCTAATGAGGTCGCAAAGCCAGATGGAATTGTATATGCTTCACAACCCTGCGATTCTACAAATATTTTATATCAAGTTATTCAGAACTGGTATAAAATTCCTACATATACCTTAGATGTTCCATATTGGGCTCACGATCCGGAATCCACATATTATGATGAACGCACAGTTCCCTATTTTGCAGAACAAGTAAAGGGAATATTTCCCTGGGCTGAAAAGAATTTCGGGCTCAAATATGACCCTGAAAAACTAACGGAAGTTATGAAACTCTCAAATCAGGCTCGGGAAATAACTTTAGATATCAATGAGCTCATGACTGCCGTTCCCGCGCCCTTACCTAGTATGACCACCTTCTCTACCTATGTAACCTTGACATCAGCAGCAGGTACCCAAGATTGCGTTGATTATTGCCAATGGACCCGTGACAAGGCCGCAGATATGGTAAGACGCAAGACGAGCCCTTTACGGGAAATGTACCAAATCGAGGAAAAATTCCGGGTTGTCTGGATTTACATCCCCATCTTCTGGGAATTGTTGATGTACGACTGGATGGAGCGTAAATTCGGTGCAGTCACGGTTATGGATTTAATGGGATACAACTTAGCCCAACCCGTAGACCTCTCCAGCGAAGATAGTATGTTTGAAGGACTGGCGAAAACTATTCTAGACATTCCCATGGGTGCCCAATCCAGAGGTCCAGCAGAATACTATTTGGACTATCTATTTAATATTGTGAAGAAATATAAGGCAGACTGTGCTATTTACGGCGGTCACATGGGGTGCAAGCATTCTTGGGGTATCGCAAACCTTCTCAAAGATGAACTCTATAAGCAAACCGGCGTTCCCACCCTCCTTTTCGAGGTCGATACGATGGATCCCCGGAAAATCAGCTCCAAAGTCGTCAGGGAGAAGATTAAAACTTTCTTCACCGAATTAATGTAAAAAATCTTTATTTATCTTCTTTTTTAACCTCTCTTTTTTTGGGAAATTGTGTGGAATATTAATCGTTTTATAAGAAGTTAATTCCTAAATTCGATATTCTTCTCATAATTGATTACCTATGCATATTTATGCCTACGTAGACTGAACCCCTAACTCATTAGTTTTATAAGATATCTTGAGTATATTCATAGTAACAAATGAGGAATTTAAGAATGACAAGTATTAAAAAAGCCATTACTTCCTTATTGAAAGGGTTACCGGATAATATTACATTAGAAGAATTGATAGAATATATTCGTGAAGATTGGGAGGAAATTTCCAAAAGTAATGCTAATGTTATTACTAAAGACAATGCTAATTCAAAGAAGACACAAGACATAAAATTTAAGCATTTAAAGGATAATTTTGATAAAATAATCGAGAAATATGGTAAAGGTATAGTTGGTTTAGAAGATAATTGGGATGAGGAAGGTAGTAAGGGCTATGATAGTGAAATATGGAGCCGAACAATTGAATTATTAAAACAAATATTGTTTAATCTTTGGGATAAACTGATTGATGTACCGATTCCATCGATCTTACCTTCTCCTGATGGGAGTTTTGATTTAAATTGGGAGACAGATATGTTTGAATTATTAGTTAATATTCCTGCTGATACTCATGAATCAGTCAGTATTTATGGCGAGCGAATTGGGCACAAAGAGGATGAAATAGAATTAAGGTTAAGATATGAATTGGCAATGCCGGTGTTAATGCAATGGTTGAGGATGATCCATTAAAATGGGAAACTGAACCAATTGAAAATTTCTTAGATGCCCATTTTTTATTTAGGGGAATTCACCGTATTTTTTGGATGAATTGGAAAGAAATACACAAAATTGAGCCGAATTTATTTTCTACTAAAGCCGAAGCCAAAGGTTTATCAACAGATTGGAGTAAATATGCAACTCCTGAAGATACTCTTAATCGGTTACGGGCACCTACTCTAAAGGTGAATGGAATATTAGAATTGAATGTTGGGCGTTTACAATTTACAATAAAAGAAAATAAACTACCTCTTATTATTAAGCATGACCCCATTCGTGTTCCAAAAGGTAAAACGCAAATAAATAGAGCCCATACGCTCCTTATGGTGATAAATAAACCAAATAAAGCTAAAATTAAAAGATGTTTATCAAAGATCGCCAATTGGGTAGCAGGTTACATGCCCAAGAGCTAATATTTTCTAATACCGAATATCAATCCCTCTTGTTTAAAATTAATTTTTATCTTCCCAAAATTCTTTTAGCTCCAAACTTATCCATAAAAAATTCAAAGCACTTACCCAAGAAATTGAATATTTGTTCAGAGAGGTATTTCCCAGCTGGACGGGAAACCTCGATATTTTTGTTCCAATTGGGCCGCTCGTAAAAAAATATTTTAGTTAAAGGTAATTGGAATGATTTTTCTTATATTTTGGGAAAATAGGAAGACATAAAATTGAGAAATGAGAAGAGGAGAGTTATCATGAGATATCAAGAGGAGTACCACCGAGAGGAGTATTACGAATTTATTTCCATTTTCTTATTATAAAGGTCATCCAAAACTTTCTGTGCACTTTCTTGCATCACCCTAATTCGAAACTATTAAATATTATAGGGACCTTAAAAACAGTTAAATGTTTAGGTAAGTTATTAAGTGATGTAATTTGAATTGGATGCCCAGATGGATTGGTAGAGCATATTCCCATCTTTGGACTAAATTTAAGATGCAACCATTTTATTTTGAAGAGGTTTCGGAGCTGCTGGGCAAATTTACTCCGAATTATTTGAGTGAACTCAAGAAATACCAAGTATTATACATATTTGGGAGAGCTGGAAGGAAAAAGGTGTATCGACTTGTCCCACCAGACTTAATCACCTGGGCAATTGCGCAAAACATTGATTTGAAGTGGTTAAAACAAGGAGCCTATGCCCTCTTAATCCTTTATATATTAAAGCAATTGAAAGAAGAATTTAAGAATCAGCTTCTGGCAGCAGGTATTTTTGGTTCCGTAGCGAGGAATGAAGCTCATTTGGACAGTGACATCGATTTGTTGCTCATCTTTGAGACGCTACCGGACAGTATTGGTGAGCGAATCAAGCTCCTTTTAAAGACTGAAACCGCATTGGAAGTTCAGCAGGAATTCCACTTTTTAAATGAGCGGGGTATTTTTCCCCATTTCAGTTATCATGCCTTAAAAGAAGCGGAATTCGAAATAACACCCCTCTTGATTGATGCAAGTTTTGATCTGAAAATTCTCTATGATACGGGGATACTAGACCGATTCATGTTTGAAATTAGCAAAAAGGTTAGGGAATTAGACATAAAGCGAATATCTCTCTCGAAAGATCAATATTATTTAGATTTAAAAATCCCTTTTGGGAAGGTGATCTCGCTCTGAGCCAGGTAGATTTCGCGAAAGATTATCTAAGGGAAGCTAACCTCCGGCTAAAAACGGCGGATCGCGCTCTGAGTGAACAAGCGCATGCCTATTGCGTGCGGCAATGCCAAGAGGCGGTCGAACTCAGTTTGAAGGCCGCCTTACGGCTTATTGGAATTGATTACCCAAAATGGCATGACGTAGGTATCGTTTTAGCACGGGTAAAAGAGCGTTTTCCGCAGTGGTTTCAGTTATTAATCCCTCAAATCGAATCCATTTCTAAATTACTTGCAGCGCAAAGAGAATCTGCCATGTATGGTATGGAACTGCATAAACGCTTCCCCTCCAATTTATTCACGGAACAAAATGCCCAAGAATCCCTTCGAGACGCTAAATTTTGCGTTGAGAGTGTTGAAAAACTTCTAGAAATGATCATGAAACCCGATGAGATTGAGCCAGAGAACTCTCCTGAATGATCTGTTTCCTGAAGAGTTGGTAAGAAAATTTGGTAAAAGCAATATTAATTACTGGAACCGATGGATTTATTGGAAGCGTTCTGAAGGAGTTCTTCATTAATGAAGGCTATGAAGTCTATGGGACTACTTTTTTCAAACAACCCGCAGATGAAAAGGAAATCCATTTTGATATAACCCAACCTGAAGATTTTTCTAAATTATGGAATGACATAAACTTTGAAGCGACAATTCATACGATAGGGGTAATGGACCCGGCAGTACCATTAAAAGTAATGATGGATGTCCATGTTGAGGGCACTAGAAAAATATATGAGTATGTAAAGAGACAGGGCTGTAACCATTTTATCTATTTAAGTTCCATAGCCGTCTACGGAAGGAAAAAAAGTATGGGCGAAAATCATACGGAACTAAATGCCGAGAGACAAGTAGAAAAGAATAAGATGCAATATGGACGTACCAAGGCAATGGCTGAAGTAATTATTGAAAAGAGTGGGCTCGGGTATACTCTCCTTCGGCTTCCTGTCGTTTTAGGGAGAAAAGACACTTATATTACACCTTCAATCCTGCCTAAACTCCAAGATGGAACAATATTTACCTGTGGGAATAAGAATCGTAAGATTTCCCTGTTTTATGTGAAAAATCTAGGGTCTCTCATTTTAAGAATCCTAAATATTGGCGCTTTAAATGGATCTTTTAATTGCACTTCACATGATACTACTTGGGATGAGTTTGTTCAGGAATACGCCAATAATTTGCATGTAAAATACAAGCCGAAAAAGAAAAATTTGATATGGAGTTTTCTCACGCATAGAAAGGATGTTAAATATTTAATGATTGCTGGTTTTTCCGCATTAGGATCGCATTTCATAAGCACAAAGCTTTATGAAAGGCTTGAAGGATGGGAACCACCCTTTGATTGGAAAACAGGTGTTAAAGAGGCAATAGAAGGCTATTTTGAAAGTGAAAAACAACCAAATATCTCGTAGAAGAATGAAAGACTCTTTGAAGAAATGCCATTTTTATTCCAGAAATGGCATTAAAGAATCAAAAATAAGCCTATAAGTTCGCTAGTTTTTTATTGTTATAAGTATAAAGTATAACACAAAAGAGAATAAAGTATAAAATAAAATGAGAAAATAGAAATTTAAAATGAACGTAATTACGCACTTATATAACTACTAAATTTGAGTTTTGAAAATGGCGAGAAAGGAATTAGAACTTTGGCTTAATGAAGCAAAAAATGATTTTGGCATGGGAGATATTCTTTTAAAGGAGCATATATATAATGGTGCGGTCTTTCATTTTCAACAAGCCGCTGAGAAAGCCTTAAAGGCAATATTATACTTATCCAATATTCAACCTTGGGGGCACTCCATTTTAAACTTATTTCAAGAATATGAAAAAAGCGGGCATAAAGTAAGTGAAGAATTAAAAAATTATGCTCGTTCATTAGATAGGCATTATACTGCTTCAAGATATCCTGATTCATTACCCAATATAACTCCTAAAGAGGCATATGATCGTGGAATTGCTCTTTCGCTAAGAAAGAAAACTCAGGCGATTATTGAATTCGTGGAAAATGAGAAAGCGAAGGAAGAGGAAAAAGAGAAAGAGAAAGGAAAGGAGGGTGAATTAAACGAATAACAATGAAAAAAGATATAAAGCCCTCTTTGGAGAGATGATTGCTAAAATTCAGCAGAGGATTAATTTGAATGCAGTGATTTTATTTGGCTCTCGCGCACGAGGTGATTTTATCCAAATGAGCGATTATGATGTTGTAATTGTTGGGGCGTTTCAGGAACCCTATTTAGAACGCACCGAGTGGGTCGGGCAACTCGCACCGAATGTGGCTCTTGATCTCTTTTGTTATACACCGCAAGAGTTTGAAACAATGTTTATTTCATATAATCTAACGACTATCGATGCTATTGGAGAAGGAATTGCACTATACGGCGCGGATTTCTTCCAAAAATACCACGATCTCTATAATGAGTTTGTTAAACACGGCATGCGAAAAAGTAAATGTGCACTCTATCCTCCTCTGCTATAATGAAATTATTCATTTCTTTCTCCAGTAACTTTTAGCAATGGCCAAGGTAAAAAAGTCTGCCATATAATCGCTTCCGTATATCAATATTCGCCCGCTGGCATTGAAAATAATGCCATACGCTTATATCTTGACCTTCAACTTTTTTATTATGAATATCTTTATGAAATCATTTAAAAATAAGCAAGTCAAGACGCAGTAACCTAAAATCAAACCGAGAGCTGAAGGAGGAATGGCAGTCAAGGTCGGTAGGCCTATGAGCGAAAGAATTGAAACTGCGAGGATATCCAAAGTGATGGTTATGGCTAAAGCATCGCTTGGATGCGAATTCCAGAAATGCCGACGTTCTCGTACTATCAAAAGACTGAATAAGCCAGAGATAACCAAAAAGGCTAAGATGAACATGTGCAATTGATCGGGATTTGAAGCTAATCCGAAAACACTAAAGCCAATGAATAACAACCCGAGGGCTTCTAAGACAATGACGCTTCCTAAAACAACTGCAACTTTCACTAAATTTGTTATATTCCACGTATCGGGCGTTTTTGAATAACCAGCATGATCAGTGGCGATAGATAAGGTTGCGAAGTCATTGAAAAAAAGCAATAAAAGCATACCAAGGACATTGATAATGAATAAATCTGTTAGTAAAAAGGCGATAATAACAAAGACAATAATCAGGAATGTTTTTATAATCTTATTTAGAACCCAAGTCACAATACGTTGATATATTCTTCGTCCACTTTTAATAAAATCCAAAATATGTGCGAGGCCCCCAGATGTCAATACTGCGCTGGCAGCTTGTTTTGCGATATCAGTGGCATTACTAACCGCAATTCCAACCTCTGCGGTCCGCAAAGCAGGTGCATCATTTACTCCATCGCCGGTCATTCCGACGATTTGACCTTGATTTTGAATATTTTTAACGATGAAATATTTGTCTTCAGGGTAAATCTCAGCAAATCCATCGCTATTTATAAGAAGATGGGATTTAGCCACGTCATTCGGAGCATTTTTCAGTTCTCCTATTGGGATAATATTATCACCTATGCCAACTTGTTGGGCGATAGATTTAGCGATGGGCAATCCATCCCCCGTCAAAATCTTCACCCTAATACCCAAATTATTTAATTCTTGGATTACTTGAGCTGAATCTGGGCGTGGTGGATCATAAAGTGCGACGATACCAAGAAACAAAAGGGTTTCTGGCATTAAGTCTATGTTATCTTTATCAATTTTTCCGTACGCTACAGCTATTACCCGGTAACCTTTACTTGCAAACATAGTAACTTGATTTTCGAGTTCATTTTTTTCATTCACATTCACATCACATAAGGGCAAAATGGTTTTAAAGGCGCCTTTTACAGCAATAAATTGCTCGTTGGCATGAGAAATTACTGCAGAAATGCGTCTAAGAGTAGGATCAAAGGGGATAAATTTTATTTGGATATAATTATCTAATGAAATGTGTTTTTCCTGAGTCGCCAGAATAAATGCCAGATCTATGGGGTCTTGATCTGATTCATTCGACGCAAGGGCGCCCCAGCGGACGACATCTTCGAGATCGCATTTGAAATTGATAATTTCTTCAATTTCAAGCTGATTTTGAGTTATTGTGCCGGTTTTATCGGCAAAAAGTATGTTCATCAATGCCGCATCTTCTATCGAATCAAGGCGAGTTATTAAAACACCCTGTTTGGAGAGTTCAAGCGAACCCAGTGCAGTGGTGATGGTTATTACGGTTGGCAAAGCTATAGGAATCGAAGCGATCAATAAGATGGCGGTTAAAATAATTAAATCTTCAGGATTTGCTCCTTTCAATAGACCAACCACAACTCCAATTGTCAATAAACAAGCTACCATAATCAAAGATGCGCGTACTATTCTAGCTGTAACCATTTCCATCTGTAGCTTAGGTTTTGCAATTTGCACAAGTTCCACGGTGCGCCCAAAATAAGTGTTAATGCCAGTAGCAGTGATAATACCGGATGATTCACCACCTTTTACTGTTGATCCACTATATAAAAGGTCGCCAACCTCTTTTTCTACGGGTAATGATTCTCCAGTTAGTGCCGATTGATCTACTATGACCTGACCTTCTCCAACTTTCACATCTGCTGGAATAACATCACCCGTTCGAACCCGAATGACATCACCTGGCACTAATTCCGCAGATGGAATTATAATCCATTTTCCATCACGCTTAACTCGCGCATTTGGGCGAATCTGGTGTTTTAAAAATATAAGTGCTTTATTCGCTCTTACATCCTGTAAAAATCCCAATACTGCATTAAGAATCAAAAGCGTGATGATCACAAACATCTCGATTGTTTTTCCCATTATTCCCGTCAAGATTATGGTAATTTCCATCATCCATGGAGTAATGCCCCAAAATTTTTTGATAAATCGCTTGAGAGGATTTTCTGGGTGTTCAGGAACCTCATTTCGCCCAAATCTGGACCTTTGAATTGAAACTGCTTCTGTATTTAAGCCTTGATCCAAATTCAAGGGCAATTCTGATTCTATCCCTAATTTGCTCATTGACTTATCTTCACCAATCCGCATAATGCGTTTTTATTCACTATAATTTGTTGTTTAAACTCATTTGGGTTTAAAAGATCTTTATAGTAAAACAAATTAATTAATTTTTTACTTTCTTCTTTTCTAATTAACAAATTACCCTACTTAACAATTCTTTGATACAATTATCATTATAATATCTCAAACTATGGCGATTGCATTAGATCTCTTCGTTTTAACTGATCTATTATTCCCTCTTTTCGTAAATTCTTTATAAATTCACTGGAAAAGCAAAATTTTTATTAGCAGTTTTGATTATCATATTTGATTAATTGATAACAAGGTGTTAAAGCGTACTATGATTGTAGCGGGCATTGATGTCGGGTCCCTAACGGGGAAATGTGTTATCCTGCGAGTTGCTCAGAAGTATATGGACGAAATTCTATCAAGCTCCATTGTTCCGACTACGGTCAAGCCTGATAAGACTGCAATGAATGCGTTCAATCAAGCTCTAAAAAAAGTAAATATAAGTAGTGCTGAAATTGAGTATAGCGTAGGCACTGGCTATGGGCGGGTTAAAATTCCCTTTGCCAATAGTAATATTTCTGAAATTTCCTGTCACGGGCGCGGTGCCCATTATCTCCTCCCTAATGTTCGAACAATTATTGATATTGGAGGGCAGGACAGTAAGGTGATTCGAGTAAACGAGGAGGGGAAACTTGTTGATTTCACAATGAACGATAAATGCGCTGCAGGAACAGGTCGCTTTTTGGAAGTGATGGCGAAAACCTTAGAAACTAGTTTAGATGAAATGGGTCCAATGGCATTGAAATCGGCTCATCCCAAAATGATAACAGCTCAATGCAGTGTGTTTGCCGAAACGGAGATTGTCAGCCTGATTGCGGATGGGATTCCAGTAGAGGATATTATAGCTGGGCTGACGGATTCGATTGCTAGCCGAATCGTCTCCTTAGTTAATAGGATTGGATTGAAACCAGAGTTAACAATATCTGGTGGCGTTGCAAAGAATGTGGGTGTCGTTAAAAGCATTGAGAACAAATTGAATCTCAAGATTACCCCAATTCCCATTGATCCGCAGATCATTGGCGCGCTTGGGGCCGCGCTTTTTGCTAAAGAAGGACTAACTAAGAAACAGGATTCTGAGAAAGGGCGAAAATTGAAAAAATGGGACTTTTAACGAAAATGAGTGATCAAGATTCTTTTAATGGCGTGGCTGCAATCCATGGGTTTATATCAGAAAGAAAAAACACGGGACAACTCTATAATGAATTTATTTGTCCGATAGATGTTGAGGATCTAAGGCGGGCTCTACAGTTTAGGACGGGGGATGAGGTAAACATTGTCTTTATTCCAAAGGAAGAGGTATTTGTGGAATTAGGATCGCCCCAGCGTGAATCCGTCTCCTATATTGTAATAGGACCCCCTTCGGAAATTCAAGATGGGTATATCACGCTAATTGGGCCTGATATACCTGAATCAGAGGGGCGGGACCTCAATTTTGGGCAAGTAATCCTAGTCGGCGGGCTCGCTATTCCCGATTTGGAGTACAAAGAAATGGAACGCGCCTTATTCCATCTGAAAAATCTAGAAGGGTTCATGATTCGGGCGATTCCCAATAAGCTTTGGGGTCGTGTGAATCGCCAAGCGGTGCAACATGGATTTTCTTTCGAAACCCTGGGGAAAGCGTTGATGATCATGTATCGGCAACAGTTTCCCTCAATTGAAGCGATGGAAATTGTTTTTATTACGACAGATATTCCTCAAGATTTCTTGGAAGTGCGCGTTATCGGCACTGAAGTTCGGAAGAAATACATCCAAAAGTATTCTGAAACGTTAAAATCCCGGCTTGCCGAAATTACTGAGAAACAGCGAGCGGACTGTAATAACCCTTGGTCTTGTGAGGAGTGCGATTATAACGCCGTTTGTGATGAGATTCAAGATATTGTGGATAAAATGAAAGTCTATCGTACCCAAAAAGAAGCATCTAAATAGTTTAATAGGATATTACAGATCAAGATGAAATTGGGATGCTATTTTATTGAAACCAAAAATTTGGAATGAAAAAAACCGAATAGCAAAAATAAAATTAGAAATTGAAATTCTTGAGAAAAGTAACCGTGATGCATTTGAGATTGTTGCTGATACATATGATGCCATAAAAAGAATGCTTTTTGATTCAATAAAAGAAGAAAATCCGGATATTTCTCCTGCAGATCTTCTGAAAAAAGCGAGGGAAATAGTTAGTCTTGGACGGAGGGATATCTAATTAGATCGATCATTGCGGTTACGGGTAAAGGTGGTGCTGGAAAAACAGCGTTTATTACATTAATGACAAAAATATTAATGCAAAAGAAGGAGAAACTGTTAATTGTCGATGCTGATCCGGCAATGGGCCTCTCCAATGTCCTTGGAATTCACCCTTCTCGGACTTTAGAAGACCTCCGCCTTGAAATTATCAAAGTAGGGGGGCGCGGGATCGAAGAGGAAAAAGAAGAAATGATTCTCTCACTCGATTACAAGGTAATGGAACTGCTTATTGAAAAATCGGGTTACACTGTACTTGTAATGGGGCAGCCACGCACTTCAGGGTGTTTTTGTCCCGCGAATACACTTTTGCGGGATAGCCTAAAACCTCTCACCAAATCGTTTAATGTAATTCTTATTGATTGTGAAGCTGGTTTAGAGCAAATCAATAGGAAAGTCGTGGAAAATATTAATATCCTTTTAATTGTCTCGGATCCAACCATGCGCGGCATTCAGACCGCCTCGGCAATCAAAGAAATGGGGCAAAAGTTCACGAAAGCATTTAAAATAGGTCTAATTCTCAATAAAACTGCTGATCAATCCATAACTGATTCTATTAGCTCACAAACCGATCTGGAAATCTTAGGCACCATACCCTATGATCCATTAATAGCGGAATTTGATTTAATAGGCAGATCTCTCTTGGAACTCCCGAACACAGCTCCAAGCGTCCTCGCTGTCACTAAAATTTTAGAAACCAGTCATTTGCTTCGATCAAAATGATTTCCAAGGTGATGCCATGGCTGAAGAAACTTCCATCGATCAAGAGGCTTCCGAAAAGTTCCCCGTTTTAAAAGAAGCAAAAATAATCCTGGAGACACTTTTTCAAATATTGGAAATAAATTATCAAACAAAAATTACTTCTTTAGCTCCCTTTCAAAACCATTTACTCATAAAACAAGCCCAAATCAGCCAGTTATTGGATGATATTCTTTTGGTTACCGAAAAAATTGCGAATGAAAAAACTTTCATACAGTACAGAGAAATAGGAACTATCTTTGAGGAAATACCAACGTTGTTATCCTCCTTGCAAGCATTATTCCCTGGAAATTTAGCCGAGTTTTACCGAACGAGTCATCGTCTTTTGAAATTTTATTGGGCAATTCACTTCTTCTTAGCGCGATTTGAATTAGAATCCATTCCTGCATACTGGGAAAATCAAGTCCTTTTTTTTAACTTTC
>Ga0315279_10006882_pt1 | contig 14226 bp, 8 predicted proteins | sample YL17G06_20_MG_FD_203694 | JGI IMG/M metagenome (GOLD analysis project Ga0315279, IMG submission 203694) | Sediment microbial communities from Yellowstone Lake, YNP, Wyoming, USA - YL17G06_20 | ecosystem: Environmental > Aquatic > Freshwater > Lake > Sediment | place: USA: Wyoming | collected... | reverse complement strand
TCTATCCCCTTTCTGGCCCAATGGCTATTCTTTATCGCAATCAAACGACCGATTATGATCTATCATTTCTTCCCCAACGTGCTGTTCATGATCCTTGCTGTAACCCTCTGGATTCAGTGGTTATGGGGTAAATATAAGTGGGGTAAGTGGGTTGTTGCGGGTTATCTCGCCCTCAATGTTGTCTGCTTTGCCATGTTCTTCCCGGTGTTATCCGGTCTGCCCCTGAGCCAGGGGTACTGGCACTCAATGAAATGGATGGTGGACTGGGTGACCACGGGCGTGGGTCCTCACTGAACATAGCACGGCCCGAGATTTGAGGTTTCAAAATTATTCAATTTTCAGGTCGCCGGACGCTGGAATTTCGCAGGCCGTGATCAGCTTTAGTCGAACGCAGCGGGGACCGCTCGGGTAAAAAGCGCCCCTATGTCGAGGAGCAAATTCCCCAAACGAATTCCCACGAACGAAACCCCACATATTCAATTTTCCGGGGGATACCAAGAGCTTGGTGCAACCAGCTATCGGCTTAACGCCATCAGCCCACAATAGTGTGGCTCTGTGGATGCCGGCTGCGGCTCTGGAATTGGGTCGGGAACTGTGTACATTCAGTCCCGATAATACGGAGGCATTGTAGAACATTAGTTCTCAATCTGTCAAGGGGAAAATGTCGCGGGGAGAGTAAGGTCATTTCGGGTTTTGCATGGTGAGGAAAAGTTCGCTAGCAAAAATGTTAGCAAAATTCCTTCGGGTTGAGACCTTTATTCGCGATTCGTGTTCGGGCTCCAAAATGGGTATCACAGCAGCAGCTTGTGCAAGAGGACAAGGACAGTATTAAGTAGCTCCGCAAGGACTTCCTTGAGATACAAGCTTCAACTTAGCTCCTGCAATAGTCGCTCTGGTTGAACAAAGCAAACTTCGGATCACCTTGGTGCTTGCAGATGACAAGAGTTCTAATAAGTAATGATAGAGCCTCTGGAGTTGAATGTTCCAGAGGCTCTAGAGCTACGAAACTTAGAATTTTAGTATAGTGTATGCCGAATCTCTAATCAGCGAAAACTCAGCCATGTCTACGCTACATGCACAGAAACGTAATCGATGCGATGGACAGGGCCTTCTGCACGAGTTTTATACTGAACTGTAATCTTAAAAGAGCACAGTCCAGGCTGATTAAGAGCAAAGGGAATAACGATTTCCCTCTCGGTCGTTTTGCATTTCAGAGTCCCCTTTTTCAATGATAGTTCGGTCCTCACAGGCTTGAGCCGATCTATCAAGCTCGGATCAGTTTGCATAGCTGCAAGTTTCTGTAGGACTGGATCCTTGCAAGGCATACCGGGCCGACGCTTCACTTCCCGTTTAGTGGGCGGCAACTCGTATTGAGCGACGAGTTTTTCCAGCGGCTGGCGAAGGTGAATCGCCTCCATCAGAATATTGTTGACTTCGGTAATAGGCTTTTCCCTTGCAATCAGTTTGATATGGATTGGCAGCATCTCATCAACTTTATATACTTTTCTCGGGAAATCGATGCCAAATTTAATCTCGTGGTCCTCGGCGATGACGAAAGCGTGATAGTCGGCATACGAGTTTTGGGTCTCACCACGAATAATCATCCACCATTTTCCGATGTAGGGGAGTACTTTGCCATCCTGCTGCTTGGGCAAGTAGACGGTTGCTAGGCAGTAACTTTCGAATTGCTTCATTTCGGCATGCAGGTTCAGCAGTGTGCCGTCGGGAGCATGGAGCCAGAAGGTCAGGTTGCCATGTTGGGCCTGCTGCCACGAGAGCATGACGGTGATCTTGCGCACGGAGCGGTTCAGGTAGAAGATCTCTTCCGCTTCACACGCCTCTGCATTGAGTCTCCCTGCATGATAATGGACCACTGACGGCGAGCCGCCGGCCATGCTGTTGCAAAGATCGACGAAGTAAATCAGGTCGAGGTCCGTAGCCGGGTCATACGTGCTGCGATAGAAGCCGCCGGTTGCATTGGCGATATCCTGCAGCAGCGGGGTATACGTGGCGGTGATGCCAATGCCGATGGTGTGGACACGGGTATTGTACGCGGCGATGTCGATTCCCGGATGAGACAGCACGCTGGAATGCCCGGTGCCGCACAACCAGCCGCCGCTGTCCACGATTTCGTAATGCCCTCCCACCGGCGCAGCCTTCGGATCAATGTTCTGCATCCCGTCAGTGCAGAGGATGGCATAGCGTGTGTGTGTGCTTGCCGACAGGGTGTCGAAGGCTTTTTGCATGCCTGCGCCCATGGCCGTGCAAATCCCCGTAGGGCGGGCGGTAATCTGCGCTTTGAGTTCCAACGTGTTCGTTGGAACAGGCAGCAGTTTTTGCCCGCTCCCGTTCACATACTCGCTGGCATCATCGGTAAACCACACCAGCCCCATGCGATCGTCCACCTGACCATGATCGTGCAGAAAATCCGTGATCTTTGTCGCCGCTGTTCGCATCAGTGTCAATTTCGGATCGCCGCCGGGCGTGGTTGGTGGAGGGCTGTTCATTGTGTCCGATACGTCCATGATCATTTCGATGTCCACCGGTGGACGCAAGTATAGGACATCCTTCAAGCATCCTTCCATTACATCGCAACCAACCGCCCCTGGAATTTCTTGTCGAATCTTCATGTCGCGTCCAATGATGTAGCTATGCGGGACGAACCCCGCCCCCTCGTCATAGGAATTTAGGAAGGCGTAGGGATAAGCTTCATTAATGGCGGGGAAAGTAGCCCCCATTCCTTGCAGCCAGGTTTTTACCTGGGTGTCTGTTGCATAGTGCCATGTGTTCACCACGACGACCTGCACGCCGTGAGCCGCATATGTGCTCCATAGATTCTGTAAGCACGGAACCTCCGCGCTACAGTACTGTCAGCCACAGTAGACAAAACTGAGCAAAATCACTTTGCCCAGATAATCATGAAGGGCGAAATTGGGGTTGTTGTTGATGATATCATTTCCGTAAACATCTGGGGCATCCTCTCCTATTCCTGGCATATTAACCTCCTTTATTGAACTGACTAACTCTCGATGACCTGTACTTGCACCGGACTAAGGCAGTTTAAAAACTTACGAACAATCGTTCAGTAGAAGAATTTTCTCACGTCCACCTCCTCTCACGACCATCCACTCACCTTCTTTTCCATCCTTACTTTGACTATTAACGGTTCAGGTTTAATTTGCTGCAGATAAATCTATACAATTACTCCTTAGTGTGTTTCTTGCAAGATTATGCTATTAGATTGCCGAAAGTGTCAATAGCCTCACTCAGCTTGTTGATGATCTGTTCGGGTTTGAATGCCTTTCTGACCATTAGCTGCCCCCCTTCATTACGTTTACAGTCTAACATTAAAACTGGCTCCGTTTTTGGGGGCAGGTCACGTAACTCTAACTCTGTAACTGGTACCATTCCCTGGGGCAGGTCACACTTCCGGAAGCGAAAATAACGCCCTGCTTAGGCAAACGAGTATCGAGTGGAGGCCTACCCTACTGGTACGCCGGTCCCTGGCCGGCGGCGGCTTGGCAGCGGCCGACTAGACGTCACGACGGGCCGTCCCAGCGAGTGGGAGTTCACTTCTTCGACAACTCCTTGAGCTTGGCCAACGAGCCCGAGAAGACCTTCTCGCCGGCGATCCAGAGTGTGGCCCTCGTGGCTTTGCTGCGCTTGCCGCGGAGGTCGACGTCGATCTGGTAGGAGCCATCCTCTTTGTCCTTGAGCTTCCCGCATGGCTCCTCATCGAGGACGAGCTGCACCTGTGTTCCGAATCCCGGTCCTAGGAGGTTTCCATGCCGGTCGGCCGGAGTCATGGTGATGACGAGCGTTTGCTCCTTGCTCCCCCGTGAGACCTGGACGTTGGACTGTTCCAGGTCGGGGTGTGGCAGAACGAGAACCGTCCTGCTCACGATGCGCTCGAACACGCCGGCAGTGGGGGTCGCGCCTCGAGCAACCGCTTCGATCCGATAGTGCCCGGGAACCCGTGTGCCCGAGTACTGGGCTTCGTAGTGGCCGCTGGCGCGGCCCGCTTTGTGCCCCGAGTAGGGTGCCGGCTCGAGACGCACCGCTTCGGTCGCCCGCGTCCGGAGGCTCTGGACCACATTCTTGTTCTTCAGCATGTCCTTCACGACCGCCTGATAGCGTCTCGCGAGCACGTCCTGACCTTTTAGGCTCACCTTACCGGCAACCTGACGGCAGTGGTCTGCATAAAGGTTACTGAACGACATCGTCGGGTGGCTGACCGAGGCCGTGACGGAGAACACATTCTCCACAGGACTCCCGTGCTCAGTGACGACCACGTGGAGCGGGATGCGCTCGTCCGTGAAGAAAATCTGCTTCGGCAGCCACGGCTCCACCTCGACGTTGTGGTCATCCGCGAGAACCATAAGGTGGAAGGGCACGGCCTGTGTCGTGCCGGGGAACATGTGGCGGATCCGGATTATGTAGTCGCCTTCGGCCTCGACCAATTCGCCGCTGGCCCTGAGGCGGGCCACCGACGGCAAGGCCAATGCCGAGGCATGAGTCAGTTCCTGAACGACTGGGCGACCGGCAACGAACGATCTCGGGGGCTGGTAGAGTGGAAACGGAAGCGTCGTTACGCTGGCGGCTCGCTGGAGGGTCTGCTTGTTCTGCAGCGACAGGAGTTCGCCATCCTTCCACAGCTCGAATGTGAGCGGCGCTGTCTCGTCCACCCAGCTCAACACAATCGTGGCACTTCGCACAGACCGATTGAGGTGGAATCCTTGCTCGTACACGGCCGTAGAGCCAGCCAGTTGTCCACTCGCCTTGGCAACGAGACCCAGACTGAAGCCACGGAAGACCTGCATCATGCTATCGACAAAGAACTCCTCGAGATTGGGCCAGACGTCTGTGTCCAGGTGGGACACGCCCGCGGTTTCGTTCGAGACAACGGTGAGCACCCACTGGTAGGCATCCGGCACTCCGATGCCGATGGTGTGAATGGCGGTCTGCATAGGGTTCCCGTGGATTATCCGGGGCAACGACCCGGCATAGCCGGATTCCCCGCCGTCCCCTGAGCTGTCGCAGAGGAAACCGTCCATCAGGGTGATTTCGGCGGGGTCGACGTGGCGGATCTGCGGCTCCCAGTGGCACACGTTTACGCACTCGTCGGTTCGCCACACCATGGGATTGCGATTCTGGATGCCGTCAGTGAACACGATCATGTGGCGCTTCTGGGCATCACCTGCTACGATGGGGTCGGTCTCGAGGATATCGATCCCAGTCGCAATCCCGGCCCCCATGGCAGTGCATCCGGATGCCGTGGCCGCAGCTATCTGGTCCGAGATGCTCTGAGCGTTGTCATCTTTCAGGATCGGCAGCAGCACCCCGCCGCTGGACGCCTTGCTGCTGAAGGTCACAAGGCCTACCTTGTCTTGGCATAGGGAGTAGTCCTTCCACACCCGAAGGCAGACGTCAACTGCGTCGCGCATGAAGGCGACCTTCGACTTGGTTACCCCGGCCAGCGTCTCTTCATCGTTCATCGTGTCAGATAAATCGAGCACGAGAACGGTGTTCCATCGCGGTCGATCAAGGAGCAGATCAGCAATTCGGTGTTTGATGAAGTTCTCGACGTCACTGTAATCTTGGCTGTTAAAGGATACGAGCTCACCGTTCGACGTGCTATCCGAGTGCCACTTGTTGGCGATCAAGTAGGACCGGGCGATCAAGTACTGATACGGAAAGCCGATAGAGGGGCCGGTGAAGCCACTCCTATAGACTGAGGAGACCGTGCCGAAGGAATCTCTAAGCAGCGTGAAGTTCGGTTGGAAGTTCGGGTAACCGTTAGTAGCGGCTTGGCTGTCGATCATATCATCCGTCACGGCGTCTTGCCCGGGGTTTAGCAAGTTGAACACGACGACCACGATCTCGACATTGGCCGCGGCGTATTGCGACTTCAAGTCTATCCACCGCTGCACCCAGCTCCAGCAGTGCGAACAGTATAAACTCATGAACGAGAGCAGGATGACCTTCCCACTGTGATCAGAGAACTTGAACGAATCGTTCGACTTGTAGATCGGCAGAGTATCGATTTCCGCAGGGGTTTCGCAGATGTCTGGCATAACGTTCTCCCTTCTTGTAATTATTCAATATTTCGGTCTGAAGTTGCCGACCTCTTGTGTACAATAATCGCAGAGTACAAAAATTCAAGAGCCTTTTCCAAACCCATTTTTGTGAGTGAGTTGACATTAGTTTAGAATCGCGCATATGATCGTGTTGCTAGCCGAGACGCCTGAAAAGGTAGCTCGGAGCCCGGCAACCCAAGGCAGTGTGAGCGAAGGCTGGAGCTTAGACTCCAGTCTTTTGCTGTCTAGCAGGTCTACTCTGATGACAATGTTAGCAAAATGTTGGCAGCGTTCTCGGCGAGCACGGAACCTTGAAAAGCTCAGTGTTTCTAGGTATACTGAGTATACTGGAATAGAGCTTTCACTCAGGTTCTTGGTCTGAAGCTGGCTGAGATGCTGGCACTCTCCGTAGCGGAATGAGAGGTGCCGATCGTTGTTCTGCAAAGGCGTATCAGGAGTTCGGCTGCATCACTGGTATCGCATTAGCCGGGCTCCTTCCTTTCTGTCCATGGCTTTCACCCAGTCTCGCACCATAGCTTGGCAGAGTGCCCCGTCAATAAGTTATTGAGATAGACCTCTAATATTATTTGTTCTTAATTTATCTCTAGTGGGGTGCAAAGTGAAAGAGATCACTCTTACCATCGACTCCCGGGAGGTGAAGGTGGATGAGGGGACAACTATTCTCAAGGCAGCTGAGAAGGCTGGCATCTACATACCGGCCCTCTGCAACTACCCGGGTCTGAAGCCCCTGGCTGAGTTACAGCCCGATAGGGCCTGCCGACTCTGCGTCGTTGAGGTGAAAGGGGTTGCCGAGCCTCAACTGGCTTGTATCACCCCTGTAGCCGAACGAATGGTTGTCCATACCAACAAACTGCGCCTCCAGAAACTGCGGCATCACAGCCTGAAACTCATGCTCTCCCGATATCCTGATGCCGTTCTCAGGGGTGGAAACAAAGAGCATGTCGCTCCCTATGAAAGTACCCTGAAGGGCGGCGATGGAGAGCTGCAACGAGTGATCGACCACATCGGTCTTGACGAACTGCCTCCCTATATCCCCAAGAAGCTACCTGTTCGTGAGGACAGCCCGTTCTGGATTCGCGATAACAATTACTGCATACTCTGCGAACGCTGCGTCCGTGTCTGCGACGACGTCAGAGGTGCTAAGGCTATAGAGTTTGCTTACCCCTGTCACAAGGCCTGCCCCGCCGGCATAGACATCCCTCGCTACCTGCGTCTCATCGCCCGCGGCAGGCCCTCCGCTTCCCTGGCCGTGATTCGAGAGAGAGTTCCCTTCCCCGGCTCATTGGGGCGCGTTTGCGTTCATCCCTGTGAGCAGGCCTGCCAGCGTGGCAAAGAGGTGGATAAGCCGCTCTGTATCAGGATGATGAAGCGCTACGCTGCCGATAACAGCGACGATTCCTGGAAAAAGCGGGCCAAGAAGCTCCCGCCCACCGGCAAAAAAGTGGCGGTCGTGGGTGCCGGGCCCGCGGGCCTGACTGCTGCCTATTATCTGGTCAAGCAGGGTCATAAGGTGACCGTCTTCGAGGCTTTGCCCGAAGCTGGCGGCATGATGCGGGTGGGCATCCCCGCCTACCGCCTGCCTCGCGACATGCTCAAGGGCGAGGTTGACGATATTAAGAGCTTCGGCGTTGACATCAAATTCAACACGAAGGTCGAATCGCTCGACTCGCTCTTCGAGCAGGGGTACAACGCTATCTTCCTTGGCCTGGGCTCGCATCAGGGGATGAGCCTGGGTGTGGACGGAGATAACCTGCCCGGTGTTATCGAGTCGGCGGAGTTCCTGCGCCGGGTCAACCTCGGCGAGAAGATAAACGTGGGCAAAGAGGTGGGTGTGGTCGGCGGCGGCAATGTCGCTATCGATGCCGCTCGTATCTCCCTGCGCCTTGGTGCCAAGAAAGTGAGAATCATCTACCGCCGCACGCGCGCTGAGATGCCGGCCAACCCCGAGGAGGTGGATGCAGCGCTGGAGGAGGACATCGAGATTATCTATCTGGCTGCTCCTTCCAAGGTTACCCGGGACGGCCACAAGCTGAAGCTGGAGTGCATCCGCATGGAGCTGGGAGAGCCCGATGCCAGCGGCAGACGCCGCCCCGTCCCCATCAAGGGCAGCGAGTTCGTTACCGAGCTTGATACCATCATAGCCGCTATCGGGCAGCGCACTGATATCCCCGCAGGCTTCAAGGTCGAGGCGGGGAAAGGTAATGTGGTCAAGGCGGATGCCAGTTTACAGACCAGCCGCCAGGGCGTTTTCGCCGGCGGAGACTGCGTCAGCGGCCCTGCCACCGTCATCGAGGCCATAGCGGCAGGGAGAAAGGCCGCCGAAGCTATAGACCGTTACCTGGGCGGCAAGGGCGACATCTCGGAATCGCTCGTCGCTCCTGAAGAAGCCACCCATTTTACAGAGCAAGACCTCCCGCCGGAGAAATTGGCTGTCTTCTCCCATCTTCATGCTAAAGACAGAATTAACAACTTCGACGAGGTCGAGCTTGAGGTTCCCAGGGACATCGCAATAGCCGAATCGCAGCGATGTCTTCAGTGCAACGTCATCGCTCCACCGAATAAACTCAACCTTAAAGATGCCAACTGCCAGTTCTGTGGCGCTTGCGTGGACGCCTGCCCCGTTGTGGCTCTCATAGAGCGCAATGCCGTAGGTGCAGGTGCTCCCGACCGCGTCGTGACTACCATCTGTCCCTACTGCGGCGTGGGCTGCCAGCTCAAGCTCGAGATTAAAGACGAGAAAATCGTGCGCGTTGTCCCCGACCGCAAGGGGGCTGCCAATAAGGGCCAGGCCTGCGTCAAAGGCAAGTTCGGACTCGATTTTGTGAACTCCCCCGAGCGTCTCACAGCGCCCCTGATCAAGCAGAAGAACGGCGAGTTTGTCGAAGCCACCTGGGGCGAGGCGTATGACCTGATAACGGTCAGGCTCGCCGGGTATAAAGGCAATCAGTTCGCCGCCATATCCTCCGCCAAGTGTACCAACGAGGAAAACTATGTCTTCCAGAAATTCACGCGGGCGGTGATGGGCACCAACAACATAGACCACTGTGCCCGTCTCTGACACGCGCCCACTGTGGCCGGTCTGGCCACGAGCTTCGGCAGCGGCGCTATGACCAACTCCATCGCAGAGATTGCCGATGCCAGGTGCATCTTCGCCATCGGGACCAATACCACCGAAGACCATCCTGTTATCGCCCTCGAGATAAAGAAGGCGGTGGACAAAGGGGCCAAGCTCATCGTGGCCGACCCCCGCGAGATCGGGCTGTGTCGATGGGCTCATAACTGGCTGCGCCACCGCCCCGGCACCGATGTGGCCCTGCTCATGGGCATGTGTCGCGTGATATTTGACGAAGGTTTACTGGACAAGGCGTTCGTGGAGCAGCGCTGCGAGAACTTCGAGGAGTTCAAGAACTCTCTCAAAGGCTTCAACCTCGACCTTGTCTCTGAGATCACTGGCGTCCCCGCCGCTGCCATCGCTGAGGCAGCCCGGGCGTATGCTACCAATGGCCCCGCGTCTATCCTCTACGCGATGGGCATCACGCAGCACTCCCACGGCACCGACAATGTGCTGGCTGTAGCCAACCTTGCCATGCTCACCGGAAATGTGGGCAAGTGGGCTTCGGGTGTGAATCCGCTGCGCGGCCAGAACAATGTGCAGGGAGCCTGCGATATGGGCGCTCTGCCCAACGTGTTTACGGGCTATCAACAGGTAGCAGGCGCCAGTGCCAGGGCGAAGTTCGAAGCTGCCTGGGGCTGCACCCTGCCCACGGAGCCAGGGATAGTGCTCACCGATATGTTCCACTTAATGGGCGAAGGCAAAATCAAAGCCGCTTACATCATCGGCGAGAACCCCGTGCTCAGCGACCCCGATGCCAAACATATCAAGGAGGCATTGAGCAAGCTGGAGTTTCTGGTAGTGCAGGACATATTCCTTACTGAGACGGCGCAGTTGGCGCATGTGGTGCTGCCCGGCGCCAGCTTCGCCGAGAAGGACGGCACCTTCACTAACACCGAGCGCCGCGTGCAGCGCGTGCGCAAGGCTGTCGCTTCTCCTGGCGTTGCCAAGCCTGACTGGCAAATTACTTGCGAGATAGCCCGGCGCATGAGGGGCAAGGGCTTCGAGTTTGCCGGCCCTGTGGATATTATGAAGGAGATTGCCGATGTCACGCCTTCATACGGCGGCATCACCTATGCCAGGCTGGAGCACGGCAGCCTGCAGTGGCCCTGTCCCCTGGAAGACCACCCTGGCATCCAGTTCCTCCATGAGGGCATGTTCAGCCGCGGCAAGGGCAGGTTCGCCGCGCTGGAGTACAGACCGCCCAAGGAGCGCCCCGATGAGGCTTACCCCTTGGTGCTCACCACGGGACGCAGCCTGTTCCACTACCACACCGGGACCATGACCCGCAAGTCCAAGGGGCTCAACGAGCTGAAGGGTGCGGAAGAGGTGGAGATCAACCCTCAGGATGCCAAGGCCCTGGGCATCGCCGAAGGCGACAAGGTGCAGGTAGTCTCACGCAGGGGTAAGGTGCCCGCCAGGGCGAAGGTAACTAAAGCATCGCCCAAGGGCGTGGTGTTCATGACCTTCCACTTCTCCGAGAGCGCCACCAACCTGCTCACCAACCCTGCCTCAGACCCGGTGTCCAAAATCCCCGAGCTCAAGGTCTGCGCTGTGAAGGTGGAGAAGGTCACGGATAAAGTGCCTTCCTGAGTCGCACTCCTGATTAGACGCAACGTAGGGGCGGTTCGCGAACCGCCCCTAGCTTCGCCCAATCGCCCACAATGATTAAATTCCTCGTCATATCCCTTCCTAATTATTGATACATTTAGTCGGTCAAGAACCTCGATCCTGCGATGCTCCAAGCCCTATATTGACTCTTGTAAGACCATGGTCCATAATGTGTCAAGTTAATTGAAAAGCATATTTAGGAGAAAATATGAGGAAAGCTGATTTCAAGAGAAACCACGAGATGTTCGAAGAATGGATTGATTGGTATGGCTACTTCCTGAATGACATTATCGCAGCAAAGAGGGTGGTTAGAACAAAGGAGCAAAAGACTGAGCTTTTAGAAGCGTTGGCCTTAAAATGTGCAACTCGCTGGGAAGAGCTGGTTGAAGTCGACATTATTACAAGCCTTAACCGTGATTCCTCTGTGTACGCTTCTGCTCTGGGTCTCAATCTGAAAAAACATCTTAGTTGGGACATGTGCAAAGCTATGGTCTGTGGCCATAGGTATGTTGACTTCAGAAGTGTGGGCGAAATCAAAGGTTTCGCCAGGAACTACCTTTCAGCTGATTGCAACCCTTTTGAAGCAATAACTTCAGACCTAGTTAAAAAGATTGATGAATTCATAATAATCCGCAATTACATTGCTCATGGTAGCGACTATGCGATGAGGGCGTATCGACGTCTGATGAAGACGAATTATAAGCTAAAACGTATTCCTGAACCTGGAGATTTTCTCTCAGCAGTAGACTCGAGTAGCGGTAAGATGAGGTGGGTACTCTATCTTTTAGCGTTCCAAGAATGCTCTAAAAAGATGGTGTTGGCAATGTACCCTCCTACCTCTAGAAGTAGTCTTCGTAGCCGACCCTAAGCGCAGCTCTGAATTCGCCGATTCACCGAAGAAGTCAGTCATCGCCAGACTTGGAGGCAGGTTGGAGTCCCCTTAGGCAAACTCCAACCAGGGGCACACATGCCATGCCCTCGTTACTCAGTTAGCATCCCCCCCCAATGACCCCATTTATTTTAGCTTTGTAACAGGTTAAACTTGCTATAAACATGCTGAACCTGAGAAAATATGGCAACAAGCCTTTCCCTATAGCCGTCATTCACGGCGGGCCGGGCGCGCCCGGAGAAATGGCGCCGGTTGCTCGAGAGCTTTCCTCCGTTATAGGTGTTCTGGAGCCGCTTCAAACAGCAGCCACACTTGAAGGGCAGGTCCGCGAGCTCAAGGCTGTTTTAGCAAAGCACGCAGTCCTTCCCGTCACCCTGATTGGTTTCTCCTGGGGTGCCCTGCTCAGTTTCATCTTTGCCGCCCGCTATCCTTCCTTCGTCAAGAAACTCATCCTCATCGGCAGTGCCCCCTACCAAGAAAAGTATGCCGTGAACATTGCGCAGACCCGGCTGAGTCGGCTCAGTGCGCAGGAACGAAAGCAAGCCCTTTCCCTGATGCAGACCCTGGACGACCCCTCTGTTGTAGACAAAAACACGCCCCTGGCCAGGCTGGGAAATTTGCTATCCAAAGCTGACTCCTACGATTCCTTGCCCCATAATGACGAGATACTTGAATGCCGCTACGATATCTTCCAGGGTGTCTGGGAACAGGCTGCAAAGCTCAGAAGCAGCGGCAAGCTTTTGGAGTTGGGGAGGAAAATCAAGTGCCCCGTAGTCGCCATTCATGGCGACTACGACCCCCATCCAGCTGCAGGGGTCGTGGAACCTCTTTCTCGCATCCTCAAAGACTTCCGCTTCATCCTGTTGGAGAAGTGCGGCCACCGCCCCTGGCTCGAACGCAGCGCCAGAGACAGGTTCTACAATATCCTCAAACAGGAGCTGGTCTCTCAGCTCTAAAAAGCCCTCTAAAACAATTTCGTCTGGGAGCAAGCGGTTCTTCGTAAGCGTAATAAGATATTGTGTCCCAAATCAGTTGACTTGTTAACTCTTATCACTTACATTTCTTAGCATTAGTCGTATTTGACCTACCTGTCTCAAGGGGAACTGTCGAGGAATTGATGGAGAGTCTGCCAACACCTCCGCCAGGGATTGCGGTAACCTGGCGTCGCTTGCTGTGGGAAGCTATTAAGAGGGAGTGGCCTATATGGCTGACTTGCCTTGCTATCCTCGCTAATGGGCTGCAGCCCATCTTCCAGACGTTGTTGACACGTTTTCCTCCTTATCCTAGTTTCTTTAATTTGATTTTGCCCTTTGGGGCATTCCACTTGAGCCGTTCGCTGACAGTAGTGATAGGTTTCGTTCTTGTTTACCTGTCCTTTCGCCTCCTTCAGCGCCGCAGGGTGGCTTGGTGGCTTGCCATCGTGAGTCTATCTCTGGCCCTGATCATGAACATCGGTTCGCTGGAGTGGTATGAAGCCCTGGCTCCGGCAGTAACATTGGCGCTCCTCCTCATCTTTCGCAGACGGTTCTCCGTGCGCACTGAACGTCACAGCATAACGCGAGGTTTGGCGCTTTCGATTTTTGTCGTGGCGTTTGCAGTAATTTACGGGATTGTAGGCTTCAGTTTGCTTGACCGCCGTGATTTTGGAGTCAATTTCAGTTTTGGAGGGGCATTAGTCAGAACGTTGCGTGAGTTCTTCTTCGTCGGTAACCGCGACTTGGTGACACAGAGCCATTATGCCCGTTGGTTTATGGACTCGCTTGATCTTATGGGGGTTCTAGCTTTCGGTTTCTCAGCCTATAGTATATTTCGCCCTGTTGCGTACAGGCTCCAAGTGGTACCTCAAGAGATCGCAGAGGCAAGGGACATCATAGCTAAACACGGTCGTTCATCCTATGACTATTTCAAGGTTTGGCCCGACAAATCTTATTTCTTCTCCGACACCCGCAAATCATTTATCTCATACAAAACGGTCATGAGTGTGGCCTTTATCCTGGGAGACCCCGTTGGACCTGATGATGAGTTGGAAGACACTGCAGGTTCATTTCTGCGCTTCTGCTCTGATAATGGATGGCTAGTTGCATTTCTTCTACCGGACGTGCTCCCTCTGAACGAGCGGTTTGGCCTATCCAAGCTAAAAATTGGCAGGGAGGCAATAGTCGACCTGGAGCATTTCAGCTCGCATACTATAGAGGCTAAGTATTTTCGCAAGATCAGGCGCAGATTCGAAGCCAGGGGTTACAAGCTATCCAGATACAAGCCTCCCCATCCGGCTGCGCTGATTGACGAGGTGGGGGAGGTTTCAAAACAGTGGCTATCTCAACCAGGGCGGCGCGAGTTCGGTTTTATCCAGGGAAGCTTTGCGCGAGGCTATGTAGCAACAACTTCACTAGTCGTTCTCCGAGACTCGACAGGACGTCCTCTGGCTTTCGTCAATGAAATACCATCGTATAGACCGGGGGAAGCGAATTTCGATATGATGCGGCATGTAGCTGAAGTGCCGCCCGGTACCATGG
>Ga0315279_10006881_pt1 | contig 14227 bp, 13 predicted proteins | sample YL17G06_20_MG_FD_203694 | JGI IMG/M metagenome (GOLD analysis project Ga0315279, IMG submission 203694) | Sediment microbial communities from Yellowstone Lake, YNP, Wyoming, USA - YL17G06_20 | ecosystem: Environmental > Aquatic > Freshwater > Lake > Sediment | place: USA: Wyoming | collected... | reverse complement strand
CCCCGGCACGAGGGCCGAGGCTTGTTAGGGGTAACCCTGAGCCGCGCTTCTTATCCGTGTCCCCTTTTCCGCGCTTCGCGCTTCGCGTCCCCCTTTCAGTCCCGGCCTTGACACGAACGGGGCCGGGATTCCCAGTCCCGCTCCTGTCAAGGCTGGGACTCCAGCCTTGACACGAACGGGGCCGCGAAATACCATGGTCACATCCATCGGGAAAACCGCAATGTCATCGAGGGAGGACGCCCATGAGCCCTGAAATCAAAGACCTCTACGAAACGTACGCGCGCGGCGCGATGGACCGCCGCGAATTCCTCGGGAAGCTGGCCGCGATCGCGGGCGGAACGGCCGCCGCGGCCGCTCTCCTGCCGGCCCTCGAAAGGGGCGGGGCCGCGGGCCAAGCCGTCCCGAAGGACGACCCGCGCCTCGAAACGGGATACATCGAGTATCCGGGAGCAACGGGCAAGGTCCGCGCCTACTCGGCCCGGCCGAAGGGCGCCGGCAAGCTCTCCGGCGTCATCGTCATCCACGAGAACAGGGGGCTCAACCCTCACACCGAAGACATCGCCCGCCGGGTGGCCCTCGAGGGTTTCCTGGCCATCGCCCCGGACGCCCTGTCGCCCTTCGGCGGAACGCCTGAAAACCCGGACGAGGCCCGGCCCCTCTTCCAAAAGCTCGACCGCGAAGCGAACATCAAGAACTTCGTCGCCGCCGTCGAGTATCTGAAAACCGGGCCCCAGGCGACGGGCAAGGTCGGGTGCCTGGGCTTCTGCTGGGGCGGCGGGACGACGAACCAGGTGGCCGTCAACGCGCCCGACCTGGCCGCGGCCGTCCCCTTCTACGGCAGCCAGCCCGCGCCCGAGGACGTCCCGAAAATCAAGGCGGCCATGCTCATCCATTACGCCGGCGACGACGAGCGGATCAACGCGGGCATCCCGGCCTTCGAGGAAGCCCTCAAGAAGGCCGGCGTCGAATACAAGATCTACATGTATGAGGGCGCCGGGCACGCCTTCATGAACGACACCGGGACGCGGTATCAAAAGGAAGCGGCCGAGCTCGCCTGGCAGCGCACCGCCGCCTTCCTCAAGGAAAAACTCAAGGCTTAGCGTTTTGCCGTCGCCACTCGGCGGCCACCTCGGCGACGAACGGCCGCATACGGGTGAAGAACTTCTTGTAGCCCGCGCATAAATAATTCAGTCCCGGCTCGCCGTCCGGCGCGTTCACGAACCGGTTCTTCGGGCACTCCCCGTTGCACATCACCAGGACCTCGCAGGCCCGGCAGACGCGCGGCAGGTTTTCCAATTTGGCCAGCCCGAACGCGAGCTGGGCGGGGCTTTCGAGGAGATCGACGAGCGGCGTTTCGCGGATGCTGCCCACCCGGTGCGCCTTGTCCACGAAGTGGTCGCAGGAGTAGAAGTCCCCGTTCCGCTCGAGGACGGGGATGTCGCCGCAGACCGGCCGGAAAATGCAGAGCGAATGCTCCTGGCCGAAGGCCGTCCGGGCCGCCTCCTCGACGATCTGGATCTTGATGCGCCCGATATCCCCGGCTACCCACTCGTCGAATACGGCGCAGAGGAAATCACCCCAGGCTTCGGCCGGCACCGTGTCGGGGCTGACGCCGCCCGGCGCGTCCGGTCTTTGTTCGACCAAGGGGAGGAACGTCACGTACGATGCGCCGATCTCCTTGAAAAAGCCATAGACCTCGGCCGGGTGCCGGACGTTTTCTGCGCTGACGACGCAGAGGATGTCGGTCGGTACTCCGTGCCGTCGCAGAAGCTCATACCCGCGCATCGTCGCGTCGAATGAAGATGTCCCATCCGGCGCGAGGCGAAAGCGGTCGTGAAGCTCACGCGGCCCGTCGAGGCTGAGCCCGACGGAGAATCCTTCGGCGGCGAGAAAACGTCCCCACTCCTCGTCGAGGAGCGTGCCGTTGGTTTGCATCCCGTTGACGATCGTTCGGCCGGCGGGGCGATGCCTGCGTTGGATCTCGACGATCCTGCGAAAGCAGTCGACGCCGAGGACCGTCGGCTCCCCGCCGTGCCAGGAGAAGCGGATGACCTCGTCCGGCGAAGCGGCGACGTGCTGGGCGATGGTGTCCTCGAGGAGGTCGTCGGGCATGCGGGCCGGCGCTTCCGCCGGGCCGATGGGGCCTTGCCCCAAGTAGTAGCAGTAGCGGCAGGCCAGGTTGCAGGCGGCACCGCCCGGCTTGACGAAAACCTGGAACCCGCGCGATGCGAAGGCCATTCCGATTATTTCACCGGCCCCAGATACTTATCCAGCCACTTCAGCTCATGGCCAACCCCTTTCCCCCAGGATGGGGTGTTGGGGAAAGGATAACAGCCCAAGGAGAGAGTGTCAATTCCTGAATCGCAAAGCGCCTTCTTGAATGACTCGGCCCGCTTTGCTATAGAGAGGATAATGGAAAAAACCCTCAAGGTCGTCGGCGAGCTTAAGAAAAGGAAAGGCTCGCCCGGATCCATGAAGAGTCGAAACCCGACGGAAGAAAGCTCCTCGGAATCCTCAAGAGACATGGCCAAACTGCCTTTCGAAGAAAAAATCCGGATCCTCGTCCGCCTTCAGGAAATGGCCGGGGGAATCCGGAAGCCGGGGAAGCCGCAGACGAAGGGTGTCTGGCAGATCTGACTCTCCTGCTATCCTCTCCTCTTATCATCGCGGCGAGTTTTATGCTATAAAATAAGGGATGCGAACTGTTCGTTCGTCCCTCGCGGCCCTGGCCGCGGCCGCTGCATTTTTCTTTTGCCTCTCCGTGTCAGAGACGGCGGGAGCCCGGGCGGCCGCTTCCCGCCTCCCTTCTCCCGAATCTTCCGTCCAGGCCCAGCCCTCTTCCTCTTCCCCCTCTTCCACCTCTCCCGCTGCGGCCTCAGCGTCCCAAAGCGTCTCCGACTTCGACCAGCGGCTCAGCCGCATCAACGGGCAGATCAAGGACCTCAAGGCCCGCATCGAGGCCGAGGCCCGGAAGGAGTCGTCGGTCCTTTCATCGCTGGCCCGGGCCAACCTCAACAAGAGCCTCGTCCAGAAAGAGCTGGCCGCCCAGAACGTCGAGCTCGAGCGGGCCCGGGCCGATCTGGCCTCGATCCAGGCGGACATCCTGGCCATCCGCTCGAACCTAGACCGGGAGCGCGAATCGATCGAAAAAACCCTGGTGACCCTCTACAAGTTCGGCCGGCTCGACTTCTTCCAGCTCCTGCTCCAGGCGCGAGACATCGAAACCTACGCTTCCGAGAGCAAGCACCTGACCATGCTCGCCCGCCACCAAGAGGACGTCGTCTCCGCGTTCCTCCGCTCCCTCGACGAGCAGCGAGCGGCCGAGGCCGCCCTCGACAGCAAGCGGAGGGACCTCGCCGAGATGGTCCGGGCCGCTAACCTCAAGAAGCAAGAGCTCGAAACCGAGGTCCGTAAGTACGCCACCCGGGTCCGGCAGACCCGGAAGAACAAGGACACCTTCAAGCGGACCCTCGAGGAACTCTCGGCGAGCGCCGACAAGCTCCAGGCGATGATGAACAAGACCATCAGCCAGGAGTGGGCCCTCCCCGCGGCCTTCGTGCCCCTCTACGAGAGAAGGCACCGGCTCCCCTGGCCCCTGGAGGGGAAGGTCGTCACGAACTTCGGTTTCGAGCGCCACCCCGACTTCCAGACGGTCGTCATGAACAATGGCGTCGAGATCAGCCCGGGCAAGGACAAGTCGCTCATCCTGTCCATCCACACGGGCAAGGTCGTCTACGCGGACTACTTCCAGGGTTACGGCAACCTCCTCATCGTCGACCACGGCATGACCTATTACTCGCTCTACGGACACTGCGCGGAGTTCCTAGTCGCCGTCGGGGACATGGTCCGGACCGGACAGCCCGTAGCCATGGTCGGGGACACGGGCTCCCTCAAGGGGGAATGCCTCTACTTCGAGATCCGCTACAAGACCAAGGCCCTCGATCCCTTGCAATGGCTGAAGCGGAAGTGATAGAATGGACTTCCGTTCCGCCATGAAAGTCCCGAGATACCGCTGGTTCCTGTTGGCGGCCTTCCTGGCCGCGGCCCTGTTCTTCGGCTTCCAGATGCGGTTCCTCCCAGGCGGCGGCAAGACGGCGGCGCCCAAGGGCTTCGAGCTCCTCGACTCCGTGATGCGTCTTATCCGGAACGACTACCTCGAGGAAAGGGACCCCATCCAGACGGCCGAAGGCACGTACCGCGGCCTGGTCAACTCCCTGGACCCCCTGTCCGCCTATCTCAATAAGGATCTCGCGGCGAAATATCTCGCCTTGACCGGCGGGGAAACGGACCCGGGTGTCGTCATCCTGAAGCGCTATGCCTCCTTCCCTCAGGTCGTGAGCGTCCTCGAAAATTCCCCGGCCGAAAAGATGGGCATCAAGCTCGGCGACCTTTTGAGCGCCGTCGAGGGGCGGAACAGCCTGAGCATGAGCCTGGCCGAGACGATGCTTCGGCTCAAAGGAACGGACGAACAGCCGGTCAAGGTCCGCGTCCTACGGGGCAACGAAACGCTCGACCTGGACGTGCCGCGGGCCCTTCTCTTCCCGAAGCCGTTCACCTTCGTCCGGACCGCCGGAAAGCCCTCGATCCTGCGCATCCACCGCTTCGCCCCGTCCCTCGACTCCGACCTCCGGCAGGAGGTCCTGCCCGTCCTCAAGAACCCGAAAACAGCCCTCGTCGTCGACCTCAGGAATTGCCAGGACGGCGAACTCGAAGCGGCCCGAAAATTCGTCAACCTGTTCGTCAAGACGGCGGACGCGGGGTATTTCGAGAACCGCGGGGGCGTCAAGCAGGCCGTCGCCTGCCCGGCCGAACCCGAGCTGGGGACTCTCCCGCTCGCGGTCTGGGTCAACGCCGGGACGGCCGGACCGGCCGAGTTCGCCGCGGCCGTCCTTCAGGAGGTCCGCAAAGTCAAGGTCGTCGGGTTCCCGACGCCCGGACTGGTCGGGCGGACGGAATTCTTCTCCTTGAAGGACGAGAGCGCGATCCTGCTCACCTCGGGCGTTTTCTTCCCGCCTTCGGGCCGGAAGCTCTGGGACGAAGGCCTTCGCCCCGACGTCTCCCTCCCGGTCGACAAGCTCGACGAAAAATCCTATCTCGAGAAAACCATCCCTTTCCTGCCCAAGCTCTGACGGATGAGAGAGGAGCTCCCGCCCAAAGGCCGCCAACCCTGGCCGGCGTTTTATCTGGTCACGGCTGTCCTCGCCGCGATGGCGGTCGTTTCGTTCCTCCTCCTCGATTACATCGCCATGCGGAAGGGAGAACCGTCGCACATCTTCGCCGCCGGGATTAAGGCGCCGGCCCTTGTCCCCGCGGAAAAGCCGGCGCCAACGCCGGTGGAAAAGCCCGCGGAGAAACCCGTCAGGAGGCCATTCGAAGAGGTCCTCGCCGCGAGCCTGACGGCCGCGGGAGTCTCGGAGGATGCGGTCCTCTTGCTCAAAGGGCCGAAGGGCCGGCCCCTCTTCGAGGTCGAGATCCCGGCCGAGCTCTACGCCTCGGTCGAGCCGGTTCTCGAAAAAACCTTGAAGGCTGAAGCCGTCCGCGTCCTCAGCAAGAAGAGGACCGTCGGCGAGGAGAAAACGGAGATCCTCTGGGCCCTGAGAAGGCCGATCAAGGAAGACGCCGGAATCTCCTTCATCCTGCCGGCCGAACCGCCGGCCATCGTCGCCGAGAAGGAACCGCCCGCGAAGAAGGCCTTCCGGGGCCAGGTGGCCCTGATCATGGACGACATGGGCAACAGCCTCGAGACGCTCGACGAGCTCATCGGCCTGGGCCGGCACGTGACCGTGTCGGTCCTTCCCTACAGCACCCACGCCGCCGACACGGCCAGGATCGCCCACGAAAACGGGCTCGAAGTCCTCCTCCATCTCCCTCTCGAGTCCATCAACAATTACGAAGCCATGCCCAACACGGAGGGGATGATCCGGGTGGACATGACCGAGCCCGAGATCGTCCGGTCTTTCGAGTCGAGCTACGCCCGCGTGCCCTTCACCGCGGGGTCGAACAACCACATGGGCTCGCGTTTCACGGCCGAGCGCGACCTGATGCGGACCGTCCTCCTGCCGCTCAAGATGAAGGGCCTCTTTTTCGTCGACAGCCGGACGACCTCGAATTCCGTGGCCCTCGACGAGGCCCGCAAGATGGGCATCCCGTCGACCGAACGGGACGTCTTCCTCGACGCCGACGAGGACCGGGGCATGATCCGAGGCCGCCTCATCGAGCTCTTCCAGAAAGCCCGGAAAAATGGGTATGCGGTCGGCATCTGCCACCCGTTCCCGGAGACCCTGGCCGTCCTCAAATCGAGTTTCTTTCTCCTCGATTCCTACGGTCTCGAGGCCGTCCCGGTCTCGCGCCTGGTCAGATAGCCGTCCTCGCAAACTTGAAAATCCTCCATTGAGCTGACGATTTTCAATGCTATTTTATTGACTCTTGTTTTCCGAGTTGATATTTTCAAGCCAATCGGAGAGAGGGAGTCATGGCGAACACCTGTTCCCGCTGTCGAGCGGACAATCCTGAGACGCAGCGTTTCTGCGGCGAATGCGGCACTCCGCTTCCTCTCCACTGGCCCCGGTGGACCTTGTTTCCAGAAAGGCGCTGAAGCCGCACATCGGCGAGCGGATTCTCAAAGAGGTCATCTATATTTGAGAAATCGAATTTATCTGGACTACATTCAGGATATTCTCGACTCCATCCGGGACATCGAGGGCTTTGTCAAAGGCGCGAAGTTCGAAGAATTCATAAAGGACCGCAAAACGATCAACGCCGTGGTCAGAAGCATCGAGGTGATCGGGGAGGCATCGAAAAGGATACCAGCAACCATCCAAACGGAATATCCTGGCATACCCTCTTCGGGCAGAGTTTAGGCAGGTCCTAAGGGATCCCGACAAATGAGCCTGCCGAAATCCAAGCCGGATTTCTTATAAAGCCACGGGATGACCCTTCTCCACACTGTTGAATAATTCCCCCCCGTCCGTTATCATACGGGAAGAGAGAGGAGAAGCCGCATGAAGAGATTCGCGCTTTCCGTCGTCATCCTCGGCGTCCTGACGCTCGTCGTCCTGCCCGGATGCAAGGACATGTCTAACAAAGAGCTGAGAAGCTCGATCGAGGTCCTGGACTTTGAATCCAAGTGGGTTAGCACATTCTATCAAGTCTGGCCCATGCGTCTTAAACTTGCGCCTCAGATATCTTTTCGTGTCAATAATATAAGCGCCAAGCCTCTTAGCTATGTTAATTTCATCGCGGTATTCAGCTCAAAGGCTGATCATAAAAACTTGGGTGATTCATTATTGGCTGCGATTCGAGGAAAAGCTCTGGCCCCCGGGGAATCAAGCCATAAGATCACAATGACCTGCAACGTATCCGTGGAAGGTAAGAATAAGAAGGATTTTCAGACAAACCCCGGATGGGAAGCCTTTGAAGTCAAGCTATTCGCTCGTTCCAAGGGATCTCAGCCCGTCCTCATCGGCGTCTTCGATGTCTCCCGCGACATTGACTTCAAGGAGGACGAGCCGGTCGGACCGAAAAAGTAACATGAGCGCGCTCGTCCCCTCCAAAATCTTCCTGACCCGGGGCCAGGGCCGGCACAAGGAAAAGCTCGTCAGCTTCGAACTGGCCCTGCGCGAAGCGGGGATCGCCCCCTTCAACCTCGTCCGCGTGTCGAGCATCTATCCGCCACGCTGCCGCTTCGTCTCGAAAGAGACGGGCCTCAAGCTCCTCGAGCCGGGCCAGATCCTCTTCGTCGTTCTCAGCGAAAACGCCACGGACGAGCCCCGGGGCCTGATCTCGGCGTCCATCGGCATGGCCGTGCCCGACGACCCGTCGCGCTACGGCTACCTCGCCGAGCACTCCGACTCCGGGAAGTCCGAGAAAGAGACCGGCCGGCATACGGAATACCTCGCCGCCGAGATGCTGGCGACGAAACTCGGGGAAAAGCTCCGGGTGCCGGACGTGGGAAAACCCGCTAAAGCGTTCAAGATCTCGAACGGCCTGTCCCTGAGAACCCGGAGCGTCACCCAGACGGCGAGGGGGGAGGCGGGCTTGTGGACAACGGCCCTGGCGGCCGCCGTGCTTATCCTCGAACCCTGACTTGGCTTGCTCACGAGTCGAGGCGGCTGCGGATGCGCGGCGCGAAGGGTGAAGCTGCACTCCCGGTACTGCGAACCCTTCGCAACAAAGCAGATGCGGCCGGATCGGCTCGCCCAGAGGGAAAAAATGCCGGTTCTTTTGAGACGAAACTTGGGAAACCTAATAGGAAATAGGTTTATCACAGATATAGCAGATATCGCTTGAGTGAAACAACACATCGGCATTTTTATGAATAAGTCAGGTTAGAAACAAGATAATAAATAAAGGCTGTTTTCTGAGTGAGCCAAGTTAGCGGTCGAGTGGGTCGGGCTTGAGGATCCTGACGTAGCTCCGTTCCCGGAGGGTCTTGACGTATGCGTCGGTCTTCTCGGCGCGCTTCCCGTTGTAGATCTTCTCCTCGACCTCTTTCCGGGCGTCCTCGAACGGGCGCAGATAGCTGTCCTTCTTCTCCACGAGGTTGAGAAGGTACCAGCCGTTCTTGTTGTTGACCCAGGCGCCCACCTCGCCGGCCTTGAGCTTTTCGACGGCCGATTCGAGCGACTTGTCGAGCTCGCCCGCCTTGAAGGTCCCCAGGTCGCCCTTGGACTCCTTCATGGGCGGGTCGGAGAGCTCCCCGGCCACGTCGGCAAAGGCGGCGCCCGTCTTGAGCTTGGCGTCGACCGCGGCCTTGAGGGCCTCGCAGTCCTCGGGCGTGCGGCCCTCGGTCGTGAGATAGACGGCGTGGAGCTTGTACTCCATGGGGGTCGTGAACTCGGCCGGGTTTTTCTTGAAGTACTGGACGATCTCGGAGTCCTCGAGGACGATGGCCCTCTCCACCTCGGTGTAGATGACGGCCGACCTCATCATGCCCTCCTCGTACTGCTTGAGCCAAGTCTCGTAGGTCATGCCCTGCTGCTCGACGGCCCGGCGGAGGTCGGCGTCGGAGGTCATGTTGTTGTCCGTCTTGATCTTTTCGATCATCGCCTTGACCTGGTCGCTGACGTTCAGGTTCAGCTCCCGGGCCTTCTGGAGAAGGAGGAGCTCGGTGATCATGAGGTCGAGGTGCTCTTTCTTGAGCGCCGCGTACTGCTTGTCGTAGTCCCCCTGGGGCATCTGCTGGCTCCGGAGTTCGTTCACGCGGAGCTCGAACATATGCCGGTAATCAGACCGGGTGATGATCCCATCGTTGACGACGGCCACGATCTCCTCGACGACTTCCTGCCCGCCGCCGAAGACGGCCGCCGAGCCGAGCAGGCCGGCCAAAACGAAACCCGTTATGATTCTTTTCATTCGTCAAACCTCTGATAGGTGAAGAATAGGTTCTTGGTGAAAGCCCGCCAGTTCATGGTGTCCTTGAGCCCCCGGAGGTGGGTGGCCAGGACGTCCTTCATTTTCTGGGCCATGATCCGTTTCTGTATCTCCGGGGCCGCCTCGTTCTCGGTCTGGAGGGCGGGGGGGAACTTCCGGTCCAGCCGGAAGATATGGAAGCCGTAGGCCGATTCGACGACCCGGCTGGTCCTCCCCTCGTCCAGGGCGAAGATGACCCTTTCCATGTCCGCGGGGAGGTCGCCCGGCTGGAAGACGCCCATGACCCCCCCTTTGGAGGACTCCGGGCCCAGCGACTCTTCCAGGGCGATCGTACGGAATTCCGCCTCGCCGGTCCGTTCGAGCCGGCGAAGGACGGAAACGGCCTTCTCCTCGGTATCCACGAGGATCTGACTGACCTGGGCCCGCTCCTGGAGCAGGAAGTCCTTCTTGTGCTGCTCGTAGTATGCGAGGACCTCGCCGCCGTCGACCTGGGTGTCGCGGACGACGAGGAAGATGTATTTCTCGACGAGGAGACGGTCGAAGGCCCCCTCGGGCGGCACGGTTTCGGAGCGGTCGGACTCGCTCGCCGAGATGGGGTCCACGGCGAGCCTGGCCAGGAACTCCTTCTTCTCGTCCTCGGACAGGACGATCCCCCGCCCATGCGCCGCTTCGAGCAGGATCTTCTCGTCGACGAACCTGTCGAAGAGCCGACTCAGGGACTCGACCGGAAGGCCCTTGGCGTCCGTGTCCGTCGCGTCGAGGTAGGCGCGGAAATCGGAGTTGGCGAATTCGATCTTCTCGACGCGCAGGACCGGACGGCCCCGAAGCCTGGCCTGGACGAGGCCGTCGTCGCGGGAGACCGGCCCCTGGCCTTCCTCGCGCCCGCAAGCGGCGGCGAGAAGGAGGCCGAGGATCGGCAGTCCGGCTAGAATCGCCGCAGACGCCCGCCGCATCTTCCCGGATCTGTTCTTTCCGCACATCTTTCTTAGTTTCAACTCATTATAGTCTAATTGGATAACTCCATCAAGACTCCGACCGTTTCATCGAGGAGGGCCCGCTCGGTCGTCCCGCGGAAGGCGAGCGACATGACCCCCTCGGGCGATAGCGATCCGGCGTACCGCCTGAGCAGGGACGTCACCCGGGACCCGTCGACGGGCGTCTGCGGCCGGAACCGGAACACGACCCGGTGTTCGCTCCGGTCGATGGAACGGATCCGCAGCCGCTTGGCCAGGTGCTTGAGGGCGCCGTAGCGGAGAAGGTTCTCGATCGGGTCCGGCAGCGGCCCGAAGCGGTCGCGAACCTCCTCGCGGATGCGGTCGATCTCGGCCAGGTCCTCGATCGAAGCGAGGCGCTTGTAGAGGTTGAGCCGGAGGTTGACCTGGGGCAGGTAAGCCTCGGGAACGCGGATGTCAACCTTGAGGTGGATCTCGGGGTTTTCCTCCTCGACCGGTTCGCCCTTGAGCTCGCGGACGGCCTGGTCGAGAAGCTGCATGTAGTACTCGAAACCGACGGCTTCCATCGTCCCGTGCTGGCGGTGGCCGAGGAGGTTCCCGGCGCCGCGGATCTCCAGGTCGCGCGCGGCGAGGCGAAAGCCCGAGCCGAGTTCGCTGAATTCTTTGAGAGCCTTGAGCCGCTCCCGGGCCAGGGGCGTCAGCTCGAGGTAGGGCGGGACGAGGAAGTAGGCGTAGGCCTGGCGCGACGACCGGCCGACGCGGCCGCGGAGCTGGTAGAGCTGGGCCAGGCCGTAGAGGTCGGCCCGGTCGACGATCAGGGTGTTGACGAGCGGGATGTCGATGCCGTTCTCGACGATCGTCGTCGAAACGAGGACGTCGTATTTCCGGTCGACGAAATCGAGCATCCGTTTTTCGAGGGTCGCCCCGCCCATCCGGCCGTGGATGGCGACGACCCGGGCCTGGGGGACGAGCTTCGTGATGAGCTCGGCGACCTTGTCGATGTCCTCGATCCGGTTGTGGATGAAATAGACCTGGCCCCCGCGGCCGATCTCCTGCCGGACGGCCGAGGCGATGAGCTTGGCGTTGAACGGCGTCACGACGGTGTGGACGGCCAGCCGGTCGCGCGGCGGCGTCTCGATCAGGCTGATGTCGCGCAGGCCCGAAAGCGACATGTTCAGCGTCCGGGGGATGGGCGTCGCCGTCAATGTCAGCACGTCGATCGTGGCCTTGAACTGCTTGATCCTCTCCTTGTGGCCGACGCCGAAGCGCTGCTCCTCGTCGATGACGAGCAGGCCGAGGTCCTTGAACCCGACGTCCTTCGACAGGAGCCGGTGCGTGCCGATGAGGATATCGACAAAGCCCTTCCGGCAGTCCGCGACGACGGCCTTCTGCTGCCGGGCGCTCTGCAGGCGGGTCAGGGCCTCGACGCGGACCGGGAAGAGGACCATCCGGTCGCGGAAAGTCTTGAGGTGCTGGCTGGCCAGGACGGTCGTCGGGCAGAGGATGACGGCCTGCTTGCCGTCCATGACCGCCTTGAAGGCCGCCCGCATGGCCACCTCCGTCTTCCCGTAGCCGACGTCGCCGCAGAGAAGCCGGTCCATCGACCGCTCCGCTTCCATGTCGTCGCGGATCTCGCGGAAGGAGCGGCGCTGGTCCTCGGTTTCCTCGTATTCGAAGGTCTTGCCGAAGTCCTCCTCCCATTCCCCTCCCGGCGAGAACGGGTGCCCTTTCATGGCCCGGCGCCGGGCGTACAGCTCGACGAGCTCCTTGGCCACGGCCTCGACGGCTCTCTTGGCCCGGGTCCGCGTTTTCTCCCAGGTGTTGGCGCCCAGCTTGTCGAGCGCCGGCAGTTCGGGACCGAGCTTCCCAGTCCCGGTCCTGCCGGCTTCGCCAGCACCGCCAGGGGCGGTGGCCAGGCCGGGGCCGGCCTTGGAGAACTTCTGGACGAGGTTGAGGTCCTCGACCGGCACGAGCAGCTTGTCCCCGTCCCGGTAATGGAGCTCGATGAACTCCCGGCCCTTGCCCTCCACTTCGAGCCTCTGCAGGCCGCGGAAGATGCCGATGCCGTAATCGGCATGGACGACATAATCGCCGGCCTGGAGGTCCTGGAACTGGGAGAAGAAGGGGCGCCGGGAAGCGCGGTTGACGATGACCTTTTCCTCGGTGAAGATGTCTTTCTCGGCGAAGAAATCCAGCTTCTCCTTCGGATAGCTGAAACCTCCCGGCAGAGCGCCGAGGAGGAGAGCGACCTCGGAGCGGGGCGGGACGGCGAGCGGCGACTCGGTTTCGAGGACGGGGATATCGCTTTCCCGGAGCAGGGTGGCCAGGCGCTGGCGCGTCCCCGTGTTGGAGAGATAGATGCTACAGAGGTCGCGCTCGGCCTGGAGCTTCTTCAGGTATTGGAGAAAGAACGGGATCTTGTTGTCGAAACGAGGCACGGGCTGAAAGGAGAAGGAAAAGACCTTTTTCCGGGCCGGGGCGCCGAGCTCCTCGAAGCGCACGGCCTCCTTGCGGACCCGCTGGAGGAGCCGCGGCGGGAAGATCTCCTCCGGCGGCAGGGCGAAGACGCCGTCGGCGAGGAGGTCGGCGTACTGGCCGCGGAGCTCCTCGACGAGCGCGCCCCACTCGCAGTCGACGGCCTCGGGATTATCGACGACGAAGACCGGGTCGCGGAGATATTCCGTGACCGGCGCGAAGCGGTCGCTGAGGAGGAGGGCCAGGGCGGCGAAGCTGGGCCCGAAATCGCCCCGTTCGACGGCGGCGATCTTCGCCTCGAGGTCGCGGCCGGCGCCTTTGGCCCGCTTCCGGGCCGCCGCGACCCAGCGGTCCAGGAATTCGGGAGACGCCGGAAATTCCCGGAGTCCGGGGATCGTCAGGCGTTCGATCTTTTTCAGGGACCGCTGGCTGGAGATGTCGAACTCGCGGAGGGAGACGACCCGCGAGCCGTCGAACTCTACCCGAAAGGGGTTGATCTCCCAGGGCGAGAAGACGTCGACGATGCCGCCGCGCCAGGCGTATTCGCCGGGCGAGGCGATGAGGTCCTCCTTGGCGTAGCCGTACCGGGCGAGGGTTTCGAGGAGGAGGTCGTGGTCGGCTTCGGCGCCGACTTCGAGGCTCAGGAAAAGTCCGGCCAGGTCCTCCGGAACGGGAACGGGCTTGAGCAGGCCGCCGAGGTTGGTGACAATGATGGAGGGCGGTGTCGCCAAGAGCCGGCGGAAGAGCTTCATCCTCGAGGACGCTCTATCGAGGGCCGGCGGGACTTCGAAGTACGGATTATCGGCGAGCGGAGGGAGGGTGGCCAGCCCGGCGTCGGGCGCCAGCCGGGACGTGAAAAAACGGCATTCCTGTTCGACCGGGGCCAGGGGGGCGGATTCGGCCCGGATGAAGACGACCGGTCTTCCGGCCGTCCGAGCCAGGCAGGCCAGGACGTAGGCCTTGGCCGGCTCGATGACGCCGTGGACCGCAAGCGGCCTGTCGCCCGAAGCGACGGCGCGGACGAGGGCGCCGAACTCGTCCGTGCGGAACAGAAAATCGAGGCTCACCGGGCTATTCTAACTTTGGACCGCCACGCGGTCAAACCGAGCGGCCGGGCGGCCGGGATTGGATTATTTTGATCGTCGGGAACCGGGGACATGGACCTCGGGTACGTGTCCCCTGCTTCCGCCGGTCAGGCGTGTTCGATCGGAGTGTTCCCCGAGATCTCCGAACTCGACGTGGCCAGGTCGTCGAAGGGGATCCCTTCCGTTTTTTCGTTGTAAACGTACTGGCAGATGAGGCAGCGGTAGCGGGCCATGGTCGTCTCGGGCGCGGCCATCTTAGCATCGAATTCGGCGACAAACAACCAAGGAAATTAGAGGCGCCACCAGTAGGAGAACTTGATGAAGACGTTGTAATTGTCCTGG
>Ga0315279_10006880_pt1 | contig 14228 bp, 24 predicted proteins | sample YL17G06_20_MG_FD_203694 | JGI IMG/M metagenome (GOLD analysis project Ga0315279, IMG submission 203694) | Sediment microbial communities from Yellowstone Lake, YNP, Wyoming, USA - YL17G06_20 | ecosystem: Environmental > Aquatic > Freshwater > Lake > Sediment | place: USA: Wyoming | collected... | reverse complement strand
TTAAACGGGGTGTGGGAGGCAGGAGATGCAGCTGCAACTTCTTTGATGGGCCCGGTTTCATACTATGACTTCACCATTGGCGCATACCATGGAGGCGGTTATATTTGTAATGGCAAAATAGACGAGTTCAAAGTAATGAGCATTGGACTAACTGAAGACGACGCACAAGTGCTGTACCGCTCGGAAAACGGCGACTTGCAAACATACGCTGCCGAAGAATCAGCTCCGGCAGCAGGCCAATTTATGACCGGGAAAAAATACTGGTGAATGGAGGGAACAAGCATGTTGGTAACACCGCAACTGAGCGAAGAAATAGAGCAACTGCTTCCAAAATCACAGCAGGAGCTGACAGACATTCTGCAACAACTGGAAGCGATACAGCCGAAGTTTGCTACAATGGCAACACTGTACGAAATCATGCAATCCTTCGGCAACATACCTTTATTAATAACAAAAGCAGAAAATAGGGTAAGGTGATAAGGTGAACGGGCAAAAAACAGGAAGCGAAGTCGAAAGGGAATTTGAGGTAATGCCGGACGGGTTCAGGGAACCACTAACAGCAGCATTGACACAAAAAGCGTCGCTAGTCGCAAACTTGCTGACCATCAAAATGAACAACATCATGCCATGGTACCACACAAGCCACATGAAAGCGGCTGACACAACGGCAGAACACATGTACTCGCCAATGGTCAGGCCGGGCCAGATAGTCGTGCTAACGCACGTTTCAGCAATGAACGAAGACCACGCGAACACGACAACACAGATAGGCATAGAACGGGGCGGCGAAGTCATTAAGCTGAACCGCGATGTGCAGAGCGCAGTCAACATCACTATCGACTGGGACGGCCAGGTCATGCTCAGCCAGGGCGACAGGGTGAAGGTAACGTTCTACGCTGCGACCTCAGCCGACGACATCGACATTTCCTGCTCGGGCTACGAAATCAAGGCGTGATAAATCATGCCGATAACATTCGGGCCAAAGCGCAACATTGCACAAGGCAGTCCGTGTGAGCTATCAGTATGCTCTGTAACAGGAACACTGTCGCCTGATGCGACAGGCTTGTATTTTAAGACAGATGATTGGGCAGAGCATTCTTGCTATCGCAGGAACGACAACTCATGGTACATTTGGTGGAACCAGTACAATTCAACCTGGTATATTTCAGCAGAAGCCGGATCAGCCGGCCAATACCAGTGGACAAGCGAGGACATGGCAAACACCGAGTACGCGCCAGCAGGAGATTCTTTTGGCACGGCAACAGTAACAAAGGTAAAATAGCAAAAAGGGAGGAACGGAGGCGATTGAATTGGTGAAGAAAAAGATTGACGTCGAGGAATTGGCGGTTTCACTCGAGGCTATTGCTACCGAGTGGGAAGAAAAATTTCCAGGCGTTACACACGACTACGAAGCCTTTTGCCCTGCAATGGCAGCGCTGACAAGGCAGATAAGCACAGCGATACAAAACGCAGCGAGCGAGGAATAAGCGGGGGCTTTGCATGTGGTACGTTTTGGAAGACACTGTTCCCGCAAACACGAGCTACGCGAACAGGCGGGAAACAGAAATCAAGGTTGCAGGCGGAATACTGCACACGATTTACGTAACAATCCCCCCAGGCTCGGCAAACCTTGTGCACGTGCAGCTCAAGGCGGACAGCTACTTTATTTTGCCGCGTAACGAAGACAAGAGCATCAACGGAGAACACGTCAACGTTGACTATAGGGAATGGTTTGAGTTGAAGGCAGCGGAAAACGACCTGCAGCTCGTGGCATGGAACACTGACGACACATACGACCACAACGTGCGCTTACTCATTGGCATATTACCAAAGAGTGTGATTGAAGTCGAGGAGCAGTACTTGAAGAACCTGCGCATGTTTATGCGCTTGTTTAGGAGGCGTGTCTGAATGGCTACAGGTGCACCTGACTGGCAAGGTTTAATATGGAGAATAGAAACATCACTTCGCCCAAATAGCATTAACACATCTGGGCGTGTTATCTTTTTTGATGACTTCGAGAGAGCAGCCTTAAATTGGACAAGCACAGGAAGTGCAGGAGGAAGTGCTGTAACAACAACAACAAACGCTTTAATAGGGGCATACTCAGCTTACATTGTTAGCAACGCAACAATTGGCGACTATTGGATTATCAGAAAATACGTTCCTTTCCCAAAAGCAGGCAAATATGGCCTTGAAACACAATACTCTGCTTCAAGTACAACAAACGACAAGGTGCGGTTTGATATTAATCTAAGTGGATCAACAAAGATCCTGGACTTTGGCGTTGAGTACAATCCAACAACAGACGCATGGCAATACTATGACAGCGCTGGAAACTGGACAGACATTCCAAGCTGCACGCAGGCCCTGTTCTTTGCAACGAGTGTAGTTTGTTCGGTAAAACTCATTGTTGACTACAACACAGGCAAGTATGTTCAGCTGGTTTCAAATGGGGAAGTCTTTGACATTAGCTCGCTATCAGGAAAAACAACGAGTTCAGCAGGCAACCAATTAGCAAGGATTGACATACGAGCGACCTCAATCAAGGCATCAGCAGCAGCTGTCATGTACATTGACAATGTGGTGGTAACTGAGGAGTGAGGGTTGGTGCTAAATGAACAACAGCGACAAGGAATACTTTGAAGGCAGGTTCTGCAAAGTAGAGCAAAAGCTGGCAAGAGTCCACGACGACGTGCTCGTGCTCAAAACCCAGAGGGACAGCGCAGTAAAATTCATGTACCTGGTCGCAGGCGCAGTTTCGCTTATCGTTTCAATAGCGGTAGGAACTTTGAGGAGGTGAAGAAGCGTGGCAGAAGCAGAAAAGCCAGCAAAAAGCTGGGCTGAGAAAGTAACCAAAGCAGTGGCCTACGGGATACTGACAGGAACAGCGTTCTATGTTCTCGGCGGAATTGGAGCGCCATACGTTGCAGGCATGTCGTCGGCAGTTGGCGCGGCAATCGGCTTTACAGGGGCTTTCGCGATAGCCGTGTTTCCTTCAGGCGAATAAGCCTGCCGGCTAAAAAGCCAGTTACCTACAGGGCGGTTGGGATAGCGTTTTCCGTCGGCCCTGCAAGGACTACTTCTATACATAACAAACCAGCGGAAGACCGCTCTACCAATAGCCTTATTAACACATCACAGTATAGTGATATGTGGTGATGTAATGAATAAAATAGAGTTTGAAGTAAATGCACTTGTTGCATTAGGAACAAACTATTTCACCTTGCGCTACCCAAACTTTTACAGCTTCTGCGCAGGCAGAAAGGGCGACAAGCTGGACCGCAAGCTGCACGTTCACAACGGCGACAGGTTCAAGGTAACAATCCAAAAGGTGAAAGCGTGAGCTACGCGTACAAGTTCGTGCCGAGCACGCTGAAACGGTTAGTGAGGCGATGAAATGCCAAACCTGAGCATATACATCTGGAAGCATCTCGACAAGCCTTTCAGAAAATACTGTCGGGACAAGAAGATGCTCAAGAGCTCGCTGCTCAACGAAATGCTGAGCGAGCGACTAAACAAGGAGGGCTACCTATGAGTGAAGAAAAAAACTCGACAGTGGCAGACCACAACTTGTTGCGTCTGAAGGCCTGTGCCCTTGACTTAATAAGACGAAGGGAAACACTGCAGCGGCAAACCCAGGAACTAACTGAAGCAATAGCTGACCGCATGAAAGTAATTGAAGAAACGGAGAGTGAAGCAAATGCCGGAAAAGGAAACGATAGTTAAAGGTGAGGTCGGGAAAATAATTGCCTGGAAGACAGGCAAGGGCTATTTCCTGAACCTCAAAGGCGATCCGAACGACTACTTTGGCTGGAAGGAATGCAAGTGCAGCGAAGGCGAAAAGGTAAAGCTGACAGTTACAGAAGGAACAGGCAGCTTTGCAGACAAGCTGCTCATAACGCACACTGACAAACCCACTGTAACGCTTGCAGAAATCAAGCAGACAAAGAAAGACGCTGACGAAATCGTGCAACACAGCGTAATGCAGGGAAACAAGTTTTATCTGGCCAGGGAAACGCTGATAATCAAGCAGACCTGCATCAAGGCTGCTGCCGAGGTTGTCGGGCACCTGGTTGAACGAACATCACAGCTGCCTGGCGCAAAGGTTGCAGACGCAGTGATTTACCTTGCAGACAGGTTCTACCTCTACGTTACAGAGCAGGAAGAACCAGAACAACCAGAACCGGAGGCGTGAAGTATGCGCTATGAAATTGACTCAATCAAGTCGGAAGGCGACGAGATAACAGTGCTCGTTGCAATAAAGCTCGACATGAGCGAGCTCAGCAAGCTGCTGAACGTTCAAAAGATGGTAACTGGCTATCCGGACGTTGCGCCGAAAGCGAAAGCAGAGCGCAAGGGCCGCCTGCCAAGCAAAAAGCTCAAGGACATGAGCATTGAGGAAAAGAGAGCCTACTGGCGCGAACAGGCTACAATCAAGCGAAATCGTTTGCTTGACGAAAAGCAGGACTTGACGCCAACAGGAAAAAAAGTAATGAATGGCCTGCAGCGAAACGCTGACACAATAAAGAAAATCAAGGAGGAGTTTCCCAATGAGGATTCAGAGAGACCGTAAGGAAAACAAGGCCAGGACAAAAGAGGTGCACGACTTTTGGCTCGACCAATGGAAGGACGACTAAAAGCCTGCCCGACTTGCGGAAGCACCAGGCTGCTTGTAAAGCGCCAGATGAGAATGCTGCGCTTCAAGTGCGCTGAATGCAGCTGGCAGCACTTTGAATAGTGGAAGTATGGAGGGTGTGTCATGAAGCTAAAAAAGTATGAGTTAACAATCTGGTTTAGTTGCCCACACTGCGAAAAGGAGATTGCCATGGGCTTTATACCCCATCGGCTTGTGCAAATAAAGAAGGTGTGATTTTGAACACGAGGGCGAAAGCATGAAATGCGGTAGGGGATTGCTCGGCTGGCTATTGTGCAAGCACAAGAACCAGGACGGAAGCTGCGCAAAGCTCGAGCTATGCGAGTACGCTGGAGGCGACAACATTCTATGAAATGCTATGTGTGCAAAACAGGGATTGAAGAAGGAAAGCACTATTACCACGTGCAAGCAAAAAGACGAGGCTACAAGAAAAACATGCCGGGATTCAACGAGTGCGTTCAGTGCTACCGAGCACAGAAAACGCTTTAGCGCTCCGGAGCAAGTAGGCCCCAACAACAAGCTTGTCCAAACCTACCTCCTAAAAAGCGCTAAGCTTCACCCATAGGGGGAAACCCCTGTTTTCCCCTCTGCCCCTTCCTCAAAAACACAAGAGTGTCAACCCACAGGCTTAATCAGCCTTTCGCCTGCGGGCAAAAGTCAGTTAAGCCTGCTTCGCTCCGCTCGCCCAAACCTGCGGGTTTGGGTTGGTTGTCCACTCTATAGTGTTTTTGCGTTGATTAAGAAAAAACACTTAGGAGGTGTGAATTATGTCTAACGCAAACGAAAATAACGTAGTAAACGGCAGCAAGCCTGCCACAGACGCGCAAATGCAGTTAATAAAGCAATTGTGCGACGAGCTAGCGTACTCGCCGGAAGCAGCAAGCGACATGCTTGTTCCCGAAACCGTCGAGGGCGCAAGCCAGAAAATACACTACCTGAAAGAGTGCAAGCTCAGGGACGCCCAGTTGCGCTTGCAGAACGCGAAAGTGCAAGGCTTCGACAAAATCACTTTCGCCATGGTCTACAAGCTGGTCTGGAAAGCAAGCGCAGAAGAACCGCTTGCCACAAAACCAAGCAAGCACGCTTTCAGCGAACGCGTAACAGGCGAATACACCCTGTTCCAGCAGTGCCTGAAAGACTGCAAGGACTACGTTGCGGAAGGCGGTTCTCAATGAACCGCTTTCTTTCTATCTACAAAAGCCTTGACGAAAACGAGCGCTTTGCAGTGTCAGCAGGCCTTTTCCCCATAAGGCTGGAAAAGGAAAAGCTGTCAAGCCAAGAGCTCGCCGAGTTAATTGTAATGGCTCAAAACGCAACGGGGGTGAGATTGTGAGCGAAGAAAACGAAGCCTTTCTCAACGAAAAACTGGTTGCATGGCGCAGCGGCATAAACAACGCAATCGACGAAACAATGCGACAACGACACAAAATAGAAAACGCGCTAACCAAAATCATGGTAATCGAAGACGAACTAAAAGACATTGCCGCAGCAATCGAAAAAGAGGGCTAACAACCCTCTCTCTTTTTTTGCAGCACGTCTTCAAGAAAAGCAATAACAAACCAGCTCGCCCTTACGGGCATCGCTGGCAGCACAATTGAGGTAATCAATCGCCCCCCTTAAGCGTCAATCCTTTTGTTTACAGTGCTTGAAATCGTTGCAGTTAACGCAATGCTTCAAAGCAATTTTCGCTCAAAACAAGACTTCGTTAACGAAATCTTGACACCAACCATCATAATTCTCGATACTAGAGCCTTTCTTGGCTAATTCTTATGGAAAGAATGGGGGGAAACGCAGCGAATCCACCAAATCGGGCAATTCAATTGGGGGGCAAAGGCCCCCCAAACCCCCCAAATTCCCAATTTGGGCTCGGGGCAAACGACAGCAACACACTGTCCCAAAACCCACCTCGCACCGCCCATCACACGCAACTACTATATCGTTAATAAACACAGTTACACCTTACACACACAAAATCTTATTAATAATGGAATGTCTTTTGTTGTGTGTCAAAAGGGGTTAGTCTTAAATATGTGTTTGGGTGTAATAGTGTGAGGTGTTGTTTATGGCCGTTCGTTCTTTGCGGTCTTTGGTGAGGGAGAAGCAGGAGCTTTCCAAGTGAGGGGTGCTTTGTTTTGGCGTCTGTGAACTATACTACGCCTTGGGGAAGGACAAGGTCTGTGCCAGAGGACTCTTTTGCTGTTGCGAGGTCTGGCAGCTATTTTTATGTTTTGCTGGGAAAGTCTGGAAAGTACTATGCCGGGTTTAACTCGCCTACTGCGTCGAGGACAACAACCAAGGATTCTTTAAGCGAAGCGAATGCCTGGATTGAGGGGCTGCGAAAGGTTTATTTGCCAGAGCCCGAAGTGCCGCCAACGCCAACAGCACCACTGCCGGCTTATTTTGCGGTCAGCTCAAACCCGTCAGGAGCAAGCATTTACCTTGACAGCAGCTCAACAGGAAAGAAAACAAGCGCAAGCATCGAAGCAAGCCCTGGACAACACTCGGTCGGCGTAAGCCTTTCAGGATACAACTCGGCGGTAAAAACCGCTACGGCAAAAGCGGGAACCTCAACAGGCGTAAGCTTCACGCTTTCAAAAATACCGACAGCGCCAACGCCAACGCCGGAAGTGCCAAAAGCAGAAACAATCTTTGGGCTGCCGGCCCCGGACTGGCTAACTCAAATGAACGCTGGCTGGCTCGAGTTCTGGAAACCGGTAACAGAACACCCATGGGTTGTAGCATACAACAAAGCGATTGATGCCATAGCGGACACATTTGGTGTTCCAATAATAACGCCAAGTGGTGGAACAAAAAAGGTTATAATCATTGCAGCAGCAACAGCACCACAGGTTTTACCCCAAATGTCAGCAGCAACAGCAGAACAGGTTTCAGCAGCAGGCGTCAACCAGGCAGCAGCACAAATAAGAAGTGCTGCAACAACAGCACCAAACTCGATAAAAACCTGGCTGCATAGCCTAACAAAAGAACAAGCCGCAAACCTGTTCACAAACCTGCAAACGACAACTGCAGGAAGAGCAGCGCTCGAAACCATACAAAGGGTTTCGCTCGGAAGCGCAGCACAGCTCACAAAATGGAAGATTCTGCAATACGCAACAGGCGCAGCAGTCGGCCTGTTCGGACTAGCAAGCACCCTAAACTTCCTCGGTTTCCTAAGCGAAGAAGCAATCCAGACACAAGGCGTCGGAGTGTTCACGCAGGTTTCAAACAAGCTCTGGCCCGAAGCAGCAGAGTCAATCAAAGACTACAAAAAAAGCGTTAACGCGACAGTCGCAGGAGTCGACGCGCTTGCAGCAATCCCGATTCTAAGCGTGTTCCTAAACGCCTGGTGGCCTGGCTACAGGACAAGTGCCCTAAAACAGGTTGAGGACTACGAAACAACAATAGCAGCAAAGATAGCTGAGGAAGCGCCAGCTGTAGGACCAGAGGTTCCAGCAGAAGTGCCTTCAAACGCAGGAAGACTACAAGTGCTCGTCTACGATGCACAAACAAACACAGCAATAAACGCAACACTCGTAATAGACGGCGTTTCACAACCCTACCACTTGCACGCTTACAACATCGACCTTGCGCCGGGCCCGCATGAAATACGCGTAGAAGAAGAAGGCTACAACCGCTATGATGACACTATAACGATAGAGGCAAAAAAGGTAATGCCAATAAACGTGTTCCTCGAAAAGCCCGCGCCAGTGGAAGTCCCGGGGCCTGAAGTTGTTCCGCCAGAAGAAGTTCCGCCAGCTGCAACCGTCGGATCAGTGCAAATAACCTGTAATGTTGAAGCGGAAATCTGGAGCGCAGGCATCGACACAGGCGCAGTAACACCAATCCGAATCGACCTCTCTCCGGGAATCTACGACATAACACTCACAGCAGAAGGCTACATAACAGAAACAAAGAGTGCTTACGTCAAAGCAGGAGAAGTTTATTCCCTCGCTTTCCTGCTTGCATCAGAAACCGCAGGCGCTGCAGTCAAGCAAGCCTGGAGGCTCGACATAGACAGCTCGCCGTCAGGAGCAAAGATCCTGATAAATTACGCTTTCACAAGCAAATACACCCCAGACTACGTGCTGCTCGATCCGGGGCAGTACGTGGTTTCGCTTACAAAATCAGGCTATCAAAGATGGGAGCAGGCCGTAAGCCTGCAGGAGTTCTGACATGGCCGAAGACACTCAAAACGCGAGCATCAAAGCAAGCGTAGTGAATACCACAGAGGAAACGTTTAAGCCAAGCGCAACTGTTCCAATCACAGCCGAGCTAGCAGCAGAAACCGGTGCAACTGCTCCGTTAACGGAAACACAAGCAGCATCAATCTTTGCAGAGCTTGAGCCAACACAACAGGACGAAAGCACTTTCTACAGCCAGGACTGGCTCGACTTCTACAAAAACTATATTCCCTCGCCGGCAACAACACTCAAAGAACTGCCATCATACCAGGCAGCGACAAAAGAGCTAGTAATCAACTGCGAAACCACCGGAGCGCTGCCATGGGAAAGCAGGCTAATTCTTATCGGCGTCATGGATCCCAACGAGCTCGAGCCCCAGGTCCTGACCTTTTACCAGGAAACAGAAGAAGCAACAATAACCGAGTTCGTGGAATGGTTGAACGGAACGACTTACGACACGCTTGTTAGCTTCAACGTTGCCTTCGACTACAGGTTTTTGTACGTGCTAATGCAACGCTATCGCTTGCTGTGCCCGATCTGGCCCAAAATGGACCTGGTTGACATGATGACACAGCAAAAACAAGTCAAACAGGCTTTCGTGCCTGGCTACAACAAAGAAGGAAAGCTCGAAGAATGGGCAACCTATTTGCTCGGAACACAGCCATACGCGCCACAAGCACAAGTCTACACATGGCTCAAAGAGGGAAACATCGACGAGATAGTAAACTTCAACGCGGACAAGATAACAAAAACCTATTTCCTGTTCACGCTTGGAAGGCTCACTGCAGGAACACTGCAGGAAACAATCGAAACGCACGGGGCATCACAGGTTACAGCAGAAATCGCAACAGGCTCTCAATACCCGGGCGCCGGAACGCTCGACCACGAGATAACAGTCAAGTGCCCGAGATGCGGCCAGGAACAGGTAATGCCAAGAAGCGAAAAAGTGGTTAGCTGCTTTGTCTGCGGAACACCAATCGCAAGCCCACTATTGTAAAAAGAGGCATATTTTGCTAACCCAAGTTAGTAAGGCAGCCTTGCTTTAGTCATCAAGCAGCTCGTCGTCCTCATCAAAATCGTCCAAGTCGTCTTCTTCTTCACTCATATCCGAAACCTCTGCTTTTCCCAGAAAACAATCCACTCAGGCCTAAAGACCTCAAACTTGACACCAACGCTCTCGCACAATTCCTGCACGTGCGTGTCAACGCGGCTTGTAAGAAGAACAAGGTTGACCTGGGCTGCAGCGTACTGCGCAAATCTCGGCGACTGCTTGAACATGTTGCCATACAACTGAAGCTGGCCAACGGCTTCAGGAGATGGCTCAAGCTTCGCCTCAATGATTGTAATTATGTTCGGTTCAAAAGTTACTATGTCAGCCCAGCGGCCGACAACCATGAACTCGTTAGCCTCATAGCCGGGCGGCAAAGGTCCAAGCCAGACTCTTGTCTGATAGTGCTTGCCCCAAAGGTTCGCACGAATGTAATCGTTAACGAACCTTCTTTCCGCCTGCTGCACCATTCCAATCACTCAAATCCCGTTGGCGCGCGTCGTAAATCAGATTCGCTTCCGCCGGGTTTTTCCTGAACCACACCATGCTGAACAATCCTCAAGCGCTCATGCAGCTGCGCGTTCTCAGTCCTAAGCTTGCCGATTTCTCGCTGGTCAACCTTGTACCAGTGAAGCAAAGCACGCAGGCTGTGGCCCCTACTCGCAAAAATTCCTTTATCAATGCAATGGTCAATGTAGTTGCGCTCACGAGCGTCCAAACGCACAGAGATCTGCATCAAAGTATGATTATACGTAAAAGCATTTAAATTAATATCCCAGTGGGGCTTGAAATGCACGAAACTCTTATTAAGAACAAAATAACACGTATAGGTAACATCAAAACACATGAGGTGGTTTTTTTGAGAACAAAGGGATTAGAGAAGACAGTAGCGAACTGGAAGTCAGGCCAGGGCCGAGCTCCGGCGAACTACAAGGACGGCATAAACGCTTCGCAGGGGTGGCAACAGAACGCCATCGCGGCAGAGCCATTGTTTGCTGCAAAGATGCAGGAAGCAATAAGTGAACAGAGAAGGGCCAAAGGTTTGGCACAGGTTAGCGAGGCGGAATGGAAGAACCTCGCCACAGATAAGGGTGCAAAAAACATCGGGCCGGGAATGGCTGCGGCTGAACCGTACTACAGAAAAGGAATGCAGAAGAACCTCCAGGTTCTCGAAGGCATCACCTTGCCTGCACGAACGGCAGACGGAATGCAAAACCTGGTGAACCGAGCTGGAGCTGTTGTGCAAGCATTGCAAGCCTCCAAAAAGGCGTGAGGTGTTGACACATGGCTAAAGTAAGATACGCGATAATTGCTAACGACACAACTGAAACCTCTACTTCGACAGCGAACACGATAACCAAGGACTTGCCAGAGACAGGCATTTTGAACATGCTTGACCTGCAGGTAACCTACACGAAAGAGTACAGCAACGACAGGTCGTTGCCGGACTGGGAAGCTGTAACAAAAGTCGAGGTTCTGGTTGACGGAAGCACGGTAGTTAAAAGCCTTACAGGAAAACAAATCAGGGCACTGACATTCTACAACGGCGGGCCATTCACAGGAACAGCGTGGTACTGGGCAACAGGCGGAAGCACAGACAGCTATTGCGGATTGCCTCTGTACTTTGGAAAGAACGCGCAGGACACGACTTGCGGACTTGACTTAGCACAGTACAGCAACCCACAAGTCAAAATCACGTACGACGTAACTCAGACGAGCTGCGACGGACTGACTTTTGATGCAGCGACAACCCCGGCATTCAAGTACAACATTGCAGCGAAAATATTCGACGGCAAGCCGGCAGGATTCACAAACAGGTATGTGCAAAGCCTGCAGCTTGACAGCTACACGGTAGCGGCAAGCACAGAGCATGCAACACAGATTCCAAGAGGCTATGACCTCAAGGGCCTGATGATTGGCGCAAGATACCTAAACGTTGGCTGGAACGCGCTGGTTGACCACTTGAAGCTAGACTTCGACAACGGCAGCTGGGTTCCACTGGACATCGACCACGAAAACCTGATGAGCCTAAACAAGCACTGGTTCCCGAACCCGGTAATTGTCGGGCACTGGATAAAATCAGCTTCGGCTGACACAGCAGACCTATGCGTCGGGCAAGTTCACGGAATAAGCGACGCTGCAACAGGCGGAACAGTTGCACAAACAAGCTACGATATGCACGAAACAGGACTGCACGACGTCGCAAAGTACGACTACGCAGCAGCAGCTGTTACAACAGCAGACTGCACATGGGAAACAATAATCGGAAGCTTGCCAATGAGCAACTTCTACATTCCAATGAACCAGCTTGTTGACGGCGCGGTTGACAGCATCAGGACAACGGACTACGGGCGCATCGACCTGAAACTAACGACAGGTTCAGGAAGCGGAAGCAGCGCAAAGAACAGAGTAGTGGCTGAGTACCTGAAACCAAACGGGCAGTAAGACAAAGGAAACGAGTGCACGAAACGCACTCTTTTTTTTTCCTTTTAGCTTAGCCTTGAGGAGAGCTGTTGAGGCATGGGTTTCTTTGGTCAAGCGAGAGGAGCAGCGCTCGGCATTGCAAGGCCAAGAATACTGCAAACAGCAAAAAAAGGAGAGGTGGTTACAATCACAGATGTTACCGGTTCAGTAATTGAAATTAGGGATCCGAACACGACAACGCAAAAGCTGGCTGTTGACGCGAACGGAAAAATCGGTGTTTCAAGCCTGCCGAATGTTACAATCGGAACAATGGCTGCGCTTGTTACTGGTTCAGCCGCAATAGGAAAACTTGCTGCAAACACTGGCGTTGATATAGGCGACGTTGATGTAACAAGCCTGCCTGCACTGGCAGCAGGAACAAACATCATAGGCGCGGTGAAACGCGACATTGTCAGCTACACCAAAGTATGCAAGTATGTTGCGCTTTCAGGAACAAGCGAAACAACGGTCTGGGATCCGACAGGCGGAACAAAGTTCGTTATCACAGACATTTTCGTGTCGGCAACAGCAGCAGGAACCTGCACAATCAGGGACGGAACAGCAGGAACAATATTCCTAATCGCAAGCCTTGCAGCGAACGGAGGCTTTGTTACAAACCTGCAAACGCCGATTCAAAGCGCGACAGCAGACAACAACCTGACTGCCCAAGCAAGCGCGGCAACACAGTATGTAACGGTTTGCGGCTACGAGGTGTAACCGCATGACCTGGTGGAACGCGAGCTGGGGCTACAGGAAAAAAGTAACGCTCAAATGCGCGACTTACGTAGTGCATCGAACTGACACAGACCATGTAATACTCGTGCAGCAAGTAGCGGCAGATTCAGACTTTTGGGGGCACGTTGCGGCAACAGGAGCAGACGTTCGATTCGTAGCAGCTGACGACACAACGGAGCTAAAATTCTATTTCCAGCGCTTTGACAACACAAACGACCTCATGGACGCACAGGTCCTGGTAACTGACCGCTTTGAGCCCGCAGTAGACATTGACCTTTACATGTACTACGGCAATGCAGGCGCATCAGATGCGCAAGACGCTGCAAACACGCTAACGAATTACCTAGCGGTCTACCACTGCGACGAAGGAACAGGAACAGCAGTAAGCGACAAGAAAGGAGCTTACAATGCAACAGCAAGCAACAGCGCAATCTGGGACACGTCAACACAAAAATTGGGGATCGCTGGATTGAACCCAGCAACTGCGTACTATGCGTATCAAGATACGCTGCTGGACACACCACCAGCAAATCTTTCAATCGGATTTTGGTTCAACCCAACAGGTGCAACAAACAAGTACATACTAGACAAATGGAACACAAGCGGGGAAACAGATTACCTGCAAATCACAACTGCCGCAAGCAACACAACAATTCATGTTGATGCAAAAGGCGGTGGCATTACAAGCAGCATTACTACAACAACAACGATGTCAAGCGGCACATGGTACCATGGGATTTTAGCATGGAGCACATCGCTCGGCTTAAATTTATATTTAAACGGGGTGTGGGAGGCAGGAAATGCAGCTGCAACTTCTTTGATGGGCCCGGTTTCATACTATGACTTCACCATTGGCGCATACCATGGAGGCGGTTATATTTGTAATGGCAAAATAGACGAGTTCAAAGTAATGAGCATTGGACTAACTGAAGACGACGCACAAGTGCTGTACCGCTCGGAAAACGGCGACTTGCAAACATACGCTGCCGAAGAATCAGCTCCGGCAGCAGGCCAATTTATGACCGGGAAAAAATACTGGTGAATGGAGGGAACAAGCATGTTGGTAACACCGCAACTGAGCGAAGAAATAGAGCAACTGCTTCCAAAATCACAGCAGGAGCTGACAGACATTCTGCAACAGCTGGAA
>Ga0315279_10006878_pt1 | contig 14230 bp, 10 predicted proteins | sample YL17G06_20_MG_FD_203694 | JGI IMG/M metagenome (GOLD analysis project Ga0315279, IMG submission 203694) | Sediment microbial communities from Yellowstone Lake, YNP, Wyoming, USA - YL17G06_20 | ecosystem: Environmental > Aquatic > Freshwater > Lake > Sediment | place: USA: Wyoming | collected... | reverse complement strand
TCAAGGGCAAAACTCCATTCAAAAGATTCTCTTCTTCAATCGTTAGGAATTCACTCGGGATCCTGTCCCCCTCTGTCGCTTTCTTGAACAACTTCTTGTAGCGCGCGCGGACCAGTTCTCGAAGCATGCGCTTGACGTTTTGCGTTTCACTCCTGAGCAGCCTTGCTTTGACGGTTCTCTTGTCAAGCATTCGACCCTCTTCTTTAAGTCTTCTCAAGTAATCAGCAACACTTGAGTAGAAACCAGCAGCAAACTTCTCCAGTTCAGCGCTTTGAAGTTCTCGTTTCCAAGCTTCGTATAACTCATTGTACATGCTACTCTATTGCCTCCGCTCTGCCTTTGCAGACAAGCAATACTGCCGCTGCGGTCGGCAATTCCACTGTCTGATCCTTATACGGTCCAAATGCTTCATCACCGAGTCTAAATTCAGGCGCGTCAGAAACAAAGACAGTTACAGACCCCTTCTTAAAGGCTACCGCACTTCGGAACGGGTCAAAAGTCTCAACATTTGAAACTGGAAACTCGACCTTTCTTAAGCCTGTTTTTCCATGCAACGCGCCAGTTAATCTGATGAGCCGATGAATGTCAGTAGTGACAACCGTGTCTACCTTGGCGGACAGAGACTCCGCGCAAGATTCAACTATTCTTCTCCATGTTTCAAAGCCTACGCCTTTTACAGCACGATAAGGTCCCAGATCATCCCATCTTTTCAGTATCGCATCCTTATTCTGTGAAATCATTTCAACGACATTCTTCTTTAACCCTAATCTCACGTAGTCCTCTTGCTTTGCGTTTAGAACAAAATCATACATCTTCTTGGCAAGCCGTCCGCGCCAGCCTAAGTCATTCAGTCGAGGGCTGTTTGGAAAATGAGTTCTGCCTGGTTTTTTCTCAGCTAAACCTTTGAAACCAGTGTCCAGACCTAAACCGCAGACGTAGTCTACGATCTCTTTTCGTGCGACAGCATCAAGTGTTCTAACAGTCTCATTTTCAATGTGAATGTGATAGCCGCGATGACCGGAAAAGAAGATGTGTGTTTCATTTCCGGAAAAACCAAAATCACGCTGCAACATATCCAATAGTTTAACAGCTTCGGCTTTAGCCGAGTTTAGGCACTCCTCACAAGGCCAAGTTTTGACATCGAATTTCTGACCACCGCAAGCTGGACAATTTTCAGGCGTTAAGCCTTTGCCGACGAAACCACAGCTACCACAAGTCCACTCGTCATGGATTTTCCCGCATGGCGTGGGAATGTGATCAGCGTCTATGTCAAAGATTAAGTCAGCGCCTAGCCAACCTTTCTTATCCATTTCGGCTTCTGGATCTTCATAATAAGCACAAGAATAGTAAGCGTCCGAAACGAAAGCGTTCTCAAAGAAAGATCGAAGTTCGTCAACAGAATCAAACCTCTTATGCCTGTACATTCGACCTTCAACAAACGACACAAATCCGAATTCTCTTTTCTCAATTGCCAATGGGGGGTTAATAGATTTGGCTTCTCTTCTGTAGAAATCCGCGAAGATTCGTTTGAGAAATTCCGTTGACTGCAACTGCTCGCTCCTCACTGTCTAAGAAAACCGAGAAAAATAAACTATTCTGCCTCAGTCTTGCAAGGTTCAATAGCATGCCAGAGGCTGACAACTACTGAGCACAAAGTTTGTCACAGAACAACCTTGAAGAACGAGTGCATTCCTCCTTTTTGAAATCGCCGAAAGATCTTAGAATAGCAGCATGTGAACTTTCTGTTGAAGTTTCAAGGTTTTTCACAGAACTTCAGTGAATGTTTCGATCAGCTTTAGCCACGCTTTCGCTATTACCTTCGCATCGAAATTTAACGCTCTCTCTCTGCAGTTCCTCCTAATACTGCTTGGATAATTTTCTTTCCACAGCTTAACTGCTGCATCCACCAGTTGCTGATCACTCTCGACGAACCAACCCGTCAGTCCATTGACCACGCTTTCGCTAGGACCCTGCCTATTGTACGTCAAGACAGGTGTCCCACAAGCCATACTCTCAACTGGAATGTAGCCGAAAGGTTCATGCGTAAACACTGAGAGCGTGAAGAGCGCGTTAGTGTACAAATCCGCAAGCTCTTGATCAGTGACTTTTCCCAGAAATTCCAAGTTGGTTTGTTTGAGCAGGTTCTTGGGGAATGGTGCTTTTGAACCGAACGCTTTGACTTTGACGCCTGCCTCAACTATGTTCTTCAACACAGAGTATTTTGTCTCTTTTCCGGCATAGACTAAAGCATAGTTCTCCGAGGGATCAGAGGTTGTTGGCTTAAAGAGTTCGCAGTCTAGAGGCGGATAAATGATCTTGTCAACTCTGATTCCCCAGTCTTCATACATGCTGGCACAGAATTTGCTATTGGCCACGACAAGCTTTGACCTCTCTTCAAGTTTCTTAATAAAAGCTTTATCGCGTCTAATGAAGAACCGTCTCATTAGCCGATAAGTCAACCTATAGTTTCGCTTCATCTCAGTGTACATATCATCTAAAGCCCTGGTCACTGGTCCCTGCGCGTAACAGATATGCGCATTTGCCAGAAAACACTGTGAGAAATTTATAACTAATGAGTGTGGACCGCTAGATCTCAACTCTGTTCTCCTCAGCCAAGCTTCAAACGTAAGCAAAGAACCTGAGAAAAGAAAACGCTTATGCAAGTTCATCGTACGGAAGCCACAGGAGGCTAATAGATCAGCGATCTGCCTATCTACTACTGGCGAAGCAAAAACAAAATCGCACCTCTCCTTCAATTCTTTCGCTATCAGGTAAGCGGGCATTAGAGGCCCGTGCAGGCTCTCCAGTGGATCAAGAAGAAAGCACACATTGATCTTCTCGGGGCTCATTCTCTCATACATCCTTGCTGAATGCTTTCATGAATCATTGATGAGCTACTCATTACTTCTCACAGTATACGCATATGTGGTTTGCTAAAGAATCAATATCAAAACAGCATTATCTGTCAAAAAACGATGGACGAATCGCAAGCACTCTTCAGTTTCTGATTTAGTTTCTTCAAATGCTTCCGTAAAACATGAAGCGAAACACGCACGATTCCCGATAGCGCGGTTTTCAATGAAGTTAAGAACAATCCACAAGTTTTACAAGGTTGCGAAACATATTGTTCAATGAAGGGCAGATTAATATTTTATGATCTACAATCAGTTCTGCCAATACGGTCGAGAAAGCGGGTGTGCCGATCATTTGCGAAGTGTTGTATCTTGAGGCGCGTTGTAGATCGTGAGGAATGCTCATCATCTGAAAGTTTCGGCTTGACATATAGACTGAGCTTCATGGAAAAAATATGCTGAGGGGATTGACTGAATTGAACAACATGAGAAAAGCCAGAACATGGGGGGAATTCTACAGCAAACCTGCTAGCAGGTTCCTTTGTATTAAGAATATTGTTATACACCTGAGATATCTCTGTGCTATTATTCTTAGACGACCTAGAAGAATCCTTGAAATTGGGGTAGGTTTAGGGATTCAGAGTATTTTTCTTAGCCATTTCATAAAGAATGTTATAGCATTGGATTCTGACAAGCAGGTTATCATGAATGCCAAGACTAGCATTAAGCGTTCCAAAGCAGAAGTAGGATTGGTTCTGACAGATGCCTTCTCGATACCCTTTAGCGATAGATCTTTTGACGTTTGCTATAGTCAGGGATTCCTCGAACATTTCACAGATGAAGAGATAATTCGATTATTCAAAGAGCAGTTAAGAGTCGCCGAATCTTTTGTACATAGTATGCCTTCAGATCATTATCCATGGAGGCAATTTGGAAATGAGAGGCACCTTACGCCACGTGCGTGGCATAATCTACTTAGTAAAAGTTTAGACGGAAATGCAGACTTGACAATTAAGGTGAAGTACGGATATCTTCCTTTGATTAGTTGGTTTATAATAATAGAAGTGAAGTCCAAGCTTGTCAAATCAGATGCCTGAATTCTCGATAGTTTTTCATTCTTGCGGTAGAAAATTACTCTAGGTTTAGTCCATCCAATTGACGTATGTGGCTCAGATTCGAACGTTCCGACCATCTAGTGTGTCTTTAAACATTTTCTCAAATATGGGGAAAATTCTGTTCACGTCATACTTCTCTACGCTAGTTCGAAGGCTTTTGCACCAAGCGCGGTATTTGTCAGGATGCTCTTTCCAGATAGAATGTGTATGCAAAATAGCCTTGACAAAATCGCAAGGGCTTCTGGCATAGAGCACAGGTAAACGCTGACTCACATGAACTTCTATGGGTGTCGTAACCACTGGAACACTGCACGTTGCTGCCTCAAGAATTACAAGGCCAAAGACATCAGCAATTGACGGGTATATCACGACATGTGAATGTTGATAGGCGTTGAACAATTCGTCCTCGCTTAGGAAACCTAGCCCACGAATGTCGCCATGCCCCTCGCCAGTGCATAAAAACCTGAAATCGTAGCCCATCCGTTTAAGCTTTAAAGAGACTTCGCAGAAAGTGAGCCATCCCTTCTCCCAAGTCTTTCTACCAGCAAATAAGACTGTGAATTTGTCGGGTTTTTGCCCATCAGGCGCGATTCTGCTTACGTCAATCCACAGGGGTATCTTATAGAGTTTAGACTGATCCCAAAGACTGAAGTTACCGAGAGGAATATGGGCGGCATCGAATGACATTAGGTCAGTTTTTATCAATGGCATAAGGAAGGCGAAACTGAGGGCCTTTACATACCACTCATAACCTGCCTCGAGAGGGTGCAGCAGTGTCTCGCTTATATGCTGATGTGGAAGCAGCAAGTGCGTGTGAAGCCCCGCGATCCTTGCCCCTTTTGTCTTCATCCTTCGCCAAATGAACGGAGCATAGTTGATGTATGCGATGTCAGCGTTTGTTTGGATGTTTTTTGTCTCATAATAAGGTACTACGGAAAGAAGATCCTGAACCTTCGACAGGCTGATGGTACTGTTAGGTCCAAGAGGCAAGGCGTAAACCGTTACATCATGGCCGTGACGAGCCAGCAACCTTGCTGCATCAATTAAGAACTTTGCTGCACCACTAAAGTTTGTGAGACTTATTGGCGAGCAGACAGCTATTTTCAAGACTATCATCCTATCCTACACATTACATGTCATCATACATGATTTTCCAGTTCCAGATACGAAAACAAAGTTAAGGCATCTTTATCGCCTATTCCTCTAATCTCCGCAGTGGAGGTGGAGTTGCTTATCATGAAGTTGAGTGAAAAGCATTGCCATGATTCCTTTCGGCTGAAATTCTCAGCAAATACCTCCATTTGTGCTAGGTTCGTTTTATTGAAATCGTCTACGCTCATGGAGAAAACACGTCCTTGAGATGATGCGTCGATTTTAAGCCAGAATCTGGCCGCATATGTCCCTGGCGGCACTCTGGTACACAATCCGAACGAAAAAGCCTCAGTGGCATTCCTCTCATGAACGACTAAATCAGTGGGCGTTAGATTCCCACGCACAAAGGTCATATCCTTGTAATTGTAGCTAAGGGAGCCAAAAGTAACGTTGGCAACAGAAGAACATTGCTTGAGCTTTATGAAGTCTAGGTATTGTGTAGTCACGTTTGAGGCGTAAGTTCCCCGAAGTTCTACTGTTATCTTTGGCTGCTCTATACTGAACTGCAGTTTTACATCGTTCCATGTATTCGGCGTGAGATCATGACCATATACATACTTTCTAGCAAGCAAGGTTTGCCCTGCATCACATGTGACATCGAGTGTTAACAAGTGTGTATCGAATACCTGGTCACTCCTCAGTCGATAAATGACTTCGTATTTTCCCTGAGGTAGAGCCACATAAGGACCATGCCAGAACCCAGAAGACAGCTCACTTGGTCTATGAGTCAGAACCAAGCTGCTTTGTGAAGAACTGTCTACTATGATATTGCCAGAATCCATTATCAAGTCCTCGTAGTCAAAGGACATGATAATTGGTTCAGAAATCGCGGTGATTGACGCGCCTATTTTGTATATTAGGATTCCGTCATATGACATAATTAATGAGTAGTTGTACTTCTTCAATAATTGGTCCATTCCCACTATTGGAGCCCCACCAAAAGTACCTAATGACATACTCGAGTCAGGAGACTTGAGGTCAATAACGATATAATCGGTAGGCTTATCCGGTACAGCATGTGCGTACAACTCCAATCTGTTTGCCAAGTGAGGCGCTATGTGGAATGAAGTGTAGACAGACGCGTTATCTGGTATCAGCTGCAATGCCTTTCTCAAAGCTTCTTTATGTAGGCTATCTTTAGGTAGTCCATGGATATAGACATCTTTGGCTTGTGGCACAATGCCGAATGGGCCAACTAGAAGGAATGCAATGATTGTCCCATAAAGAACCCATTTAGCATAGCGCATGATAAGAGACTTTTTGAATACGTCACCGCCAGCGGATTTTGACACTTGTTTGAGTCCGTAGATCGTTGCGATGAACACTTGAGGCACGACAAAGGCTGCATATTGATTTGTGTAGTAGCCGAGATAGGAAGATAAGAAAGCCAAGGTTATCCAGGGCATTACTAGTAGGATAAACTCTTTTCTAGCAAGAATAGGTAAGAAGAACAGTGGTGCCATGAACCAGAGGAAGTAGAGTGCCTTTTCCAGGGGAAACACGGTGAAAAAGTATATCAGTACGTCAATCGGTTTGGTGATTATGCTCATTAGTATTTGCTGATAATCTGTTCCCCACATGCGCCAAGCACCAAAGGTTGTGGAGTACATAGGGTTAAGAGAAGCCTTAACGAAGGATGCCAACAAGAACCAAACAATACATACGCACATGATAGCTATGGCGTATACCAGTGCTTTTCTGTCCTTGTGGTTGCTAAGCATGCAGTAAAGCCCAAATGGAAAAACTAGGACAGGCATCATCTCTATAGTTGATAGCACCAGCACGAAGAAAACAAAAGACTTCACGTAATCCTTCTTGACGTAGAAGTAGAACATCGTAAAGAAGAAAACGGGAACAAAAGCCTGCAAGTGAAAGTCAAACCAATTCAGTGTTTGAAGCGGGGTGTAGAGGAGGTAAGCTATAGCCAGCGACAGTGATGTGAATCTGTTCTCATGCACAAAATAAGAGAGCAGATACAACACAAAAGCTCCCATGGCAATGACAAAGCTCTGGAGGATAAGCAATGTCTCCGCGAATGGTGCTAACCTGTATAGTGGAACCAGCAAAAAAAGAAATGGAGAGAAGTGCACGCCAAAGAAAGTGCCACTGGGGTTCTCCGCAAATTTCTCAAGTGTATAGCCTAGCATTCCACCGCGAAAACTCGTCGTGTACAATGACTGCATGTATATACCCAGATCCCATGCACTTGACTGGAAGCAATAATTCCTCAATATTGTGAAGTACGAAAAGACTACAGTGTAGAGAAAAATCGCTATAATCAGCAACAAAGAGCTTAGCGAAATGTTGATTTTGGGCACCTTTTGTCCAAGGCATTCCTCCGTGACATCCAGAGAAAACCTGAATCTGCTCGTCAACTCTTTAAAACGATCAAACAATTCTGGCACCCTTCTAGCTAGACTATCACCACGGCAATGGAAAGACGACGATTCATTCGTCCATCAACAGGACTTTCCGTAGAGAATTTCCAAACGTTATGCACGTTGTCTGGCGAGACCGAACGGCAAGTTTGGGTGAAATTCCTGCGCGATAGCTTTCTCTTTGATGGCAAATGACGATCTTGCTTCCTTCATAGTTGAGCTAGCATAGTCATCTCGGCGCACATTCTAATAACACTTACTGCTTGAAAGAGGTTGATCCGGAATGAAGAGCTTGATCCATTTTCGAATGAAACTGAGTATGCACTGAGTCTAGTGCGCGTACCTCTATAGGTCTGATGATCACGTTCCTTTTTCCTTTTCGTAACTAAATCACAAAATACATCGTTGTAGCCCATTTACTCGCGAATCATACCTGTTCGGAAATAGACTGCAGTTTGTGCATCACATCTGCGAGTGGTGGGATCTCAGTATCTTCGATTGAATGAGAGCGCGCATGCCTGTTCCGAAAATGGCCAATAATGGTTTTAAATCCATTTTGTATGGTTGAATTATGGACTTGTTTGATGAGCGCATTCTGTCTGTACTCAGTGACGGCGAGTCCAGGGTTTTCGCTCAACTTCTGGGCGAGGTGGGTTTCAGTCGCAACACACTGAAGCTGCACCTTAAGCGCCTAACAGCTCAGAACTTGGTGGTGAAGGAAAAAACACTCTCGAATGGACAGGGAAGGCCGAAATACGCCTATTTCCTATCGCCCAGAGTTCGGCAGCAGGTTTCCGCCGCCCTCTCAGATCCGTCGATTGTGATTGTGGCCTTGCCGTTCAGCCGGTTAAGGCACCTTTGCAGGTTCGAGAAGGGTGGATACTGCAAACAAGTCAGAAACACGTGTGACGCAAGAAGCTGCCCTCAAATCCCAAGAAGCAAAGAATAAAAGCCATTTTTGGCCAATTTAGGAACACGCATGCGCGCTATTTGAGGTTGTACTTTTTTCTCCTCTTTCGCCTAAAAACTAGCAATAGCACTGCTATAGCAACTATGATTCCTATGGATAATATGACCATTCCAAGGGGGGTTTCGATGAACGGAGTCAAACCCAGATTTCGCTGTGAACCTATGTCTATCCTTACAGAATGCGTGCTGTGACTGTAGGTGAAATGGAGGAGCCATGAATCAGACGTGGATGTTGCAGTGTAATTCATACTTGAGCCGTCCAAGTAGACTTTGAGACTCGTAATGTCCGCGACCAGGTTCTTGGCGATTGCCACATCAACGAAGCCCGTTGTGCCTGACGGTCCTGAAACGGTGAAGCTCAGTTCCCTACTTGTCGAGTTAAAAGCTAACGCGGATAGCGTTGAGTTTGAAGACACGGAGAAGACATACTGGTCGCTGAATGATGTAACGGAAAGAGCTCTTAATATTTCAGGCGATGCGAAGGTTGCGTTGCCCGCCGAAGCCTTGACCATGTATGTGCCTGTGGCTGACGGTATCCAAACTGCCAAGTAGCTTCCATCGAAGGAAGTCGTTGCAAGCGTTATGTCGTTCCATGTTTGACCTCCAGTTATGCTGTAGGATAATAGGATTGGAGCATTCCCAATTCTCGTCTCGTTGAGTTGGAGGGTGCCGTTCAAGTTGACTTTGAAACCCAACAGAGACGTCGGAGAATTCAAAGAAAGCGTGAGAACTGTTGGATATAGAATGCAGGCAAATCTAACATTAAATGGGTTTGAAGAACCACTTTGCCAAACAACGCCTACCGACTGGGTATTTGAATACTGTTCAGAGGTTAAGTAACACGGCGAAGTTTCGCCGCTTTCAAACGTGGTAGCTGAATCATCCCATGAGTTCGATGAATAATCCATAGCCCTATAGTATAGCGTTGAACCTATTCTGTAAAACATGTAGAGGCTAGATGACAACGTAACTGACAAAGAAGGATCCATACAAGTGGAGGAATCAACAATAGTCGCTGAACTCCAGCTAGTGGTAAAATATTGGTAGGAAATTGCGCCTCCACTAATAGATGGAATACAGGCGAAGTGAACTTGGTTATTGTGAGTTACCATGCTCATACATTGACTGTTCACATAGTTTGAATCCGACTGAATGAATGAACCTGTTTTAGAACCAAAAGTTGATTTTGCGCTCCAATCAGTCCCGTTAAACGTCCAACAATTAAAATACGGTTCTGTATATTCACCATCAACTAAGACTACGCCATCAGTATGCTGAAAATCCCAACTTGAAATCGCAATGCCGCACGCCCAATTTTGATCCCCAGTTTTGTAGTCGAAACTTTTAGTCCAAGAAGAGCCGCTATCAGCACTATAATAGACCTCGATGTGATAAGGCTCGGCATAAACCCTCACCGCCAGATATATTCGATTAGTTGTTTGCGTGAAGTCCCATGCCCACCCTGCAAAAGGCTGCAAAGTTTGTGCAATTTGGACTTGAGTATTCCAAGTTATTGTTCCGTTGCTCTGCGTTCCTGTTCTGACGTAGCCTGTGGTATTGGCAATAGTGTACCCCTCGTAATCGTAGGGCCGAAAAGTGCCAACTGGGTAAGCGACATAGACCGTCGACCCATCGGTGAAAACGTCAAAGTCGGTACTCATCTCTATAGGAGAGGCGGGGTTCTGCTGGGTGGTCATGAGTGCGACATGGCTGGCCAGATTTTCGTTTCCCCATGTGCTACCGTCAGTTGAGCTTCTATAACACAAATATCCGTAGTTGGTTCCGCCTAAGGCTAAATAAAACACGTAATAGTAGCCTCCAAGTTGAATTGTGCTTCTTTGGGATAGATAGGTTGGTGAGCCGCTGGAAGTTACTGTTGATGGTGTTGGTTGGGCACAAACCTGACGCGCATAGGCTGGAATAGCTTGATAAGAGAAAACATTAACGGAAATAACGAGGAAGAGAAAAACGAAGAAAACCTGTGTTTTCATTAGCTTTCTTCTCAACTCTTAACATCATCCAATACAATCATTGTGTTTTACCTTATTAAATTTCATGGTTAGTTACACACCTATATTGGCTTTCTAGAATCGACAGTTAAGAGCGCGCTGGCTTCCAAGACTTGCTGCTCAAGTCTGGAAAAAGAGTCATTCAAGAACTTTCAGGAGGAACTGCAGACAGAGCCTTGGAATTTGATGTCAACAACATTGCGAAAGAATGGACAGCCTTGTTAAATGATATTCATGATTAGTTGAGAACCACGAAAGTTCAGCCAAGTTTCTTGCAGAATCATATTACTGCATGTCTTGATGCGACTGATACCAAACCATTAAACATTAATGGCGTGAGATAAACTCCGCTCAAGCAGAAACAAGTCTTTACGATTGAATGACTGGTATTTTCAAGTTTAACATCAGTATGCAATATTGCTTTGAAGAATATGTATGAAAGGAATTGTTTTATTTCGTTGAAACTGAGCTTGGATTTTCCTTTTTTCCTGTTTGTGAAGATTATTGGAACCTCTCCTATTTTGAAGCTGCGCAAATGTGCTTGTCTGATTGTTTCTATCTGTATTTCGTACGTCTCACTATGCAAGTCGCCTATGACAGCGCTAACCATTTTGGCAGAGTAACATCGCATTCCACTCGTATAGTCATTTAGTTTCTCCCCGATTAGACTTGAAGCTATAAGATTCGCTACTTTACTGATTACCAGACGAACAATACTCCAATCTACAGCGCCACCGCCTTCGCAATATCTGCTTCCAATGACTAGACTGTAGCCTTTCTTGACAGGCCCCATTAGTTTCGGGATATCTTTAGGATTGTGCGAATAGTCTGCGTCCATCGTGACTATGCATTTTGGCGGGCTTTTCAGAGATAAGAATACTTTGAAACCATCTGTTATTGCAGTTCCCAACCCGGATTTTCTAGGTCTGACAAGGAGAAGAATGTTTTCATGTCTTCTTTGGAGTTTCCTCACCGTTTCGGCTGTGTGATCGGGGCTTGAATCATCTATGACTAGGATTGATACGTTTAGGTTCAAGTTCTCGATCTGTTGAACCAATTTCTCGACGTTTGCCCCTTCACAATATGTTGGCAGAATTACACCAACATCGGATTTTACTTCAAGGTTCCCTTCTATCGGTACAAACCCCATTGTGGCCATTTCACCCTTTGATGATAGCCTTCACTTAATTACCACTTGCTATATAAAAGCTACTCCTGTACAACCCTATTCTACAGGGTCTATTCTTCATGTTCTCAACCGTTTTCTATAATAGGATAACGGATGGTGTACTCTTTGGCATAGCTCGTCAGGGTTTACACAAACGCTGTGCGTTTTCAGTGTGTCACATCGGGGGGGAATGTACCGTGTTCTGGAACCTTTTTCTCCTGCTATGTGTTCGACTTGGTAGCGAGTCATTCTTTCGTTGAAATCGGAGACATTTCTGAACAGCTCGATGACTTTTTCAGGTGGCACTCCCACGTTTACAAGGAAAGATGTTAGCGTGAACCTTCCTATGTGGGATAGGTGTCTGCCTGAGGTGAATGCTTGGTAAAGGGCGTTTACACATGGAGGGAATGCTGATTGCACCATTTCTTTCGGGAAGCCTTCCATTTCAGCTTCTCCTATTCTTTCCAGCGATAGTTTCTTTATTCTTTCTGCTGCCTCAGTTATCCTTGTAGGAAAAATCGGCAAGTCTTGCACTTCTAGTCTTATTTCGATGTGTTTGCGAACTTCTTCGCTGAGTAGTCTGGTGACTTCGTTTCTTGTTAGGTAGACTTTTCCGTTTGACAGGAGGCGGTTGACGAGTTTCCATTTGGTTTCCCGCAGGTGCGTCGTGTTTCTGATGTATTCCACGAAGCTTAGCGAGAACTCGTAGGGTATTTCGGCGCGGTTGTTTACCGTGAGTTTCCAGTCGAAGTTTTGTGCAATAGCCAGGATCTTTTCTTTTGGCTCAAGCTTCATCTCTTCGTAGGCTTGCTTTGCCTCGGCTAGCGCGTATCTTTTTTTGATGAACGAGTTTCCGGTAGTGACTGTGGTCATGACTGCAACCGGGAATGATAGAATTTCAATATCATCATTCCGTTGTCTATTGCCGACCATGGTATAGAGTATAGCTTCCTCGAGTCTTTCTTCAGCACGTTCGAGAACACTGTTGAAGCCTGAATTTGTCAGGTCTTCAAGTTTTAGGTCTAGTTTCTTTACGTATTCTGCGGTTTCTTTAAGAAAAGGGTATTTTGCTAAGTCGCTTCTTGAGAAGGTGCTGGTGGCTCGTTGCATCGGGTTTTTCTCGTTATTCCGTTTCAATTCTTGGGGCTAGGTAGAATGTGAGTTTTCCCTCTTTTGTTTGCTGGAAGTCTAGTTTTATTGGCATGTCTGATGAGAATTCCATTGTTGCGATGTCGCTGGTTTGGGATGCGGCCTTGATTATTTCTGTGAGGTAGCTTAGGCTGAAGGTCGCTTTGGATGGTTCTTTGGCTTGCAGGTCCAGCAGGGTGTCGCTGCCTTTTTGAATGGTTATGATTGCGCCCATTAAGTCGCCTGCAGCGTTGAATACGAGTTTTTCTGGGTCTGCTTCTAAGCGCACGTGGTCGCTTACGAGTTGGGCATCTTCGATGGCTTGGCTTAGGCCTTCGGTTGTGGCCTTGACCATGACGTTGAAAGTGAGTTTTGGTGTTGGAACTTCTTCTTCTGAGGCTTCCAGCGTTGGCATGGTGAAGTTTCTGGTGTATTTTCCGGTTATTTGGACTTGCAGTTTTCCAGTTTTCTCGTCGAGGGAGAGTTCGACGATTTCGTCTTTGTTTGCTCTTTTGAGTAGTTTGAGTAGTTCAGTTATGTTTATGCACATTTTTGTGGGTACGTCGCATTGGTATTCTTCGAATATGGTTTTGGGCCATTCGAAGTCGATCATGGCCACACGTGAGGGATCCATTGCTCGTAGTTTTAGGCCTTCGGGGTCTATTTTGAACGTGGCTTCATCTACGAGTATGCTTATGCTGGTGATCATGTCCCTGAGGAGTTTTGCGTCTGCTACTTTGAGTTTGAACATTGCAGTTCACACCTTTCTTATCTGGATATGCGCTAGTTTGTAATAAAAGACTTTACATATATACCTTAACCCTTGAAAGCAAGCTAAATCTCGGTGACCTTGTGTTCAAGTTCGATTTTAATCCCCCTATAATTAGGTTCAACATGGTTTTGAAACGGTTGGAGTTTGATTGTATGGTAACAGTTAATTTGAGTGATGTTTAACTGTATTCTGGGGCCCGTAGCCCAGTCAGGATTAAGGCGTCGAACCCGCTTGGAGTGGGTGCGTATGCCTCCGGGCGCTCAGGGCGAGAGAAAGCCGGAGAACCGGGGTTCAAATCCCCGCGGGCCCGCCAAAATCATCTCAACAATAACAAATTTAAGAAGATTGGATCAACTGTAAAGACCGTCTGTTCAGAAGAGAAAACTCCTGATGGACTTGAATCAGTTTTAGTATGGGAACGTAGAGATCAAACCCGGAAGGCATGCAAATCCATTGGTTTTTCGTCGCGAATGCTACTGCTCTTGATGATGCTAATCAGGGCGCTTAGGTCAAAGCCCACATTTGAATCCACGGACAAATGGAGATATCTCCGCCTATTTCCTTTTTTTCTGACTCATGGAGTCCTGTTTGGTGAAAGTTTTTTAAACTTTCATAGTGTAATACTATGATGGGTAAGTATTGCTTCGTGGAGATTAGTGTATGCCTTCATTGAAAAAAAAGAATGTT
>Ga0315279_10006877_pt1 | contig 14230 bp, 11 predicted proteins | sample YL17G06_20_MG_FD_203694 | JGI IMG/M metagenome (GOLD analysis project Ga0315279, IMG submission 203694) | Sediment microbial communities from Yellowstone Lake, YNP, Wyoming, USA - YL17G06_20 | ecosystem: Environmental > Aquatic > Freshwater > Lake > Sediment | place: USA: Wyoming | collected... | reverse complement strand
ATTTAGCTGTGGCGACTAATATCGGACAAATTAAAACTGGTTCTCTTTGTAGAACGGAACGAATTGCCAAATACAATCAATTGATGCGTATTGAGGAACAATTAGGAGAATTGGCAATTTATCGTGGAAAGGCAGTATTTAATATAAAATGATATCGATTAGGTCAATATTTCATTCGAAAATAATTTGGGCTTTAATTTTAGTTTTAATATTTTATATAGTTTTTTTATTTTCAGATAAATACGCTAAGACCTTACAAATAAAAGAAGATATTAAAAGATTGGAATCAGATATAAAAGAGTTAAAACTAAAAAATAAAAATTTATCAGAAGAAGTAGAATCGTTAAAAGCTGATAAATATATTGAAAAAATTGCTCGAGAAGAATTAGGTCTTGCCAAACCTGATGAAATATTGATTAAAGGAATTGAAAAATAAAATATGAACCACGAAATAATTTTAACTTCCAACTATCTGAATATTTACACTTTCTCGCCATAATTATATAATTACTATTGACGATTTAGAAGATTTGTCATATAATGAATTGCAGTTTGCCGGAGTGGCGGAATAGGTAGACGCACAGGACTTAAAATCCTGCGAGCTGTAAAGTTTGTGCCGGTTCGATTCCGGCCTCCGGCACCTTTAATAAAATACGACGCGGGGTGGAGCAGTCAGGTAGCTCGTCAGGCTCATAACCTGAAGGTCGGTGGTTCGAATCCGCCCCCCGCAACCAATTTTAAAAAACCTCTTAACCAAAGTGATAGAGGTTTTTTATTAATATAATATCTCTTGATTTGTTAGTTAGTTACTTAGTTAGCTGGTTAATTGGTTAATAAATTATTAGTATTAAACTAGCTAACTAGCTAACCAGAAAACCAGTTAACTAATTTATATTGCATTTTGTATTTGAAACTAACGACTAAACTTAGGCGGTGTAGCTCAGATGGTTAGAGCATGCGGCTCATACCCGCAGTGTCCTGAGTTCGAATCTCAGCACCGCCACCAAAAATATTTATTGATAAATTAAAGACCTTTCAATTAGAAAGGCCTTTAATTACAAGGGGATAGAAATGTTGGAAGAGAAAGTATTGGAGACTATAAAAAAGTTTGATATGCTTTCTTTTGATGATAAAGTTCTGGTAGGAGTATCTGGGGGTCCTGATTCGGTAGCCCTTTTAAAAATTTTGTTATCTTTCAGACGAAAATATAATCTATCAATATATATTGCCCATCTTAATCATATGCTAAGAGGCAGAGAATCAGATGAAGATGCCGATTTCGTTAAAAATTTGGCTCAAAAATTAGATTTGCCCTGTGAAGTTAAAAGTTGTAATTTAAGTGAAATTGTAAAGAAAAAACGATCAAATCTGGAAGAGATTGCCCGAGAATATAGATATAAATTTTATTCAGAAACCACAGAGAAGTTAAAGACTAACAAAATTGCTCTAGGTCATAATGCTGATGATCAGGTCGAAACTATTTTAATGAGACTTTTAAGAGGTAGCGGATTAGAAGGATTAACGGGAATTCCACCAGTACGAAATAAAATAATTAGACCTTTAATAGAATGTACTCGAAAGGAGATTGAAGAATATTGCCAAATACATAAAATAGAATATCGCATAGATTCATCCAATAAAGAGACTATATATTTTAGAAACAAAATCAGATTAGAACTTTTACCTCTCCTTTCCAAAGAGTATAATAAAAATATAAAAGATATTATATTACGCCTACAGAGCATGGTCAGTGAAGTTTATACCTATTTGCAACAAAAAACAGAGTTATTATTTACAGAGATAGTAAAAGTGGAAGGTCAAGAAAGAATAATTATCGATTTAAAAAAGTTTAATACCTTATCTTTAGCCTTAAAGAGAAGGATAATCAGGAAATCTATCGAAGTAATAAAAGGAAATCTTTATTCTATTAATTTTGCTCATAATAATGAAATATTAAAACTTTCCGAATATCAATCTGGTGAAAAAGAAGTTTATCTTCCAGAGAATTTAAGGGCTAAGAAGAGCTATAGCCAATTAATAATTTACAGAAAGAGGATATCTAAAAATTGGGTAGATGAGATATCTACGCCTTGGGAATATAATATATTAATTTCAGGGAAGACAAAAATTAAAGCCTTAGATATAGAATTTGAAACAAGAATATTAGATTCTGCAGAAATAAAATCTTCTTTATATTTTAATGGGAAAAAACCTAAGGGAGAATTTATAGAATTTATTGATTATGATAAAGTGAAATTTCCTCTTAAATTAAGGAATAGACGGATAGGAGATAGATTTTATCCCTTAAAGATGATAGGAGAAAAGAAGGTAAAAGATTATTTTATCGATAATAAGATTCCTAAAAGCCATCGAGATTTAGTCCCTATCTTAGTAGATAGTGAAAATAAGATAATATGGATTGTGGGAATGAGAATGGATAATCGGGTAAAAATTACCTCGGCTAGTAAAAAATTACTCTATCTAAAGATGAATATAAAGACAAAGAGCATATTAGCTTCACTTTTGTATGATATTTAAAATATTAGTTTATAAATAAATAATTAATAAAAATACTAAAAAGTATTAGACCAGAAGGCTGATAATAAAACCCGAATTTTCGATTTATTTAATTTTTTCAAAGGTTATTTTTACTAAAATAATTTTAAAATTAAAAGTAGAAAAATATTTTTTACAGGTTTTTAGATAAAAATATTTAAGGGAGAAGAAGGGAAAATGCTAAATAATAAAGAAATTGATGAGATTTTAATTACAGAAAAACAAATTAAAGAAAAAATTGCAGAGTTAGGTAAAAAGATAACTCAGGACTATCAAGGTAAAAACTTGGTTTTTGTAGGTGTATTAAGGGGAGCTGTAATATTTATGGCGGATTTAGCTCGAGCAATTTCAATTCCCATGATATTTGATTTTATAGCTATTTCCAGTTATGGTGCAGCTACAGAATCTTCAGGAGTAGTGAGAATATTAAAAGATTTAGATGAGACTATTGAAGGCAAAGATGTTTTAATAATTGAGGATATAATTGATACTGGATTAACTCTCGATTATTTAGTTCGAATATTAAAATCACGTAAACCTACTAGTCTGAAAGTATGTGCGTTTTTAAATAAAAATACCAGAAGGAAAGCCAAGGTCAAGGTTGATTATTTGGGATTTGATATCCCTAATAAATTTGTAGTAGGTTATGGTTTGGATTATGCCGGAAAATTTAGAAATATTCCGTATGTTTTTACTCTTAATCCCGAAATATACCAGGGTGAGTTGAAATAATTGGAGTAGGGGTTAGATTTATCCGACCCGAGTTTTGCGGGCTTCATGATACTATTATATTCTGAATCCTGACTTCTGGCTTCTGGATTCTGGCTTCTGACTTCTGTCTTATTCACTAAATATGATTGAGTTTGTTTAGGAAATATGCTAAAATTATTTTGCGGTAAGGTATTAAGATTTTAATACCTACTAAAAATTTTAAAAAGGAGAAACTTTTATTGTCTAATATACCTGATTTAAATAAAAAGAATTTTAAAGGAAATAAAAATTATAAAAATATAGGTCTGTATTTACTGGTGTTAATTATAACAGTTTCAATTATAAGTTCATTTTTTGAGCCCAAGTCTACTACTAGTCAAGAACTTACTTATTCTCAATTTCTAAAAGAAATCGAAACAAATAATATGTCTAAAGTTACTATTATTAATAATTCAATTACTGGTACGCTCATAGATGGTACAAATTTCTCTACCTATTCACCTAATGATCCAGAGTTGATAAATATCCTTCGAAGTAAAAATATAATAATAGAAGCTAAACCTCCCGTAGAGGTTTCCTGGTGGATGCGTTTACTTTCATCTATCTTGCCTATGCTTTTAATTATTGGTGTATGGATATTTATGTTACAACAGATGCAAGGCGGAGGAAATAAGGTTATGTCCTTTGGCAAGAGTAGAGCTAAACTTTTAGGCAAAGAAACCCCCAAAGTTACTTTTAAGGATGTGGCTGGAATTGATGAAGCAGAAGAGGAAGTTGAAGAAGTAATTGACTTTTTAAAAAATCCGGCTAAATTTAAGAAATTGGGTGCAAGAATACCTAGAGGGATTTTACTTTATGGACCACCAGGGGCAGGTAAAACCTTACTAGCTCGAGCTATTGCCGGTGAAGCAGGAGTACCTTTCTTTAGTATTAGTGGATCTGATTTTGTGGAGATGTTTGTAGGAGTTGGTGCTTCTCGAGTAAGAGATTTATTCAAACAAGCCAAAGCCAATGCCCCCTGTATTATTTTTATGGATGAAATCGATGCGGTAGGAAGACATCGAGGAGCTGGTTTAGGAGGAGGGCATGATGAGAGAGAGCAGACCTTAAACCAACTATTGGTAGAAATGGATGGTTTCGATCAAAATATAGGTATAATAATGGTCGCTGCCACTAACCGTCCGGATATCTTAGATCCTGCACTACTGCGGCCGGGAAGATTTGATCGGCGGATTGTCATAGATAGGCCTGATATAGTAGGACGGGAAGGAATTTTAAAAGTCCATGCCCGAGGTAAACCCTTAGCTAAAGATGTGGATATTAAGGTTTTAGCCAGAAGAACCCCCGGTTTTGTGGGTTCTGATTTAGCCAATATGGTAAATGAAGCTGCCCTATTGGCATCCAGAAAGGGTAAGAATGAAATCGGAATGGAAGAATTCGAAGCTGCTATAGATCGGGTTATTGCCGGACCAGAAAGAAAGAGTAGGTTAATTAGCGATAAAGAGAAAGAGATAATTGCTTATCATGAGTCGGGACATGCTATTGTGGCTAAAATGTTACCTAATTGTGATCCAGTGCATAAAGTTTCCATTATCCCTCGAGGCGACGCTACTTTAGGTTATACCTTACAGCTTCCTACCCAGGATAGATACCTAATTAGTAAGTTAGAATTAATGGATAGATTAGCAGTTTTATTGGGGGGGAGAGTGGCTGAAGATATAATATTTAAAGATGTCACTACCGGTGCGCAGAATGATCTGGAAAGAGCTACCAAAATTGCTCGCCAAATGATAACTGAGTACGGTATGAGTGAAGCTTTAGGACCTGTTACTTTAGGAAGAAAAGAACATGAAATATTTTTAGGCAGAGATATTTCTCAAGAACGTGATTATAGTGAGGAGATTGCCAATAAAATAGATAAAGAAGTTAGAGAAATTGTTGAAAGTGCTTATTCTAAAGCCAAAGATATTTTAACTAAAAATAAAAGTAAATTGAAAAAGATTGCTCGTAATCTAATTGAAAGAGAAACGTTAGAAGGAAAAGAATTGGATGATTTATTAAATGGTGAAAAGTTAGCTAACTTAAGCAAATTTAAGGCAAATTTTTTATTAATTTAAAAATAATTATAATTAGTCGTTAATGAATAGTATATAGCGAAAAACGAAAAGCGCAAAACCAAATTCGCATTACTAACGACTAAATAGGGAGGTGGTTTAAAATGAAAGAGAAAGATATTAAACCTAACAAAGGAAGAGAAGATAAGGAAGAAATAGATAAAAAAAAGAAAGAAGAATGGCTTAAAAAAGAAAAAACAACGATGATTGAGCAAAGGAAAGAATATATAGATTATATTAAAGGGGTAATGCAGAAAAAAGGGTTTAATCCAAAATTAAGGAAGGATAAATTTTCAGGTGGAGTGAGGGGAAGAGGATAAGAGAAAAATATTAAAAATTTTTTTAAATTAAAGAAGGAATTTTAAGATAAGTATAGAATATATATAAATATAAATACTTAATGATGGTTCACCTTTTATGCTTAATTTAATATTTTTAACCGTAAATTAAATTTATTTAGCCAATTTTAAATTAAAGAAGCTAAAAGGTAGAAAAATTAAAAGGAGGGATGCTAAGAGGTATAAAAATTTTACAGAAATTAAATATATGCTAAAAAATAATAATCAAAGGAGGAATTAATTTTATGAAACGTAATTTTTCATTTATTGCATTCTTATGCTTAACCTTAATGTTATTTACATCCTTTTCCTTGGCCGAGATAAAGAACCCCGATACTATTATTTATGCTACTATAAGCGGACCAGAATCTATGGACCCTCACTGGGCTTACGATACGGCTAGTGGAGAAGTTATTTACGAAATGTATGATAACTTGATCGACTACAAAGGTAAAAGTACCGCAGAGTTTGTCCCCATGCTGGCCACCGAAGTCCCCTCGGTTGAGAATGGTCTAATTAGTGCAGACGGTTTAACTTACACCTTTCCGATCAGAAAAGAGGTAAAATTTCACAATGGAGATATCCTAACTCCCGAAGACGTAGTTTATACTATCAAGAGGGCGTTAATCTTTGATCGATCTGGTGGACCGACCTGGTTGTTCTGTGAACCACTTTTAGGTGTCTATGGTATAGAGGATAAAGTAGTTGAAGTATATGGATTAGAGAATTATAGTGATATATTTGTGGATGGTGATCCCAGAGGGGAGCTCAAACCAGAAAAAAAATATAAAGAGGCCATGATCAAATTCTTTAATGATTATATCGATAAAACCGTAGAAGTTGATGGCGATAATGTCGTTTTTCATTTAGCTCAAGCCTACGCTCCCTTCATAAACATTCTTGCGCATTCTGGTAATTGGTCTGCCATCCTAGATAAAAAATGGGCTATTGCCCAGGGTGCCTGGGATGGTCAGGCAGATAACTGGTGGAAATATCATGACCCGGAAGCTGAGAAAGATCCTCTTTATGCTGTTGAAAACGGTACCGGCCCCTTTGTACTGCAAAAGTGGGTACCGGAAGAGATAGTTATGCTGGAAAGATTTGATAATTATTGGCAAGGTCCGGCGAAGATAAAGAATGTTCAGATCAAATATATTAGTGAATATACCACCCGAAAATTGATGCTCCAGACCGGTGATGCGGATATAATCTATGTTGATTTGCAATATCTAAGCGAAGTGGAAAAGATAGAAGGGGTAATTGTAGAGAAAAATCTTCCCCGATTAGTTAATACGGTAAGCATGTTCCCCTGGACCATCAATGCCGAAGGTAATACTTACATAGGCAGTGGAAAGTTGGATGGAAAGGGAATACCACCTGATTTCTTCTCAGATATTCACGTCAGAAAGGGATTTTCTTACCTCTTCCCTTATGATATTTTTATTGAAAAAGTGGCCAAAGGGATGGCGATAAGGAATCCGGGACCTATACCCAAAGGAATACCGGGATATACTGCTGCCGCAGAATTATTCTATCCGTTTAGTTTAGAAAAAGCGAAAGAGGAATTCCAATTAGCCTGGGGTGGCCAACTTTGGGAAAAAGGCTGTAAATTTAATATCTTCTATAACGAAGGAAACAATACTCGTAAAGCAGCTTGTGATATGCTTTCTACCTATGCTAAGATGTTAAACCCGAAATTTAACTTAGAGCCCATAGGAGTGCAATGGTCAGCTTACTTGAAAGCTTTTCTAACCGAAAAACTTCCTATCTATACTATCGGTTGGCAGGCCGACTACCCTGACCCGCATAACTGGGCACCGGTCTATATGGGCAGTCAAGGTGACTATTCTGGTTTCTTCGGTGAAGCCTACAGAAAGTTTGCCCGGGAAAATGTAGATCCTTTATTAAAAGAAGGGCTTCAAGAGACAGATCCGGTAAAAAGAATAGAGATCTATAAGCAACTGACCCAGATAGCCCATGATCAAGCCATCTCTATTTATGCCTATCAACCAGGGGGTAACCATGTGCAAAGACTCTATATTGGTGGTTGGTACTTTAATCCTATTGTACCTGGATTACCTGATGGTGCAGATTTCTATCACTTAACCAAGGGTGAGTAAAAATTTCTTTAAAAATTAATTAATAATCTAAATACTGGGGTGGAAGTTAATTCTTTCACTCCAGTATATTTTAAGGAGACCGGAGAGATGCTATCTTATATCATTAGAAGGCTTTTATTGTTACCCATTATACTTTTAGGAGTAACTTTATTAATTTTTTGCGTGTTTTCTCTTTTAAGCCCTATGGAAAGATTAGCTACTTATATCCATGATCCTAATACTCTTAAAAATCCTCAAGCAGCGGAAAGGTTAATTGCCAAATATCATTTAAATGATCCTTTTCCTTTAGGCTATATTAATTGGCTGAAAAGGATCATTAATTTCGATTTGGGATGGTCACAAGCGGCTAATCAGTCAGTCAAGGATGCAATTAGTCAGAGATTTCCCGCTACCTTGGAATTGGTATTATATTCTATCATTCCGGTAATATTGGTGGGAATATGGTTAGGAGTGCTATCTGCTGTCCATCATAATGATATGATGGACCAGACTATTAGAGTGACTGCCATAATAGGATGGTCTTTACCTACTTTTATATTTGGTCTATTGGTATTATTTATATTTTATGGAATATTAGGATGGCTACTTCCGGGTAGGTTGAGTGCGTGGGCTCAAGATATAGTCTATACTAGTTCCAATTTTCATAGTTATACTCATCTAATTACTGTAGATGCCTTATTAAACGGTAACCTACCTATATTTTTAGATGCCTTGAGGCATCTTATCGCTCCTATAATTACTCTATCTTATATCTCCTGGGCTTTCTTACTTCGAATTACGCGTTCCAGTATGTTGGAAACCTTGAGGAAGGATTACGTAAGGACGGCGAGGGCTAAAGGGGTGGATGAATATACGGTAATTCATTTACATGCACAGAGAAATGCCATGATACCAGTTATGACTATATCCGGCATGATGATCATAGAAATGTTGGCAGGGGTAATGATCACCGAAACTATATTTACTTATCCGGGTTTAGGATTTTGGACTGCAACAGCAGCCCAACAATTAGACTATGGCTCAGTGATTAGCTTTGCTTTGTTATTCTCTTCCCTGATGGTGATAGGTAATTTAGTAGTGGATCTATCCTATGCTTTAATAGATCCTCGGGTAAGATTGGAGTAGTAAAAAAGATGAATAGAATATTAAGAAAATTATTTAGTAATACTACTTCACTGATAGGAATAATTCTTTTAATTATATTCATTGCTATCGCTATATTTGCACCGGTAATTGCACCTCCTCTCTCAGAAGATCACTATATAATACCTCGAATGTCCTGGGATATAAATCCTCAACCTCCCGGTTCCCCTATGTCAGATGAAATAAGAGATGTATATGACTATATGGGGGCAAAGATAAAATATGATAGAGCAATTTTTGGAACCGCTGAAGGTGGATATGATATATTTTATGGATTGATCTGGGGGACCAGAACTGCATTCAAGATTGGCTTAATAACAGTTTCTATTTCGATGCTTATAGGACTCTTTATCGGTTCTATCTCTGCCTATTTTGGTAAATGGTTAGATGAAATATTGATGAGAATAACCGATATATTTTTGTCTTTCCCTTTTTTAGTTGCGGCTATGGTTTTAACTACGGTACTGGGTAGAGGTCTGGATAAGGTTATGATTGCCTTAATTGTTTTTGGATGGATGGGATACGCCAGGGTGATCAGAGGAAATATATTATCAGCCAAAGAAGAAACTTATGTTATGGCAGCCAGGGCTCTGGGGGTAAAAGATAATAAAATAATCTGGAAACATTTATTACCCAATACTATATTCCCGGTTTTAGTAGAAGCCTCTATGAGTATCGGTTCTATGGTGGTAACTGCTTCTGCTTTAAGCTTTTTAGGGGTAGGTGCTCCAGTAGGATATGCCGATTGGGGGCAGATGGTGAGTTTTGCCAGAAATTGGATTATAGGCAGTCCTGGTCAGGCTGGACAATACTGGTATACCGTATTGTATCCGGGAATATTTATCGTTCTCTTTGTTCTGGCCTGGAATCTTATTGGCGATACTTTAAGAGATATACTTGATCCGCGTTTACGAGGTGAATTGTAAAATGATTACCAATAATAAAGAACCCTTATTGGAAGTAAAAGATTTAAAGACCTATTTTTTCACTGAGAACGGAATAGTTAAAGCAGTAGATGGAGTAGGTTTCAAAGTTTATCAGGGAGAGATTTTAGGTTTAGTAGGAGAATCTGGTTGTGGCAAGAGTGTTACTGCTTTTTCTATTATGAAATTACTTGATTATCCGGGTAAGACAGTAGGTGGAGAAATACTTTTTAAAGGTGAAAACTTATTAAGAAAAACCGATGCTGAAATGAGAAAAATAAGAGGAAAAGACATAGCTATGATTTTTCAAGAACCTATGACTGCTCTAAATCCGGTATTAACAGTAGGGTTTCAAATTTCAGAAGCTTTGTTGATGCATTTTAAAATTAGCAAAGATGAGGCCATAAAAAAAACGATAGAACTACTGAAAAAAGTAGGTATACCTATGCCAGAGCAGAGGATTAATGAATACCCTCATCAGTTAAGTGGAGGAATGAGACAAAGGGTGATGATAGCCATGGCCATGTCTTGTGACCCCATATTGCTTATTGCTGATGAGCCTACTACCGCTTTAGATGTTACTATTCAAGCACAAATATTAGATTTAATGAGCACACTTTTAAGAGAATTCAAGGGATCTCTAATTATGATTACCCATGATTTAGGTGTTATTGCAGAGATAGCAGATAGGATAGCAATTATGTATGCCGGAAAAATTGTGGAATATGCAAATAAAAGGACCATCTTTTATAGCCCTTTACACCCCTATACTTTTGGTTTATTAACTTCTATACCCAGGCTTGATATAGAGATGAAAAGATTAAATGTGATACCAGGGATTGTCCCTAACCCCTTACATTTTCCAGAGGGATGTAAATTTAATCCCAGATGTAGGTTTATGACGAATAGATGTAAAGAGGAGGAACCTCAATTAATTCAGGTTGAAGAAGGACATTTAGTAAGGTGTTGGAATATAGATAAAGTTGCAGAAGAAGTAAAAAAAGAACTTTTAGTAGGAGAGTGTGAGTATAAATGATTGATTCATTATTAAAAGTAGATAATTTAGTTAAGTACTTTCCGATAAAGAAAGGTGTTTTTAGACGAACGGTAGGCTGGATAAAAGCTGTAGATGATGTATCTTTTGAGGTGTACGAAGGAGAAACCTTAGGACTGGTGGGAGAATCTGGTTGCGGTAAGACCACGACAGCTCTTACTATCTTAAGATTAGAAGAACCTACTAAAGGACAAGTAATATTCGATGGTAGAGATATAGTAAAGATGAAAAAGTCGGAGATGAGAAAAGAGAGAAAGAACATGCAGATAATATTTCAGGACCCTTATAGTTCTCTTGATCCCAGGATGAAAATAAAGGATATAATTGCCGAAGGTATATTAACTCATAACCTATTAAATCATCAAGAGAGGTACAAAAGAGTTGGAGAACTGTTAGAGAAAGTAGGCATTCCAGCTGAAAATATGGACAGCTTTCCTCATGAATTTAGCGGAGGTCAAAGGCAAAGAATAGGAATTGCCAGAGCCCTTGCTTTAGAACCAAAAATAATCATGTGCGATGAAGCAGTTTCTGCTTTGGATGTATCTATACGATCTCAAATTATAAATCTTCTTAAAGACTTGCAGAAAGAATTTAACCTTACTTATCTTTTCATTGCTCATGATTTAAGTGTGATAAAGTATATCAGTGATAGAGTTGTAGTGATGTACCTGGGAAAGATAGTAGAAATCGCGGATAAAAAAGAATTGTTTACTAATACTATGCATCCTTATACCCAGGCATTAATATCCGCTGTTCCTGTTCCTAATCCAGATTATAAGAAGGAACGAATTATCTTACAGGGCGATGTCCCCAGTCCCGCAAATCCACCTAAAGGATGTCGGTTTCATCCGAGGTGTTTTAAAGTTATGGAAATATGTTCAAAAATTGAACCTAAATTAATAGAAATAAAAGAAAAACATTTTTGTGCCTGTCACCTTTATAATGAGAAGTAGATAATTTGTGCTTATGCGCCCGTGGCTCAATGGATAGAGCAGGGGCTTCCTAAGCCCTTGGTTGGAAGTTCGACTCTTCTCGGGCGCACTATTTTATAATTGATCTATTAGGAAGAATAGATTAGAGGTATATTAGATGAAAACAGATGTAATTGCACAAGTAAAAAAAACTATATTAGATTCTATTGAAAAAAATATAAAACAGAGTAATTTCCAAATTAAAATTATTCCCGAGCTGATATTATTAACTCCTAAAAATAAATCTCATGGAGATCTGTCTACTAATATAGCTATGCAGTTATCTCGAGAATTAAAATTGAAACCTTTGGATATTGCCCATTTTATTGTAGATAATTTAAATATAAAGGACAGTATTATAGGTGAAGTTGAAATTGTTAGACCAGGTTTTATAAATTTTTGTTTGAAGGAAAATTGGTTATACCAGATTATAGATGAAATTAGGGAAAAAGGTGAAGATTACGGTAAAGTAAATTTGGGCAAAGGAAAGAAGATTCAGGTTGAATTTGTTAGTGTTAATCCTACTGGGCCTTTACATGTTGGTCATGGAAAATGTGCAGCAGTGGGAGACGCGCTAAGTAATATATTGAAAGCAGCAGGTTATAAAGTAGAAAAAGAATATTATATCAATGATCAGGGAAGACAGATTGACCTTTTAGGACAATCTGTTCAAGTAAGATATGATAACCTTTTAGGCGAAGAGGAGGAATTTCCCCCTGATGGTTACAAAGGTAAATACATTATTGACCTAGCTAAAGATATTATTGATAAATTTCAAGATAAGTATAAAGGTAGAGATGACCAAGAAAGTCGAGAATTTTTTAAAGAATTTACTCTAAAAAATATTTTAGAAGGAATTAAAGAAGATTTAAAAGATTTTGGAGTGGAGTTTGATGAATGGTTTAGTGAAAGTTCTCTTTATAAGCAGAATAAACTTCAAGAGGTTATAGAATTACTCCAGCAGAAAGGTTTTCTTTATAAGGAAAAAGGTGCGCTCTGGTTAAAGACTACTATTTTTGGCGATGAAAAAGATCGAGTAGTGATTAGAGAAAATAATATTCCTACCTATTTTGCCTCTGATATTGCCTACCATCAAGACAAATATCAACGAGGGTTTGAAAAAATAATAGATATTTGGGGGGCTGACCACCACGGTTATATTCAAAGAATGAAGGCTGCGGTGCAGGCTTTGGGGTATCCCGAAGATTCTTTGGGAGTATTAATTGTGCAATTTGTTACTTTAATAAGAGATGGCAAAGAAGTAGGAATGTCTACCCGAGGAGGAGAGTTCATTACCCTAAAAGATTTAATAAAAGAAGTAGGCAAAGATGTAGCTCGCTATTTCTTTTTAATGAGAAGTCATGACAGTCATACGGAGTTTGACTTAGATGTAGCTAAGTCTCAATCTATGGAAAATCCGGTCTATTATATTCAATATGCCTATGCCCGGATATGTAGTATAATAAAAAAAGCAGAACAAGCAGGTGTAAAGATGGATAAAAGTAAGCTAAGTAAGCTTCAATTATTAGACCAAGAAGAAGAATTTGAATTGATTAAAAAATTATCTTCATTAAAAGAAGTAATTAAAAAGTCAGCTTTAACCTGGAAGCCACATTTTTTAACCACTTATCTTTATGATTTAGCTTCCTCGTTTCACAAATATTATACGGTACATCGGATAATTACTGAAGATGAAGAACTAACCAGAGCCCGGTTAATATTAATCGATTGTACCAGGATAGTGTTATTTAATTCTCTCAAAATTTTAGGAGTTTCAGTTCCAGAAAGTATGTAAAATATTAGTTAGCTGGTTAGCTAGTTACCCGGTTAATTAGTTAAATAGATAATAAGTAGCTAGCTGAATGGGAGAAATAGATGGATAAAACTAGATTTGTAATAATTACCGGTCTATCAGGTGCAGGAAAAAGTATAGCAGTTAGGTGTTTTGAGGATTCTGGTTTTTTCTGTGTAGATAATATTCCTTCTCAACTAATTCTCAAATTTGCAGAAATTTGTTTAAAGTCAAAGGGGAAACTGTCCAAAATTGCTTTAGTGGTGGATATAAGGGCAGGAATTTTTTTTAAGGATTTATTTAAATCACTTGATTATTTAAAGGAATTAGGGATTAATAGAGAGATATTATTTTTAGAAGCGAGTGATGAGGCATTGGTTCACCGATTTAGTGGAACCAGGAGAAAGCATCCTTTAAATATTTCCAGCAGTATTTTGGAAAATATTCAAGCAGAGAGAGAACAGCTAAAAGAATTAAGGTCGCAAGCTAACTTGATTATAGATACTTC
>Ga0315279_10006876_pt1 | contig 14233 bp, 4 predicted proteins | sample YL17G06_20_MG_FD_203694 | JGI IMG/M metagenome (GOLD analysis project Ga0315279, IMG submission 203694) | Sediment microbial communities from Yellowstone Lake, YNP, Wyoming, USA - YL17G06_20 | ecosystem: Environmental > Aquatic > Freshwater > Lake > Sediment | place: USA: Wyoming | collected... | reverse complement strand
CCTATTTTACTGATGTACCGTCAACACACAATTTTTTCAAATATGTGCAGAAACTTAAAGACGTAGGAATAACAACAGTAACTGGCACTTATTCTGTTAATAATAATGTGACAAGAGCGGAGATGGCGGCGTTTATTGCAAGGGCATTTCTTGGGATGCAGTAGTACGCATATTATCAAATGAGAGAGGGCTGGAAAGAAACTCAAAAAGCCTAATCTTCGAAATTTTGAAACCAGACTTCAAAATAATCCCTGCTGTCTGGCTCATATAGAAGCATAAATTTAGTTGCCCGTGCATACCCAAATTCTTTTATAAGAGCATACCAGCCTTTTTGCTTTATCTCAGGTAAAGTAAGACCCATCTTATTTAACTGCCTTTGTAATGAACTCCAGTAAATTTATTATTTCGGCTCCTGTCTCTGATAATCAAACGGTCTGTTATAAACACATAAATCGAAATATGGCTTCATTCTTTATCACCTTTCTATTTCCATTCAACCATATTTTAGGTGGAAAAGTTGGAAGAGATATCCGTAAAGTCTGACCTTCCAAATGGCGAAGGCAGGCTTTATTTTCATTGAAAGTAAAATTAAAAGAAAGTTTTCACAACCCCAATTTTGTATTGACAAAAATTTTTTTTTAATATAGAAAAAGTGTATACCTAACTCAACAATTCAGCCATTTATTCTCTTTCCTTTGGAGGGTGATTGGTCCTTCTACGAAAATATCAATCCCTTTGTGATCTTTGTAATGATAAAAAGGAGGTGGTTGATAAAGAAAGGCCTTTAAAAATTACCTTTGATTTAAAATTCTCCTCCAGATATTCAGTTCCAGTTGTAATTGTAAATCTCATCTAATCTGAAGGTTTTTTAAAGGTCCGTTAAAAATAGAAAAATCCAAACAAATATAATCCCGATAAAGCCAAACCTTTCGCAAGGGGGGGACGGAAAGTAGCGGGTCTTTTAAGGAAAAGATGGCCGAACTGCCGAAGGAAGAATCATCGGTAAGTTCGGCCTTTTCATTTTGGATATCCTTAATCATTTAAAAGGAGATTTGATCGGCAGGAGGAAGGAAAATACAAGTAAATGGGAGAAATAGAGTGCAAATGAGCTAAAAGAAAACCAAATCCGAAATTAACCGTGCTCTTACGATATGGAAACACCTCGTTCAATTTTTGAATCTTAGATTTAACCATACTTCAAGGAAGTAAATGTGAACAAAAAAGCAAGAAACCTGGCATTCGAAATCGCGAAGCCAGAATTTATTGTTTCAAGGGGGCAACAAAATATCAAGACTTCATTACGATTTACAACTGTAACGGAAGGATAAATGGAGAATGAAAAGATGGAAAGTGCAATCAACACATTATTCCGCAATTGTCCAGAGTGTAAACCTCATACTCAATGGCCTTTACTAAATTAGAGGTTCACGAGTGGAAAAATTTGATACCACAAAGAAAATCGCCCAATGAAGGTACAGAGAAACGAGATATAAGATGATGGTCAGATTAAAAAAGTTTAGCTTATGTTTATTGATTTTGACAGCTACATTAGCCAGTTTTAGTGTTCCACCAGTTTCATCTCAAGAGGGTTTTACTGCTGCAATTCCCCTCCCCTTCAGCCCCTCCATGTCTCCGGCAGAAAGGCAGCCAGGGGAGTAGAGGCTTTCTGGGGGTATTATCTGAATGTTAAATGTTAGAACAAAATTCTCAGATTAAAAACGTAGAAAGGAGAAAAAAACGTGAAAAAAGAGAGATGGTTTTTGAAGTTGGTGGGAATGGGGTTTGTATTTGGTCTAATCTTATTGACGATGACAGGGTTATCGTATTCAGTTCCTCCTGCTCAGCTCAATTTAGGCTCGACGACTGGTGCACCGGGGGGCACGGTTACGATCCCCATCACCCTGGTAACCAATGGATGGAGCATCTCCGCAACCTCCAACGATCTCCACTACGATGCCTCGATGCTTCTGAATCCGAGGGCGGCAATCGGCCCTGCAGGCAGTGCAGCGGGAAAGAATGCGGTGAGCAATGTGGTTACCTCTGGCCTATTTCGAATCGGCGTCTTCAGCATCCAGAATAATAATCCGATTGGGGATGGGGTGGTGGCCTATGTGACATTGGATATCGACCCCTCAGTCCCTCTTGAGACAGAGACTCAAATCGATAATACGCCAAGTGCTTCTAATCCGGAAGGGGATCTGCTCCCTGTGACGGGGAGCAATGGATTGATTAGAGTGGCGGGGTTGGAAATCAGTCCCGATTCTTTTTCTCCCATTCTCCAGAATATCCATGGCTTTGCAGGGGTCCAGAGTCAGTGGGAGCTTTCGGTGACTGGAGGGGAGGCTCCTTATACCTGGTCGATTGTTGCAGGGGGGTTGCCCAATGGTCTGTCTATAAACCCCTCGACTGGACTCATTTCAGGAAGACCTCTTCAAATTGGAACATTCCCATTTACGGTGATGGTGGTGGATAACACTCCACTTGAGGCCACAAAGGATTTAATCCTTTCGATCATCCTTCTCGGAGATTCGGGTGGAGATGGCTTAGTAGCCATCAATGAGCTTCAAATTGTGATCAACTCCTATCTGGGGATTTATCCACAGCGGGCGGGGATGGATTAGGATGAAAGAGGATAATAATTAGGGCGCGAGATTCTTTTCTCTATTTTTGGTTGTCTTCGTTTCATTAGGAGATGCGACAAAAGAGATCCATGCCTAAATAGCACTTCGACACGAGCCAACTTGGATAACGGCAATGAATTGAAAAAGGGGTAAAAAAAAAGATGATGGGATACTCAAAAATCCTACTTTTAAGTTTGGTTGCAATTGGGTGGATGAGTGGATCTGCTTTTGCTGCAGCATCACTTAATGCTGGTAACACAACGCTGGCAGCAGAATTAATCTCACCAACAGTGGATTATAGTGCCCCTGCAGTTAATACGGCTTACCAACCTGGAGGGCCTGTAGCTACATCAACAGTGATAAAGGTTAGCCTGACAAACGGCACTTTCAATGCAGGTACCACCCTTGATATTTGTGGCCTACTCGGTGGAGTATCTACCTCATTTGGAACCGGAACTGTTCCAGGTTCGCCGAACAACACATATGCTAACATTACATTGGCATCGCCTCTTGCTTCAGGGTTTGTATATACAATTCAGGATGATAGATGCGCTGGTCCCTTTACACCTTTGACTAACGTCAATGTACCTGCCGGAAGCTTGGATGGTACTGCGATCATCATGAAAGTTGCCAATAAAGATATTCCATCCGATCCCAATATACTTGCAGAAGCACCTGTACTGACTGTAACCAATCAGTTTACCGCATCTCTTACCAAAGTCACGAGCAAGCTCGATTCCGCTGATAACATGGAGACATTTGCAACTTCAGGAACATCCCTTCCATATACACCTTCGGCTACCCAGTCAGAAGCTGCAATTACAATCATAAGTAATGAGTCCATTTATGACAGGGTTATTGTTGGTGCTGGTGGTGGTTCATGCCAACGTACATTAGCGGCTGGTGATGCGGTCAGATTTAAAATCACTGGAAAACTGACAGGTATTAGTAATATCAAATATGGTGTCGCTGGCACACCAGCCCAAAGTTATACAGTAACAGCAGCGGACAGAACGAACGGTTATGCGGCACTTATGGTACCGGGGAACAATTTGCTCATCTGTTGTAGCACAGACACCCCAATAACCAAAAGGGCTTTGGAATTGACTGCTGCGAACGCTACAGGCACCTCCATTTTGCCAGGAACACGTACAGCTCAGATAACCCTTTTGGGTGGTGGTAATGTCGTGGCAGGATATTCAAGGGATTTGGTAGCAGCGGGCACAGTATCCCATGATATTACTATCCATGACAATTTAGTTCTTTATGATGATTTTTCAGGGACATATATTGACAGGGCAAAATGGATACATGGAGAGTTTGTAAGGGAGATTAGAGAGATCGAGCAGGGCGAGTATAAACTTTCCCTAAAACAGGCGAGTCCCAACCCTGTTGTCGTTTCGAGTTTCCCTTATTGGAACAATAACAATTTGAATTTTTCTGACCCGAACTCAGTTGATTCGATTCAGGCTGATGTGGCCATCATTGAAAATAATGTCACAAATTTGGCTTATACAAGGGCAAGGCTGGTGGGTAGGTGGTATAACGATGGTTCAGGTACCCCAAACACTGATATGACCGGAGACATACAAGCCGAAGTATCACTCAGAGGAGGTCCAACCGGTATTTTTGCAAGGTGGGCTGTTTATAGGATGACGAATCCTGACGGTACTACATCGACCGATTTGGGATGGGGGGATTTCACAACACCTATAACTCTCGGGACCCCTTATACTCTGTATATTTCTTATGATAGTGTTGTCAACAAATTTATATTTAAGATTGGAACTGAAGAGAAAACATTCGGTCCATCCGGCCTACCAACTCGGGTAAGGGGTCCAAACAGTCCCTGGAAAGCTCTCAATAACCGGGTTCAGATTAATGATTCCAGCTCATTTTGTTATATTGCTGCAACATTCGACAACGTCTACAAAAATGGTTCCCTTTGTGATGACTTCTCCTCTTCAAGCATTGATGAAGCGAAATGGAGGACTTATGAATTTGTTAGGGAGATTTCAGCAGGAAAGCTTCGTTCAAAGATTCGGAGCAGTTCAACCTATACCTCGTTTGTTAATAATGAGCTTCTATTTGCATACCCCAAGTTAATAAACGCCATCCAGGCAAAAGTGACTCTTCTCGATTATCAAAATCCCCAAGGACTTTTCGAGGTGGGTGATATCTCGGGGACGTTTTTTAACGATGGGACCCCTGGGGAAGGTCAAATCGGTAATGTCGTTGGCCAGGTTTTCATTGGAGGAAATGGGATAAATCCGATAGCTGCCTGGCGAGTATATAAGTACACAGATGTTGCCGGAAACGTGGCCGAAAATGTGGCCTCGGGAGTATTTACGACACCTGTTGTATTGAGGAATACCTATACCCTTTTTCTTGCCTGGGATGGGAACCGGTTCACTTTTAAATTTGATACTGAGGAGGCCCAATATGCTCCGGTGGTCAGTATCAACCCAGTCAATGTCCCTTTTAAGAGGGTAAGGACACTAATCAGCCCACAAGCAGATAAAAAAGAAGGTACGATCGAAGCGCTCTTTGATGATGTGATGGTGGAATATAAAGAGGCAGCGTGGCCGATGTTCATGCATGATCCCCAACGTAGTGGAAGAAGCCCTTATTTAGGACCCCAGTGGGATGATGTAGCATGGGTTTTTGGGGTCCCTGTATGGGGAAAACGAAACGTTTCGCAACCTATAATAGGCTCCGATGGGACTATTTATGTCTATACGTATTATGATGACCACTTATATGCTATTAGTTCAGATGGAAATTTAAAATGGAAAGTGGAAAATCCCGAGGCAGGGTGTGATCCCTGCAATTTTACCCCTGCAATAGGTTATGATGGCACTATCTATCTACCAGTGGCAGCATCGGGAGGCGGGGGGGGTGGCAAACTCCTCGCTTTTGATCCTATGGGTTCAATTAAATTGAGTTACCCTCTGCAGTATTTGCCCACGACTCCTGCTATTGGCTCTGATGGAGTAATATACATAGGTGCTGGATCTCTCCATGCAATCAATCCAGATGGGACTTTAAAATGGAGATGTGATGAGGTATACACGGGGCATCCGTTTTTGATAGCCATAGGTCCAGATGGAACCATATATGTGCCAGAGAGTTCAGGCTTGGCTGCTGTCAATTCTGATGGGGGCTTAAAATGGAGGATTTCTACTGGTTGGATTAGTGGTAGCCCTGCCGTCGGCCCGGATTCGACCATTTATTTGCCTGTATTGTCCGAACTTTGGGCAATCTCTTCAGACGGAGTGATAAAATGGAGGTTGGGTGACCTCCCTTGTCGCACAAACGACTGGCGTGGAATTACTCCTATAGCCATAGCCCCTGATGGAACAGTGTATCTTGGAAACTGTCTTTTGTATGCTGTAAGTCCCAATGGTGAACTGAAATGGCAATTTGAATTACCTATTGAGTGGCTTAATACTCCTAATATCGGCTCTGATGGGACTATTTATATAGGAAGTTATTCAGGAAGTTACTCAGGAGAGGGAGGCGGAGTGTACGCAATAAATGCAGACGGAACGTTAAAATGGAAGTATACCCACCCAGAATCTTTTGGTGCTTTCCTTGGTTCTTCCCTCGGTTCGAATGGAACTTTATACGTCGTATCAGATGTTGGGGGACTTTATGCTTTTAGCCAAGGGGTTACACCACCGCTCCCGGGTGATTGCAACGGAGATGGCCAAACGAAAATTGATGAGGTGCAAAGGGCTATCAATCAGTTTTTGGGGATTTCTTCAGTGCAACCCTGCTGTGACCTTAATGGGAATGGCCAGGTGACCATCGATGAAGTCCAGAAGGTGATCAATTCGTTTTTGGGGATTACTTCATAACCCAAAAAATCCCCTCTCCTTGCGGGGGAGAGGATAAAGGTGAGGGGAGGATGCGGATGGGATGGAGCGGTGGCGATCAATGAGCTCCAGAATGTGATCAACTTCTACATAGGAATGTATCTATAGATGGAACAAGAAGGCTGCGGGATTTCAATGCCTAACGTAAAAGATGGGAGTTGAAAGGGAGGAGGTTATGAAGATGTGTACACGACAAACAAAAGGATTACTCTATCTATTAATAGTCGGCCTATTTTTGTCGTTGATATTAGCCAGCAATGGAGCTGCTGATACTAATGTATCAGGGCCTATAACCTCAGATACCACATGGACACTATCAGGTAGTTTGTATATTGTAATAGGAAATGTCCTCGTTATGGAAGGAGTGACCCTTACGATTGAGCCAGGGGGCACGGTCAAGTTTAACAGTGGTAATGCCCTTCAGATAGACGGAACATTAATTGCGAGGGGAACAAGCGATAACATGATTACATTTACTTCAAACCAAACGACCCCCACAGCAGGGGATTGGGGTTATATCTTGTTCACTGACAGCAGTACTGATGCGAGCTATGATGAAGATGGGAACTACTATATTAGTGGCAGTATCCTTGAACACTGCATCGTAGAGTATGCCGGCGGGGTGAGTGTAGATAATAATGGAGCAATAAGAATGGATAATGCCCATCCATTTATAAATCATTGCACAATAAAAAACAACAAGGTATCAGGGATTAGTGGGGGGGGTACCAGAACGCTTAAGATCATGAATAGCACTATTAGTGATAATCCTGGTGGAATCTATGCGCATTATGGCACTGTTACCATCTCCAACAACATCATTAGTAATAATACGTCCGGTTATGGAATCGATGTGTCTGGCACTGTTACCATCTCCAACAACATCATCAGTAATAATACGTCCTCTCCTGGTGCTGCTGGTGGTGGAATCTGTGTGTCTGGCACTGTTACCATCTCCAACAACATCATCAGTAATAATACGTCCGGTTATGCTTATAGTGGTGGAATCGAGACGTACTATGGCACTGTTACCATCTCCAACAACATCATCAGTAATAATACGTCTTCTTCTGATGGTGGTGGAATCTCTACGACTTGTGGCACTGTTACCATCTCCAACAACATCATTAGTAATAATACGTCTTCTTCTGGTGGTGGTGGAATCCATACGTGGGTCTCCACTGTTACCATCTCCAACAACATCATTAGTAATAATACGTCCTCTCGTGGTGGTGGAATCTATCCGTATTCTGGCACTGTTACCATCTCCAACAACTCTCTTACCCGAAACTCTGCTCCGGATGGTTCTGCTGTTTACTACATTGGTTGGGATAATCAGGATTTCAAATACAATACTATCACAGCTAATGAAACAACAGGTAATTGTACAGTTTGTGTTGGTTCTCATCCACTCTTTAACTACAACAACATCTTTTCTAACACCGCCACATACGAACTATGGAATGACAATGCTCAGGGTTCAAATAATGTGGATGCAAAGAACAATTGGTGGGGCACTGCAGTAGAATCCGAGATTCAGGCAAAGATATACGACTGGTTTGATGATTCCACGAAGGGGTTTGTGGATTACAATCCCTGGAGTCCAACCATAAGAACGGATGCACCAATATCTCCTCCCACTGGGTTTACCGCCACGGCTGGTGTAAATTCAATCATCTTAAATTGGTCTCCTAACCCTGAGGCCGACCTGGCGGGCTATAGGGTTTACTATGGCGCAAATTCTGGCTATCCGTATGCCAATGTAGTGGATGTGGGTAACGTGACGAACTACACGATTAATGGGATTACCGCTGGGACCTATTATGTCGCCGTAACCGCTTATGACATGACCTACAACCCTGCCAACGATGATCCGAATACCATTGTCAATGAGAACCAGACAAATGGGAATGAAAGTTGGTTTTCCCAGGAGCAAATGGTTACGGATCTGGTTCTCTATGACGATTTTTCGGGAGCCTATATCGACAAAAACAAGTGGAGGGAGAGGGAGTTTGTGAGAGAGATCAAGGATGGAAAGTTAATTTCGAAAACTACCGCTTATGGTTCAAGAGTAACAAACAACTTAAATTTCTCCAATCCAGCCTCCATCAATAACATTGAAGCAGATGTGACAATTAATGAAATTGAAGGTGATTTTGGTAGCTCAGGTATTCTTAATTACTCTTCTCCAAATGCTCGGATAACCGGTTTTTTTTACAATGACGGGAGTGCCACCGGTCCAGGAAGTTATAAAGGTGAGGTTCAGGCAGCCATCAGAATTTCACCGTATAACGGCATGTATTGGGTTTATTGGTTCATATGGAAATTAACAAATGACGAGGGGACGGACTGGACTACCTTAGCCTGGAACTGGTTCCCCTACCCTGTTTCTCCGAATACAACTTATAAGCTATCCGTCCAATTTGAACCGGATTCAAAAACATTTACATTTAAAGTCGGAGATACTGTTAAAACCTGGACTTCTACAGACCCCACCCACCCATCCAATATTCCGTGGAAGGCAATTGGAACAGATGTCTACTTTACAGGAACAGGAACAAAACTCTACGGGAAAATCTCAGCTCAGTTTGACAATATCTGTGTAAATAGTGAACTCTATGATGATTTCTCTTCTCCGATGATTGACCAAACGAAATGGATCACCTATGAATTCGTGAGAGAAATTCAAGGAGAGAAACTTCGATCAAGGGTTAGAACCAGCGCGGCCTCAAGTTCTTCCATTTATAACCGCCTTGAGTTCATAAATCCTTCGCTGATTAATATTATCCAGGCTAAGGTCACGCCGATTGTTTACGGGAACAGCCTTGGAGCTGACACCGTTGCCCGCATATCGGGGTACTATTATAATGATGGGACTTCAGGAGGAACGCGGATTGGCCAGGTGGGAGCCCAGGTCCGAATTGGAGGGACAGGGTCAACTCCAGTGGCAAGCTGGTTAGTATGGAAAGAGACCGACGAAACCGGAAATGCTCCAGTGGAGTTAGCTTCAGGAATATTTACAACTCCTGTTATGCTTGGGAATACGTATACCTTGTTCTTAGGATGGGATGGAAGTCGTTTTACCTTCAGGGTTGATGATGAGGTAGCGTATTATAGCCCAACAACTTCGATCAACGCATCTAAAATTCAATCGAAAGAAATAGGGACACGCATCTGGAATCCTTCGAGCAAAGAGGCAATCATCGAGGCCTTATTTGATGATGTGATGGTCAACCGGTTCCACCACATTGTGATAAAGCCGAGTTCTTTGAATTTTGGAAATGTGCAGGTTGGAAATAGTGCGGACCAGACGATCACCCTGAGTAACTCGGGAACCGAGACCTTGGAAATCACAAGCGTCGTTGGCCCTAATACGCCTTTTTCCATCGTCGGAGGGACCTGCCCCAATCCGCCTTTCACCTTGAATCCCTGGGGGTCGTGTGAGGTTGTTCTTCGTTTTTCTCCGTCAACGGCGAGTCTCTTTTCCGATTCGATCACTATCAACTCAAACGATCCTGATGAACCCGCCGTAACGATCTCCCTTGAAGGGACGGGAACATCCGGATTGCCTTGCGACTGCAACAGCGATGGGCAGACCACCATTGATGAAGTGCAGAAGAGCATCAATTGCTTCTTGGGAATTTCTTCGCAGCCGTGCTGTGACCTCAATGAGAATGGCCAGTGCACCATTGACGAAGTTCAAAGATGTATCAATGCATTTTTGGGATTATAAGGGGAAATTTTGGTTACCTTTTGTTTACCTCACCTTTGGTATAAGGCGAGTCAATAGTTCATGAGGAAGAAGGAGGACGCGATGGGAAGATTCGAGAGAAAAACACGAAACAGTCTTATTATTACCCTGACGATGATGCTTCTTCTCTGTTTCTTTACTGCAGGTTCTTGGGCTCAAGTACCAACCATTGTCTCAACTACCCCTGCTAACAATTCTATAAATGTTCTCATCAACACAAGTATAAAAATTCAATTTAGCGCTACGATGGACACGAGCGCAAGTTGGATTGAGCTGTGGGAAGAGGATGGGACCGATATTGCAGGTACTGTCCAATGGAGCAATACGGTTTCTACAAATGATACACTTACATTTACCCCAAACAATGCATTGAAGCCGGCAACGCCTTATTCATTCGAAGGCAATGGCCAGTCAGCAACAGGTGGGGTTTGGTTTTCGTCCAATTTCATCACTAAATTTTCTACTGCAGATGCCACGCCCCCTACGGTCCAAACGGTCTACCCTTATGATGGGATGACAAATGTCTCAACCTCAACGAGTGTCTACGTCCGATTCAGTGAAACGATGACCCCCGGTACCATCAACAGCAACAATATTACCATAAACGGTCTTAGCCCAGGTGATTACACCGTGACTTATGATTTTGGAGATGGGGAGATAGAAATTAAAAAGAACACTCCCTTTTCGGCCTTTTCGACATATACGGTAACGATTACAACCAATGTAAAAGATCTTCGGGGAAACTGGCTCCAGAGCCCGTATTCATGGAGCTTTACAACAGGGTCTGCTGATACAACTCCTCCTACGGTCACACAGACCATACCCGCAAGCAATGATGAAAAAGTCAATATTTCTCCCTTCCATATCCGTGCCATCTTTTCAGAGGAGATGGATGAAACCACCCTCAATAATCCATCGAACTTTACTCTCTATGATAATACAGCAGGCACTGGGGTTCCAATTAACATTTACTGGACAGGTGAAGACTCTTTAACATTCGGACCACAGTCCCAATTAATGAATAACCACCAATACACTGTCACCATTGGTACAGGAGTGAAAGATCGTGCAGGAATTGGGCTTTCAACTCCATATAGCTGGTCATTTACGACAGCAGCTGCCGGGATAGATAGCGACCCGATGATCAATTTGGGTTTTGACCGCGACGATCAACGGGGAATTCGATGGAGTGATGGCACAACAGGTCTCGATCTTGGACTCGGCGCCTGGGATAATGTTACAGACCCACTCACTGTTATGGCTACAACTTCAGGATATGGGCCTTGGACCCTTACTAAACCTCCTGGATGGGATGACTATGAGTATGTGAGTTCTGGGAATGAGGGACTCTCAAGTGGCTATCATACCTTGACATTCACGGTACAAGATGGGGCTGGGAATAGAGTCTCCTTTCACCGAGATATTTTTATCTTTGATGCCTCGCCAGTCTTGAGTTCCCCTGCAAATAGTTCCAATGGTATCTCCACAACACCCACCTTTCAATGGAGTTATAGCGGTAGTTTGCGGCCGGTTGATTACGGAATTTACATTTTTGATGGTCCTGATCCGGAGACAGCCCGAATAGTGTGGATGGGAAAGATGGTTGATAATGGAACAAGCAATTACTCCATTACCGTTCCTAAAGACAAGCAACTTACTCCCAACACGACCTACTATTGGGGAGTCATGTGTGAAAATTGGGAGGGGAGTGGTGAAGCCTATTCAGAGATTCTCCGGTCTTTCACCACTGGAGGGACTCCTCCACCTCAGCCCAGTTTTGCGTGGGCCGTTGTGCGAAATGATGATAGGCCCTCCGGTATGCAGTGGAACCTGGGGGCGAGGGTTGTTGGACCCAGTCCGGCCGACATTGTGGAGTTAAAGGTGACGGGTCCTGGAGGTTTCAGGTACATATTTACAGAGGATGATATAATGCAGGGATATAACGACCTCTTCTACTGGCGTAATCAACAGGATACTCTTCCCAATGGAACTTACACCTTCACTGTCACCGATTCAATGGGAAGGACTGTAACGGTAAACCGGAACTTCACCTTTACCTCGCTACCCAGGGTTGACTCCTCAACGATGACTCCGGTGGACAATTCTTATGTGGATACAACGACGCCAACCTTCAGCTGGGGCAGCGTTGGGCCGGGTTACTACTATCGGGTAATGATCTTTGATTGGAATTACAATGAATCCTCAGTCTATAATTCCGCCTATGTACAGGAGACTCAGATAACAGTACCTGCCGGCTATTTGCTTCCCAATACTCCGTACAGATGGCGCGTAGAGGTCTATGATGCTTCAAAGCAGAACTTGTCGGTCAGCGACACCTATCAATTCTCAACCGGAAGCTTTCCATATACCCTGGATCTGAATTTCGGAATCGTCTGGGCCGAGAATAACTATTACAATGGACAAGGGAAGACGCTTGTTGCACATGTTGTCGGTCCTCTGCCAAATCATGTCTCCAGGTTGAACGTCACCGGACCTGAAGGCTTCACATATGATTTTCAGGGGTCAAATATCATGTACCACCTCGGTCTAACTGGAAGTCTATACAACATTTTTCAACCTGGATTTCCCGTGGATGGCACGTACAATTTTAATCTCTTGGACGTAAACAGCACAACCGATAGTTTCAGCAAGGATCAGACATCGGCAGTGATCCCCATTGCTGATCAGGCAACCTTTTCTCCGACCAACAATGCTTATCTCTCAACTTTGATCCCGACCCTCACATGGGCAGCAGTGGGAGAATCTAATCGCTATTATAGAGTAACGGTCCTGGATTGGAGAAATAAGTATGTAATCTACCAATCTGCCAGGTCTACATATACTTTTGTTACTATCCCTTCTGGGATCTTGAGACCGAATCAATCTTACAAGTGGAGAGTTGAAGTATTTGATGATCCGGATGTGCTTGTGGCAGATGACCGCTCTTCGAGCGCCTGGTATTGTTTCACCACCATCAATGCTCAGCCTGAGACGGGAGGTGAAATATCGGGCAGGGTAACGAATGCCTCGGGCAGCGGCATCGCCAATGTCGATGTTGGAGCCTGTGACTCCTTGGGGAACTGGTTATACGGCACACGGACGGACAGCGGTGGTAACTATCTGATTACTCAACTCCCAGGTGGGACCTACAAAGTGATGTTTAACCCCGGGGCTGCTTCGGGGTATTACCTCTCAAAGTGGTATGATAACAAGAGCAGCTCTAACGAGGCTAACCCAGTCACCGTTATCGCCGGACAGACCACTCCCGACATCAATGCCCAGCTTGAAACAGGAGGTGGGATATCTGGCAGGGTGACCAATGCCTCGAGAAATGGAATTGCCGATGTGGATGTTTGGGCGCAGGATCTTAACGGCACTTGGATGAACGGTACTCGTACAGACAGCAACGGAGATTATAGCTTCAACGTTCCTGCAGGAACTTACAAAGTAGCTTTTGGTCCCTGGGCTGTTAGTGGATATTATTCACCTGAGTTTTACAACGATAAACATGACTACAACCAGGCAGATATCGTAACTGTTACCACAGGCCAGACCACACCTAATATCAACGCTCAGCTTGAGGCGGGAGGGAAAATCTCCGGTCGCGTGACCGACGCCTCCAACAATGGAATGGCTAATGTGGATGTAGGGGCCTCGGGTGTTAACTCTAATTGGGGTACTCGCACAGACAGCCAAGGCTATTACACCATTTCTGTACCTCCGGGAACCTATAAAGTAAACTTTAACCCCTGGCTTTGCCCGGGATACTATGTGTCCGAGTGGTACGACAACAAGAACAACTCTAACGACGCTAACCCAGTCACCGTTGTTGCCGGGCAGACGACCAACATCAATGCCCAGCTTGAGACGGGAGGTAGAATATCAGGCAGGGTGACCAATGCTTCGGTGGTTGGCATCGCGAATGTGTATGTGAATGCTAACGATGCGAATGGCAACTCGATGGGGGGAACACAGACTGACAG
>Ga0315279_10006875_pt1 | contig 14233 bp, 12 predicted proteins | sample YL17G06_20_MG_FD_203694 | JGI IMG/M metagenome (GOLD analysis project Ga0315279, IMG submission 203694) | Sediment microbial communities from Yellowstone Lake, YNP, Wyoming, USA - YL17G06_20 | ecosystem: Environmental > Aquatic > Freshwater > Lake > Sediment | place: USA: Wyoming | collected... | reverse complement strand
CTCCCAGTCCGCGGTGTAGCGGAAGACCGAGTCCATGCACTTGCGCACGAACGGCTCGACGCCGTACTTCTCGACCTCGGTCTTGCCGTTGAGGTTCAGTTCTTTCTCTACCTCGATCTCGACGGGCAACCCGTGCGTGTCCCACCCGGCCTTGCGCGGGACGTAATAGCCGCACATGGTCTTGTAGCGCGGGAAGAGGTCCTTGACCACGCGCGTGAGCACGTGGCCGGGGTGCGGCTTGCCGTTGGCGGTGGGCGGGCCTTCATAGAAGCAGAAGTGCGGGCCGCCTGCGCGCTGCTGGAGCGACTTATGGAAGATGTCCTTCTCCTTCCAGAACTTCTGTATCGCCGCTTCGCTCTGCGGGAAGTTGAGCGCCGTATCAACAGGCTTGAACACTGGCATCGTTCTTCTCCCAATCTAAAATCCAAAATAAAAACGGGCCTTCCAGGCCCGTTAAGCGTTCCGTCTAAATCAAGTTACTTGCACTTCTGCCAGATTGGCGGACGGAAGCTCAGCGGCCCGGGGAGGAGCACTCCCGGGCCGTTCTAATGGGCGATCCACCGTCCGCTGCCATCATGGCGTACACCTTCAGCACCGTGCCTGACGAACCTGCACTACGGACTATTAACTAACCCCTTTGCGGCCCATTGTCAAGGTCCGGCCATAACATAGATGGGTGTTTGTCGCTTAATGCGCGACCTGATTGTAGCGCAGACTTCCAGTCTGCTGTATCGCGGGCTTCCAGCCCGCAGACCGTCCTTTGCTTCTCGCGCCGCCCCAAGCAGTCCACGCCCTGCCGACTGGAAGTCGGCGACACAGCAGGTTGGAAACCCGCGCTACGGCGGCTCAGCGGCCGCAACCAGCAGCCTTCATCCTTCTCTGTTCTCTGCGTCTCTGTGTCTCTGTGGTGAATCAGCCCACCGCCGTATGCGCGACTTCCATGCCGCCTTGCACGCCACGGGGCTTGGAGCGGGCGCTGAAATAGATCGTGCCGATCTGGCTTTGCAGGCGGCGCCCTATCTCCGGGGCCTGGTTAATCAGATTCACGCGCTCGCGCGGATCGGCAATCAGGTCGTACAGTTCATCAGCTTGGCCTGGTGGACGCATGACGTAGCTGTAGCGTTCGTCGCGGAAGGCCCGGTCCACGCCCACGAAGAAGCCGCTCACGGTCGCGGTGTACGGTGAAGGGCCCGTGCCCTCAATGACCGGACGCAGGCTGCGCCCGCACATGCAGCGCGTATTGCCTGCAAAGCCCGCGAAGTCCAGGAGCGTGGGCAGCAGGTCGGGGAAACGGCCCAGCCCGCTCACACGCCGCCCGCCCTTCGCCCCGCCGGGCAAGCGCACGATGAACGGCACTTTGAGCAGTTCGTTGTACATGCGGTCCGGGCCTTTGAGGAACTTGCCGTGATCGCACAGCGGGTGCCCGTGGTCTGAGAGGACCACGATGAGCGAGTCCTCAAGGTACCCCATCTGCTTCAGGCCCTTCAGCAGATGCCCCACGCAGTGGTCCACGTAAGCCGCCTCGCCGGCGTACAGGCTGAGGATGCGGCGGAACTCAGGCTCCGAACCCCAGGCCTCGGCGGGCCCGCCTGGAGGCAGGACAATCTTAGCCCCGGAGTAAGACGGGTCGCCGAAGGTATCGAACTTCGCCGGTGGGCACCAGGGCTCATGGTTCTGGAATGTGTCAATCCACAGGAAGAGCGGACGCTTGGCGGCGCGGGCGTCATCCAGGACGCTGAGCGCGGTCTCCATCGTCTTCCAGCAGGGGTAATCCTCAGGCTCGACCCGGCCATCCAGGCAGCGCAGCGCGGCCAGGACGTTGCCGTGCCATTCTTTGGGTATGCGTGCGTTGACGTGGTCTTCGAGGCGCAGGTGCTTCAGCGGGCCGGCGGTGAGCGAATCGTATTCCGCGCCCCGAATCCAGTGGAAGATCTCGAAGCCGTCGTGAAAATTCATGTTGGGCTTGAAGAGATGGTACGTGTCGGCTACGAGCGCGGTCAGATATTTCTCGCGCCGGAAAATCCTGGCCGCCGGCACGTCCGTCGGCGCCAGGGGTTGCCAGGTGCGGTTGGTCAGCGTGCTTTGCCCCGTGAACAGGTCCGTGCGGACGGGAATTGTCGGCAGGCCCTCCGGGTAAACGTTGTCGAGCATTACGCCTTCTGCCGCGAGTGCGTCCAGGTTCGGCGTCTTTACCGGGCAGCCATCCCAGCCGTAGCAACTGAGGTGGTCCTGGCGCATCGAATCGAGCATCAAGACAATGAGATTCATCGTCTTCCCCCCGCAACGCTGTACTCGGCACTCGCCGCCCAGAGTTTAGTGCTCAGCACTCGGTACTCAGTACTCAGTACTCGTTCTTAGTATGCTTTGATCTTGATGTCCACGCCCACGGGCAGGTTGAGCTTGCCCAGAGCGCCCACCGTCTTGGTGGTGGGATCAAGAATGTCAATGAGTCTTTTGTGTGTGCGAATCTCGAACTGTTCTCGAGATTTCTTGTCTACGTGTGGGCTGCGGAGGACGGTATACTTCTCAATTCGAGTGGGCAACGGTATGGGCCCGTGCACTCGAGCCCCGGTCGCCTTTGCGCGTTCTACGATTACCAGCGCGGACTGGTCCAGCAACTCGTGATCGTAGGCTTCCATGCGGATGCGAATCTTCTCAGCCATGCCTCAACAACGCCCCCAAGTCCGAACCTCTAATCCTCGTCCACGGCCAGCTATCAAAGAGCCAACTGTGCTTCGCTCCCGAAGGAGCGCCACTAAGGTAGTGAACTGTCCGGGAAATGCAAGCCTGGAAATTTTCGATTTTTGATTTTCGATTTTCGATTTCAACTTCCAGCGCGATGCAATCGAAAATCGAAAATCGCAAATCGCAAATCTAAAATCTAAAGTCCCTTTCCCGCCGCTTCGTGCATCGAACCTGAACGCAGGCCCTGCAGATCCACGGTCACATACGCGAAGCCCAGGCCTTTCAGCGCCTTCAGGACTTCCGCGGATTGCGCCAGCAGCGCCGGGATTTCGGCGGGCGGGACCTCAAGGCGCGCGATGGTGCCGTGGTGTCTCAGGCGGCAGGCGCGGAACCCGGCTTGGTGCAAAAAGGCTTCGCCGCGCGCGACCTGGGACAGTTTCTCCGCGGTGATGCGTTCACCGAAAGGAATGCGGCTGGCCAGGCAAGCCGTCGCGGGCTTGTCATAGGTCGGCAGGCCCAGCTCCTGCGACAGGGCCCGTATCTCGGCCTTCCGCAGGCCCGCCTCGCGCAAGGGGAAAACGGCCCCGCGTTGCGCCGCGGCTTTTTCGCCAGGGCGAAAGTCGCCCAGGTCGTCCATGTTCGCGCCCAGCGCGATGAACTTGATCCCGCGCTGTTGCGCGACTTCCTTCAGCTTCTCCATCAACTCCGACTTGCAGAAGGCGCAGCGTTCGAGCGGGTTTGAGGCGTAATGTTCGTCGCGCAGTTCCTCCGTCCGCGCAACGTGGTGCGCAATGCCGATCTGTTTGGCCAAGGCGGCCGCGGCGTCCAGTTCTTCCGGCGCGAGGGACTCGGATTGCGCCGTCACCGCCAGGGCGCGCTCCTTCAGGACTCTGTGGGCCACCGCGGCCAGAAACACCGAATCCACGCCGCCGGAATAGGCCACGATCACGCTGCCATAGCCGGCCAGGATTTCCTCCAGGCGGGCGAGCTTGTTCTTCGCTTCCGCGGTTACTGCAAATGTTGCCTCTTGCTGTGGGGCCATCCCGTAAAATCCGAAATCTAAAATCCGAAATCCGAAATCAGGTGAGCCACTTTGCCGCGTCCTTGGCCCAATAGGTGATAATCATGTCCGCGCCCGCGCGCTGGAGGCCCGTAAGGATCTCCAGGGCCGCGCGCTTCTCATCCAGCCAGCCTGCTCTCGCGGCGGCCTTGACCATGCTGTACTCGCCGGAAACGTTGTATGCGCATACCGGCACGTCCACCAACTCGCGTATTTCGCGCACCACATCCAGGTATGCCAGCGCCGGCTTGACCATCACGATGTCGGCGCCTTCGGCGATGTCCAGCAGCGCCTCGCGCCGGGCCTCACGCAGGTTGTGGTGGTCCATCTGGTACTGGCGCCGGTCGCCGAAGGCCGGGGCCGAATCGGCCGCGTCCCGGAATGGCCCGTAGAAGGCCGAAGCGTACTTGACGCTGTAGGCCATGATCGCGGTGTCCTCGAAGCTCTGTGCATCCAGCGCCTTGCGAATCGCCTGCACCATGCCGTCCATCATGCCCGAAGGCGCAATGATGTCCGCGCCGGCCCGCGCCTGCGAAAGCGCCGCCAGCGCCAGGTTCTCCAGCGTGAGGTCGTTGGCCACCTCGCGTTGGGCGTTGAGCACCCCGCAATGCCCGTGGTCGGTGTACTCGCAGAAACACGCGTCGGCGATCAGCGCCAACTCCGGCACGCGCGCTTTGATGGCCCGCAGAGCTTGCTGGACCAGGCCGTCGTCGGACCAGGCCTCCGAGCCGCGGTTGTCCTTCCGCGAACGCTCCGGCACGCCGAATATGAGCGCCGCGGGGATGCGCAATTGCCGCAGCAATTCCGCTTCCTCAACCGCCGCGTCCACGGACATCTGAAACACGCCCGGCATGGAAGGGACTTCCTTCCGGACCTGGCTGCCACCGCAAACGAAGAGGGGCGCGATCAGGCCGTCCACGCTCAGCGCCGTTTCACGAACCAGCCTGCGGATGTTCTCGGATCGGCGCAAGCGCCGGGGACGGTGGATGGGGAAGGGCATGCTACGTTTCCGAGCCGCCGGAGAGCTCTTCGCCTTTCTCTCCCTGCTTGCCGTGCTTCTTCTTTTCGGCGGGCACCGCGGCGGCGGGGCGGCCGCTTTCCTCGCGAGCCAGCACGACCAGCACCTCGGCATGTTTCTCGTCGGCCCGCAGCACGGCCATGTCGAGAAACTCGGACTCGCCGTGTTCCGCCAGCACGTCGGCCACCTTCTGGGGCAGTTCCTCGCGCTTGGCGATCACCTCGATGGCCTCAAAAGTTGTGGTAGTGGTTTGCCCTTCGCGGGTCTCACAGCGCGCCAGTTCCGCGACGGCGCGTTCCACGATGTTGAGCTTCATCAGGAATTGCTCGTCGAGTTGCTGGAGGGTGAAGCTATAGGTATCCTCGCCGCCCACCTCGGCCTTAAGCCGGCGCTCATTCGCCAGCACGTAGTCCACCAGGCGGCGGTACAAGGTGTTGCGGACTTCCACCATCGCGTTGTACGCGCGCTTGCTGGGGCTGTCCGGGTTCGCTGCTTCATTCGGTTTTGCGGCCACGACGGCCTCCGGCCTAAGCGCTCTTTGTCCCCGCTGCGCGCCTGATTACGCAGCAGGGCAGAAGCTCCCACTCGTGCCACAAGCCTCCCGGCTTGTGGCAGCCACCCTTGTATTGCCGCCTGCCGTTCTTGTCAAAACAAAACATGTCAGTTGCTTCCGTCCCCCAGGCTGTTAATATTGCCTCCCGCTGTGCGCCCGTAGCTCAATTGGATAGAGTACCGGCCTCCGAAGCCGGGGGTTGCGAGTTCGACTCTCGCCGGGCGTATACCTCAGAAGTGTCGAGCGCAACGGAAGTTGCGGCGTTTGAACGGGCCGCAACTCCCGTTCTTATCGTGCTGATATTTCGTCCAGAGTCCGCTACAGAGTCCAGTGTGTGCAGGTTTTCAGCGCCCGCGGCCAGTGCAATAGGTTGTTCTTCGGTCTCCATGCGCTGCCCTGATAGGCTGCGTGCGCCCGTCAAAACGTCCCACACGGCCAGCGCCGATTCGCGGGCGTCCACCAAGTCCAGGTAGTGCCGTTCTTCAATATCCTGGGGGGCATGTCCGACTTGGGACTTGACGCTATCGGCGTTCACCAGCCGCCTTGCCCAAGAGATATGCGTTTTGCGTAGCGCGTACATGTCCCTGCGCTCACAGAAGCGCGCTACCTCTGCGCTGATCCGGGCGGCCAGTGCCTCTGTTACCTGTACATGACGGGCGCGGCGTGCCAGCTTCTTCGGGTCTTTGGGCGGTGCGCCGTCGAAACCGCGTTGCTGCCCGCTGAACAGCAAAGAGGCAACGGATAGCGGGTCGGCCTCCAGCGCCAGCGCGTCACTTGTTGGCCAGCACTTGCGCACACCGGCCAGCGCCATTGCCCGCTGAAACTCTCGGCTCATGTTGCGCCTGTCTCCGCTGCTCCCCTCTGACGATGCCAAGAGGGAGTCATCCGGCTTCAGGTTGCCACGGCGCCCAAGGTAGCGTTGCATTTCCGACACGAAGGCTGGCGGCAAGTACGCCATGCCATTGCGCTTCTTGCCGTTGGCGGTTGGCAGAATGATGCGCTGCTTATCTGTATCGAAATCCGCGACTGTGGCCGAAAGGATGGCGCGGGGCCTGTTGCCAGTGACAAGCAGCATCTTGAAAACCATACTGGTGGGGCATGTCCGCCCGAAGATGTTGTCCCATTCGTCTGCCGCTGCCAGGATTGCCCGCACTTCATCCGGCATGAAGGCGCGGCGGTGGCGTTCCTGACTGGTGCGCGGCAAAAGTTTCCATGCCCCAAGCGGATTGTGGGGCAGCAGACCAATGGAAGCCGCCCATGCGGACAGTTGCTTCAAGGGCTTCTGTACGTAGCGGATGGTGTAGCCGTCGCCGCGGTCCTGCACCAGCTTTTTGCATTTAGCGGTCAACGTGCCCAGTTCGTTTAGGTCGGCCAGCACTTGCAGCCCGAGCGGGTTCTGATTCAGCACACGCGCCAAATCCTGTTTCCGCTGCTCTGTGGTGATCGGCGCCTGCTGGATGAACTGCGTTACCGCGTCGGTGTACGGCATCTTCCAGCCGTCTTTACCTGGAAGATTCCAGGCGCGTGCTTCCAGCCCCTCCATGAATTCGCGGAATCCGGCCTCTGCGTTCCGGTAGTCTTGAAACCAGATTGTCTGCCATGACCGGGCATGGGTCAACGGGTTGGTGTAGCGAAAGCACCAGCCCTTCTTGTCCGTCTTGCGGGATTTGACGCGCTTGGCCTCCATGCTCACCTCCAGGGCCTCATCAACAGTTCCGAAATCGTGAGTCCGCGCTTGGCGGCCTCGGCCTCAAGCATCCGTTCTTCCGCCTCCGTGACGCAGACTGTTAACCCGATACGGCGGCGCTTTGTGGCGGCTACTCGCGGGCGTCCCATGCGTTTCTTTGCCTTCTTCATGCCTTACTTTTACCATGAATAAAAGTCCTTGTCAATGAAAAAAGGATTATGCCGATTCCTGCCGCTTCAGGTATGCGTGGAGTTCCGCGACACGAATGCGGAAAATTCCGCCGATTTTCACGGCGCGCAATCGCCCACGGTCAATCTCGCGCCGGATCGTGGCCGTGCATACTCCAAGCATCTGCGCGGCAGTGTCCAGGTCAACGGCCAGCACATTAACAGGCAGCGCGGTGATGTCTGGACGCGCTCCACTCAGGTCGTGGGGCGTCGTCGCGTTCGCAAGCGCCGGCCTTGCCGTCTCCGGCCGTGGCGGCGTGTCCATTGGTGTGGCTTCCACCGCAGGGGGTTCTGCATTTTCGTCCATGGTTGCTCCTTGAATTCTTCAAGCTTCACGTGGAAGAACGATATGCGCTTTTTCAGCCGGGCGGCCTGGGCTTCGGCCTCTTTGCGAGGCAAGGGTTCGCTGATGCGGCGCCAGGATTTGCCCCACCAGCGCAGGACGCGAAACAGCGGTGGCGCAGACTCGGCAGTCGTGATGGCGCTCTGTTCATGGTTCATCGGCAATTACCTCCACGTTGCACTTGGCCGGCTTGACCGTGACGCCGCGCCACTCCTTTGCATGGAACCGGGACTGCGCCGAGGCTTCGGGCTGGTCGTGAAACAGGTATGGGAGCACTTCCACGTTGCCGTCTGGCCGATGAACCGTGATGCACCAGCGTTCAACGGTCCTGGGCGGCGCGTCCTGCTGGCCGATGGCCTGGGTCTCGGGTGTGTGAGACTTGCGCAGGGGATAGGCTGTCTCCGACATAGGGCGGGCTGACACCCGGACACCCACACACCCCTTATAGGGTGTGTGTGGGTCTCCGGGACACTGGGACGGGAGACTTGCACGGGGGTCGTGCAGGTCGTTAAGGTCTGCCCTTTCTGCATTCATTTCCAATACCTCCTGATGGGGTTAGTTCCTGCCCGTTTTTCGGCGTCAACCTTCAAGAGATTGGCGCTCAGCACCTCGCGGAAGGCTGATCGCACTGCGTTAGTTCCCCGGCCGGTGGCCTGCCTCACCCTCTCCTCGATGGCCTCTCTCGTCTGTGGGGTGGAAGTGACGGCGGCGAGAATGTTGGCTACCGTGACGGGCATTTCAGCACTGCCCGCTTTCTTCAAGGCGGCGGGGCCAGCCCTCCGCGAGCGTGGGCTTGACAAATCAGTACTTCGACGGTAAAGTTCAGTTGTAGTTACCGTCTTCCTCCATCACGCCGCGTTGGCGCGCGGCCATTTTCATTTGTGGCCAGGCCAAATCCTGGCCGACGCGGGGTCGGTGCTGTTGCTTCTGTTTGCCACAGGCCCCTCACAGGCCCTGAAAAGCGAGAGCGGAAAGGTCAGGCGATTACTTCGCGTGCGCATTGGTCGCCGCTCCAAAATGCTGCCGGTGGATGACGCCACCGGCAGCACGCGGCGACGCTGGCGAGAAGCCAGCCTCGTTTGAAAACTTGAAGGTTTGGAGAGTTGTCGCCGCCATGTTAACCCGCGTCATCGGGGGCGCGTCCGTTGCGCGCCGCGCTGATATGGATTTTCGGGTGAGAATTACCGTCTTAAAGGCTGATTACCGTAGGCTGATTGGCGATTCTCATAAAGGAAGGTGAATGCGTTTTCCTGCGGATTGGTAATTTTACCGTAACACTCTGGCTACCTTTTCGAGTGGCGTCCTTTGGTGATGGGGCAGTAGTTGGGGTCAGACTGGATAAAACGCCTATCCAGGTCAAGGTGATAATACTCGCCTTCGCGGATGATGGGCTTTGCCTTCCCCATCGGCTTTTTCAGAGCCGCTGACAGGACGGAAAGGTTCTTCCTTGCCGCTGCGATAGCTCTTTCGCGTGCTTTGGTGCAGTCCGTACAATCTCTCTGGCGTTTGTGTGGGTTACCACTGCACTTGTCACACCGGATTTCATCGGGGTCTGTCTTTCGCAATTCATAGCACAACTCGTACATGGTCATTTTTCGGTGGGAAAGGGCGCTCAAGAGTGTCAGTTGGGCCGGGGCGAGACGGATAGTCTGGCCTCCATATTGCGGCTTCTCTTGGCCCCAAATGAGCCTATACGTTTCCGGGCTGCCGTTGGGCACGTCAGCCCTTGGCGCGTTCTGGCGGGGCGGCGGCGTGCCAGCAATGACAGCCTTGGTGCCCTCCCCATGAGGTCCTTCCTGCCCCGAAGCGCGCCCGCCGGCCTCCTCTTGAACTTGCCGGCAAATTTCGTTCTCTGATTCAGGTATCCCAGTGGCGACCATCAGCCAGAAGGCCCGTAGATGCTCCCGTGCAGCAGTATCGCTGGGATTGAGCTTGAGCCTGGTAACAACCTGCCGCAGCTCACTGATCCTGATTCCCAACGAAGTAAGTTCGTCGGCCAAGACCTGTCGTGGCGTCGAAGGCAACGCTGTGAGCCACAGCATTTCCTGAGCGAAAAGATGAACAAAATCTGTAACTATTGCGTCGTGAACGATCCTTGGCATGTTCTTGTCCGTGAAAGTCAGCAACCAGTGTGCCGTCTTGCAGATGGATTCAAGGACGTAAAGGCAATAACCGGAATCCATCAACAAACAGGCCGCAGCTTGTATTTTTGTGTGGTCATGCTGGTGAAGGATTTGCTTTCCGTGCTCCTCAAACCATCTGTGACGGGTGGGGCGCCATTCCTGAGTTCCTTTCTGCTGCGGAGGATAGCTATGGGCGGCGGATGCGTGTGAATGGAGGTCGTTGATAGTGGCACGAAGCTGCTGTGCCTCTTTGTCGTCCATATCGCCTCCCCTCGCCAGAAGCCATCGCACCGAAAAAAATGTGGGCTGCCCGGCGAGACGGGCTTTTCGGCGGCCAACCTAGCCCACAGCATCAGCATAGGCCAGGGGTGTCGACGGCGCAAGCCCCCTGCATTCCGAAAACGTTCCCATAATCGGCGCTGGCGGCTCGCGGCAACCTTGCTGGAACTGATCTCAACTCGAATGTTTTGCTTGCGCCGATCAACACCAGCCACTGTCGGAGCAAGACCTTGTACGGGCCGCGGGCTACCGGAAAATCGAAAAGGGTCTCAGGCGCCTCCGCGGGATCGAGGGCGGCACCGACCCGCTCCCCGACGAGAGGGTGCTCCTGGCCTTCGCCAAGGCCCTTGGCCTGAAAAGGGAGGCCGTCCTTCAGGCGCTCTGCGCGGACCTCGCGGCGCTGGACGAGCCGATGCCGCCGCAGGTAGTCGTCCGGTGGATGCCCGCGATATATGGGCGGCTGGCCCTCCCGGAGCGCTGCACCGAGGAGCGGGCCGTGGAACTGGCCAAGGAATTCTCCGCGGAGAAGGGCCTTCGCTGCTGCGTCAGGCTCTCCAGGATTCGCTGCATTTATGTCGAGCCGGATGGCGCCGAGAAGCTGTCGTTCTCGCCGCCGGGTTCGTCCTTCCCGTTCTCGGCTGGGTTCAGGGACAGGCTCGTCGCCCGGCTGGCCAGGCGGCTCGGGCGGGACGGCGGAACGATAGGGGCGAGTTAGGAATCGCCGGGACGACATGGAGATCATAATCCTCTTGGTCTGGGCGCTCTGGGAGTTGCTCATCATGGCGACGGAACTCGCCGTTGCCATCTTCTCGGCCGCAGCGTGGCTCTCGTCCGCTGCACTCTTGCTGTTTGCGTGGATGTCCATCCGGCGGGCGGCCCAACGGCTTGGAATCGGCGTCGGCTCCGCCCACAGGGCGGCCAGGGCGTTCCAGAAAACCCTGTCGAAAACTGACTCGAAGCCCCCTCTGGGCGGAAGGACGAAATGAGCGTTCCAGGAAACATTAGTTTTTTGGTGCACGGAAGGCCTTTCCGCCCGACCGATGTCAGCGTGAATTCCAGGCAAGAGGAGCGACAATGCTACATGGAAGCTTCTGATTGCAGCTCCTTGCTTACGGAGGTGACGGTTCGGGTCGCCCATCTGCATGAGGAGGCGCTCTGGCGTTCACCTCACCCAGCGTGGGCTCTCAGGAGCGCCAACACAAGCCGCGCAGGTGGCCGTCGGTGACTGGGGATCGCTCGCAGCCACTCTGGCAACTGCTCTCGGATTTCGGAGAGTCGGTTCACTCGCAGCCCATTCCTGTGGCATGCCTCCAGGAAGCACTCTAGGGCATCGTGTGGGGCTCCGAGCATGACTGCCAGAACAAGGTTGAAGGCGAGGTCATCCAGGAGCGATGCCGAAAGCTCAGAAACGTTGATCTGTTTCAGCCATCGCGCCAGCCAACTACCGTCCTCAACATGACCAGCCTGAAGGAGAGCCAACAGTGCCGAGCGGAGATTCACCAGAATTGGTTCGGTGTGCTTCTCTTCAGCCTTGCCCAGAGCCGCCCAGAATAGTGGCGTGCCCAGGTGACTGCGTGTCTCTTTCGCCAGCGGCTCCCCTCTAAGGCACGTTGCGGCCAACCATTGAACGTACAACAGGATGGTCCCCCAGTCCTTCCTGACGATGGCCTCGGGAAATTCCGCCAGACACTGTTGCCACGTTTTCGGGTCCACAAACTGAACGGCGCAAGCTACCTGTGCCCTTTGCTGCTCGTTAAGGGCGCCCCGCTGATCATCATACTGGGTGGTGATGAGGTTCAGGCCGGCTGCACACGGGGGATTGCACCAAGTCCAGTCAAGCACGGTTACCGGTGCCACAAGAATGGCAGGACCGTCACCGTTGACGCTGCTAATGACTGTCTGCCTGACGACGGAGTTCAGGCCCTCTTCAGAAAGAAGAGGCGTCGGCAGCCTGAGACCCTCGGCCGGTGAGGGGAGTCCAGACTCCGGCTCCTTTGGGCCACCAGGTGCGAGGCCAGAAAGGAAGCTCCCAAGGTACAGATGAGAGGCATGAAGCGTGCAATGGTGCTCGTAACTCAGCTTCCCTGGCAAGTACAAGTGAAGGAGAGAGTACTGAGCGTCCTGAGCCCCGGTCAGCGAGATTTGTTGCTCAAGGAGTTTCAGTCGCTGTGGTTGTTGGTACTTCTTGGCAGAGGAGATGTCCCTGCCCAGTTCCGTCGCCCGCCACGCCAGCCACCAGGCAGCGGCAACCCGACGCTCGTCCTCAGGCATGACATTTCTGCCCTCGAGGTCAAGATGGTGGAGGTAGTACTGGGCCAAGCGCTGAAGCAACTGGGCACCTCGGGCCAATATCTGGAGCCGAGCGTCTTGCCCTTCAAGCCTGAACCCTGACAGAGCCGCCTCGAGGAGTTGTCGAAACTCAATAGATGCGCAGAGGTCCTCGCGTCCGTAGCGACGCAAGGCCAACATGACCAGCAAACCGCAGCGAACGGCTACGGGGTCCTCAGATGAACGCAGTTCGTCCCACACAAGAGGGAGGCAACGGTCGGCCATTGATCTGAGGACTTCTTCGGAAGGGGTACTGCCGTGGAGTGCATTCGACTGGCGTAGCGCAGCCCGCTGAATAATGCGCTCCGGTGCGTGCTTCGCCCTGGTCATCACAAAGCCAGTAGTGCGCAGGAACCAGCGGAGCAGCTTATCCTCCTCGGCTGGGATCTCCTCGATGCACGCCCCAACCACGCCAGCCACACTCCCATCGTTCCAGGTCGCCCGTAGGGGGGCCGGAAGCTCTGCAAGGACTGACGCGGCTGATGGCTGCCAAAGCGCTTCGAGTAAGGCTTGGCCGATCTCCCCAATGTCTGGCCCTTTTATACCTGTGATCTGTCGAAAGGCGCCTAGTGCGTACCGGAGGTCCTGCAGAACCGCACGACGGCAATCTGCCCCTGCGAGCCGCCACTCAGCCTGGTTCTCGGAAAGCAAACGAGCCCTCGCCTGTTCCAGTGATTCCAACGTCGCACTACTCACGTGGGGGTCGGTCTGGTCGGGTGGGGCGGTCAACATCCTGAAGGCCGACTCGCGCGCCTTCACCGTTGGTGCGAGCAGCAAGTCGTGAGGCATCAACAGCTCCAAGCTTGTCCCTTTTTTCGCAAGCTTCATGGGACCCACGTTGTGTGGATCGGATGCGTCGTAAGTGCGTGCGTCTGGTGAATCACGCCAAAGGCCATCGAGCAGCGGCTGTGTGTCAGCCACGTCTTCTGGGCCGGGGGCCGAGCCAAAGATGTTGAGCCCAAACGAATGAAGTTTCACGGCCAAGGGGGTGCTAACGTCCATCTTCTTGCCGCGCATGATGCGTTGAATGAAGTGTGACGCTAGTCCTTTGACGAGTTCTGGCGTTCGTTCTCCCTCTGGAATGGACGTCACCAGTGCGTCTACCGATTGCCCGGTCAACCTGCACAAAGCGTCCGACGCCTGGCCTGCGGGGTAGAGGCACTCCGCCGTCACCTGTATTGCCAGCGGCCAGCGCTCGATATGCTCCTGACCTTCGAGGGCATGCAACAGCATCTTGAGGATCACCGAGTTATCCATAATCTGGTGAATAGCCGCGCTTGTCTCACCGTGAAATGCCTTGGGCAATGGCGGCAGGCATTCCTGCCAAGCCCACCGCGTAAAGGCAATGACCGCCTCGTCTGAACAACTTTTTGCGTCCGCTGACACCGCCTTCAAAAACGACAGCAGCGCGTCTACCCATAGCTGCCTGTAGCGCAAGCCAACAGGGAGGGGAGGGTCCGACGGAAAGTTGGCCATCGTTATCCCTGGGTCGCGCATACAATCGTGGGCATACCGAGCCAATTCCCGAAGCTCCTGCCCTGGGGGCTTGCCAGGATACTGGTGAGCAAAGTGAAGGAAAACCTCTAGAGGTGGCAGGAGGAACCGATAGCGCCAACGACACAGTTGAAGGAACTTCTCAGCGTGAGTGGCGGTATTTATCACCCCACTCCTCGCCAATTCGCTCAGGACTTCGTCAGTTGAGAACGCAAGGTTGTAGGCCCGGCGCTTCCAACGATCATCCACTAGACCCAAAACAAGCGAATTGTAATAGGCGCGCGGCAGCCTGAAAGCGCAGGCCGGCGGAGCGGGGCACGGCGACGATTTCTCCCGCCCGTCCGCTCAACGGTTCCCTTGGCTGCTTTCTTCTGGACAAGAGTTGGTTCCCCCCCAACGTCCCGGCCACAGTGGCGTGTCACTGTGCTATCCGCTG
>Ga0315279_10006874_pt1 | contig 14234 bp, 7 predicted proteins | sample YL17G06_20_MG_FD_203694 | JGI IMG/M metagenome (GOLD analysis project Ga0315279, IMG submission 203694) | Sediment microbial communities from Yellowstone Lake, YNP, Wyoming, USA - YL17G06_20 | ecosystem: Environmental > Aquatic > Freshwater > Lake > Sediment | place: USA: Wyoming | collected... | reverse complement strand
ATCTCATCGGTTCCCCTCCTGTCGCATGGCCCAGGCGGCGGCTTCGACGTTCAGCAGCTTGTCGCCCATCGCCAGTTGGCCCAGCGGCGCCTCGGCCATGCCAAGGCTGCGCTGCCCGCTGATGCTCGCGACGGGCGCAGTCCTGAGCTTGTCGAAGGGCTCCTGCCGAGACTCACCGTCCATGGCGATCGCGTAACGCATATCCACTTTGCCGTTGACGGCCCGCGGCGCGAGATATACGCGCAGGCCCGCCTGGCCCGCCATCTCGGCCGGCAACTCGATGACGGTTGGGGCGTCCTCCCGGCAGACAATCACGATCGTCCGCGAGGCCTGCCCCAAGCCTGCTTGCCCTGAGCTTGCCGAATGGGCCACGCCGGGCGCCGCCGATTCCAGCTTGAGCAGCACGGCGATAAGAGACCGGCCAGCCTCCGCCCCCCTTGCGGAGGCCAGCCGAATGTTCTGGTCATCGGCGGCGTACCAGGCCAGCGGCCCGGCCACCGATTCGTGCAGGGCGAAGACCTTCGCCACCTGCCGCATCTGCTCGGGCGTTACCTGATCGGCGTACCCAGCCGGGGGCGCCTGGGCCACCAGGCCTTGCCGGCCCGGCTCCGCAGGCCGAGCCATCCAGCCCGCCGCCCACACACCGGCCAGCACCAGCAGTCCGCCCACGCAGGCCGCCACGGCCAGGCTGCTCATGCGCCATGCCATGCGGCCGCGGCGCAGCGGTCGCGGCCGATCGGCCACGATCACCACCGGTTGGGGCGGCTGGCTTGTTCGCCAGCCCGCCGTCGCCTGGCGAAGGCGCAGCAGGCCCTTGAGCTTCTCCCGCTCGGCTGGCTCGTCCAGCACGTCCAGCAGCAGTTCGTTGGCCTGATCGCTGGGCAGTTCGCCGTCGGCAAGCAGGGACATCAGGATTTCGTCGTTTTCGTTCATCATGATTTGGCACTCCCATCAATGTGGGCGTTCATCTGTTCCAGGAGAATTCTTTTGGCACGAAACACTCGCGAGGCGATGGTGCCGCGGGGCAGGCCTTCGATCTCGGCTGTCTCGTCGTAGCTGTAGCCGTCGAGTTGCGTCAGGGCGAAGGCCGAGCGGCAGTCATCGGGCAAGTCTTCCAGCAGCCGCCAGGCAATGTCGCTCAGTTCGCGCCGCTCAGCCTGTTGGGCCGGCGTGCAGGCAGTGGAAACAGCTTCATCGCCATGCCCGGCCTGTCCATGGGGGCCGAATGCAGGGCGACGGCTAACCCCTGCCGCATGGAGCACCTGTTCGGCGTGCGCCTTGTGGGCGTCTTCCTTGCGGGTTTCGCTTCGGATGGCGTCCTTGGCGCAGTTGACGGTGATGCGGTGCAGCCAGGTCGCCAGCGTCGCCTGGCCGTTGAATCGCCCCATGCCCGCCAGGGCCTTGACGCATGCATCCTGCACGGCGTCATGGGCCTTGTCGGCGTCGGCCAGCAGCCGATAAGCCACGCGGTACATCCGCGGCACGTGCAGGCCGACCTGATGCGGCATCGCCAAGTTCGCCTGGTTGACTGTCGGTTCGTCCATTCGGTTTCCTTACCTGGGCCGGCCCTTGCCGCCCGCTCCCGCTCTGGCCGATCTACTGATTAGACGCCGCCGCGGCGGGTTGTTTCACGGCCGCGGTGTTGGGATCATCTTCCGCCGGGTCCACATCAGCAATGACGGCGCGATACCAGGGGTTGTCCGACACGCCCCACGCGACGATACCGTAGTGCGCGGAGACTCCCCATTTGGCGACAATGCTGTTTATCCGCAGGCTTTGGCAGTCGAGGCGTTCGGTATCCCAGGTCCCGAGCTTGATACGAAACCAGGGGTATCCCGGCACGTAAAGTCGATCGCGCCAGTACAGGACCGGACTGTTCCATACCGAGCCATAGATCGTGCCCAGATGCCGATAGTTCTTGCCATCGGCGAATGTCTCGCCGGGCGGAGCGACCAGGACGGGGCTATGGTTCAGCACCTCCACGAGATAGCCGTCATGGCTGTACATGCCCCAGTATCCGGCGGAGCGGAACACCGTTGCCTTGGATAGGGTGACGTTCAATGTGCTCAGATCAATCTCCAGCGGAGCCCCTGCACGGCGCCCAATCAGAAGCACCTTGGGGCCGTCCTGTGCCCACTGATGCGCATGAAGCCACGCGAAAGATGTGGCAAGGTCAGGTCCCGTATACTCGGGATCTTCCGCGGTCCTGACTCGCGTGGCTTCGTGGAACAGTGTGACCCTCGGCTTGTCGCCGTTGATGTCAACCACACCGCACCATAGCCGTTGATGAGGCCCAAAGCTGCCTATGGCGATGGCCTTGTTGCTGCCGAGCGGATGCAACTTCAGTGCTTGGTCGCAAGGTGGCAGACCGTGCTTGTTCGTCACGCGGCAGATCTCCTTGCCGTTGGGCGACAAGATGCGGATGTTTCCGCTGCGGGCGCCGACCCAGATCTGCCGGCCATCCCATTGGACGTCGCCAAACGTGGCATTCGGGTCAACGATGGCCTCATCCAGAACCCCTTTCTGGCGGTGCAGAAGCACCACGCCCTCGTGCCAGATCACGTCGAAGTACCCGCAGTTGAGCAGCCGCATCGAGCCGGCTCCGCTGAGTTCGGCGTTGATACTCCACCGCTTGCCTTTCAGGGCTGACAGCTTGCCGGACATATCCCGCACTTGCAGGTCAAGTGCATGCAGAGTCACCTGCCGGCCGGTCTCATCCGGCGGGGTGCGCGTATGGCTTAACGAAGGCCGTGACCTGGTCGCGGCCAGTCGGCTGCTAATCCTTTGCTCGATGCTTTGGCGGAGGTCTAGCAGGCGATCGTTCATGTCCCGATTGGCCTTTCGCACCTCGGCCAGGCCATTCAGTTCCTTGTGCAAGGCCAGCGCCTCATCAAGCAGGGGGTAAAGCGGGCTGTCCGAATGTTCCACCTGAGTCCACTTCAGGTGCAGCCGGCTGAGACGAGCAACAATCCGATTGGCTGGGCGACCGGATTCCTCCAGCCGGTCGAGAAAACCGAGGAAGTCCTCAGCACTGCAGTCAAAACTTCTATACGTCCCCGAGAAGTCGCTGGGATAGAATAGGAAAGACCGGCGGTAGTGATCGTCCGGAGGGATGACGTTCACCATCATGTCGTAATAGAAGTCCAGGTCTTCCTTGGACCAGCGACGATGATCCAGCCGCTTGAATGAGACTTGGCTGTATGTGTGCCGCCACCAAGATGGCGCTGGCTTTCCATCAGTCGTCAACTGCCACATGGGGACGTACAGGTCACGAAGAAACCGCCGGCGCGTGCTCTCGGCCCGGGCGAGGTCCTCTTTGGGCGCCAGGCGTATCTTCACATAAGCGGTCCCGAACAGTCGACCGACCATCTCTGGAGCCCATCGAGCATCCACCTGCATGTTGCGGACGAGGTACTCCAGGTGTGCCAGGGCAAGTCGCCACAACTCCCATCGCTGCCTGCACAATTCTTTATAGTCTTCCCCCTGCCCGATCTTCATGCCCCACGGGAGAGGCGCAGCCACAATCTTGCGGTATTCATCAACCAGCAACTTCCGCTGGTTCGGGTCGTCCTTCAGCAGCAGGGCCGCCTCGCGCAAGCCGGTCGAGTGCTCCCACGCGCCCAGCCGGGCGAAAACATCCGCACGCGCGACCAGCCCGGCCGCCTCCTGCTCGGCCGAAAGGGGCTTGTCAGTAGGAGCGGAACTGCCGAGGATCGCGGCCGCGAGGTCCTTCGACAAATACCCCGCCATCTCGGTCAGTGCTACCGTGCGGTCCGGCACGGTTACCGGCTTGCCGTTGCCCGTGACCTTCACCCCGAAGCGGATCGTCGCCTCCTTACCGGCCGAGCCCCGCGTCACCTCGTACTCGCCCTCGATCAGCAGCGGCACGAAGCGGCGGATGTCCGCGCCGTCGGTCATGCCGAGTTCGCGGGCGATCTGGCGGGCTTCGTCGATCTCGATCACCGCAACGCCGTCGCGCGAGGCCAGGGCGCCGGCCAGCAGGCTCGCACAGCCGCGCTGAAGGTGATCGTACTGGTGGCCCAGGTCTCGCGAGACGAACGGCGCGACGGCGTACACACGCTGAACGCCGTTGCGGAAGCGGCGGCGGGTCCGCTCGATCGCCGCGACGATCGCCTTGCCGGCCTCGTCGGCATGGTCGGCCTTGTACGGGAAACACTCTACCGCCAGGCGAGCCCCGGCCCGCGTTTCGCAGATCACCAGGCGCACGAAACTCTCCCCGCCGGCGGATTCCAGGTGGAGGATTGCCAGGGCGTCGGCCCGGATGGCCGCCCCCGCCTTGCGGCGAGAACCGGCGCCACTCGTTTCCAGAAGGCTGCTCAGGGCCATTTCCCTGGCGACCAGGGCCATGTGTTGGCGGTCGACCAGCGTGATGGTCCTGTCCGTTCCCAGGCCGGCCAGGATCTGGTCTTCCAGCCCTGACTTGCGCAACTCATCCGACGCCAGCACCGCCCATGTCCGCAATGCCGTCCCCGGCTGGGTGGCGGGTGGCTGCACCTGCTGGCCCCAACCCCAGCCCGCCCCCGTTGCTAGAACCGCGGCGGAGGCCAGGAGGCCGGACATGTATCGCTTTCGCTTGGTCACGTCATCATTCTCCTGGCGGGGTCACTCGATGTCTATCGTCACCGGTGTACTGGTGTCCTTGCCTAAGGGCCGCCCTTGCCGCCCGCTCCCGCTCTGGCCGATCTACTGATCAGCCGCCGCCGCGGACGGGTTGTTTCACTGGTCCTTCTTCACAGTTACTCCCGGGCCGCTCGTGGCGCCATCCCGGAGGGCGCCGAGCCGCTGCTGAACCTCCTGCTTGAGTTGCTCGGTCGTCATCTTTCCTTCGCGCCATTTCTGGGCCGCGCTTGGGAGGTCCCGGTCAGGCTGCGCGACCAGGCTGTTGACGCGGCTTAGATTCAGGAAAGTCCAGAACGCCTCTGCCGGGTTCGGGTGGCTCTCGATCATCTTCGCCAACAGGCTCAGCGCGCCGCGCTTGTCGCCCTTGCGGACCGCCAGATCCAGCCGCAGGAACTCACTTGGCGGCAGGGCCGCTGGACTGCCGTCGTATCTTTGGGCCCACGTGGCGACGACCTGGTCGATCCGCTCATCGGTCGCCTTGGTCATATCCAGGTAATCCATCAAGGTCAGGTAGTAGTGGTCCATGAAGTAGATGGGTAACTCGAACCGGACTTCCGCCGGCTTGAATCGCCGCGAAGCGGGTACGATCCACTCCGCCAGCACGCGGAAGGCTTGAAGGCTGGCTTCCGTGTCGGCCTGGCGGAACTGGTCCTTCTCGATTAATTCCGGGAAGCCGGTGCGGCGCAGCCCGTCGCCGGCGCCGCCGGAAAAGTGGCGCACCAGCCCACAACACATCGACGGTGCAAGATGCGACAGGGGGCGTTTGGAGTTCGGGAAGGTCATGATATATCGCCCTGCCGCCTCCGTCAGGATCGTCGCCTCGGGAATATCCAGATCGCCATAGCGGCTTGCCAGCTCCAGGACGCGATACGATATGGCCTCGTTTGTCGGGTCGAGATGCCATGCCGCCAGGTAGGGCCTGACCACTTCGCTCGCCATCGCCAGGCGCCGGGGTTCCTTTTCCTCCAGCTTGGCCATGGCTGCCGCGATGCCCTGGCCGGCCTTCTCGGCCGCGTTGAATTCTCGCACGGCCTGTCGGGCGAACCAATCGTCGGGCCCTGGCGAGTAGCCGCCGCGCTCGACGGGGCGGGTGAGCTTCGCAGCGTGCTGGACGGCCCATTGACCCGCCTCGGCCGGCAGGGAGGTCGGCGAATCCGCTTCAATCGTGCCGCGGGCGGTTTCCTTTCCGCCGGCCTGCGAGAGGATGCGAAGCTCGGCCCGCCGGTCGGAAAGCAGCCTTGCCTCCAGAATGTAGTCAAACGCCACCATCCGATCCGCAGCCGGCGCCGCGGCCAGGCCCATTGCTCGCATGAGCATTTCGGTTTGCGAGTTGACGGTGACCTGGAAGGCGGCGGCATAGCAGTGACCGTCCTGGGCGAGCGCCTGGCTGATTTGATCCTTCAGCCGCAGGGCATGCCGTAGCGAATCGGGCTCCTGGCCCGCGGCTCGCACGGACACGATCGCAAGCGTCCGCACGCGATGCAGGTTTGCCAGCACCCCGGGCCACCACGCCGCAATCCGGACAGGCAGGTCCAGATCGAACTTTCCCGTCCGGTTGGGATCGATCGCCAGCTTCATCTGCCCCAACAGGCTGCCGGTCGGAACGTGTATGGCCTGGGTGGACAGGTACGCGTGGTGGTCATCATCCACAAGCGTGGGCTCCACCAGCACGTCGGCCATGAGCAGCTTTCGGGCCTGGTCGGCTTCTCCGTCGCCGCCGCAGATGAACGCCAGTCGGCGCTCGGCCAGCACCTCGCGCAGTTTGCTTCGGTTGAGGACAAACAGCCGCGAGCTTGCGGCTAGGGCCTCGTCCAGTTCGGCCTCGTACTGTTTGACACATTGCGGGCTTATCGTGACGTGGTACCTCAGCCGGGACTGGATCGGCAGGCAGGCGGCCGCGCCGTCTATGGGCTTGTCGAAGGCCGGGCCGGACGGGGCGGGCCAGGTCATTTCGCGAGGGGGGACTTCGCACACCTTTGCCCACGCCGGTAAATCCGTCGCGCGGCCGTCGCAGAGGCATTCCCACAAGAAGCCCGCCAGCGTGCGCACCTGAGCGTCGGCATCAGGGCGGTGGAGGATGCTCGATCTGTTATCAAACGCCACCGTTTCCTTGGGCGATCCGGGCGTGACGCGGACGATTCTCAGGCCCGTGTTGGGCAGCCACTGGCGAGAGTCGACGAAGCCTATGGCGTCGGGATTGCCCGCGACCGCCAGGGCCAGCTGCTCGGGATAGGTCGCCGCTTTCAACGCGCTTCGCAGCTTGACCAGGCTATTGAGTTGATGCGCGGCCCATGAATCGCAGAGTAATTCCAGCGGCTTGGTGGGCAGGCCAAAACGGTCCCAGGAAGTCACGCTCCCGCCGAGCACGGCTTTCAGGTCGGCCAGGCTCATTTCCTTCAAGGGGCATCGCGGGTCCACGACCACGCAGAACGAGTTATGGCCGATGACCGTCCCAGTGTGGGCCTCGACATAGCCTCTGGCCGTCCAATCGTGGATTTCCGCCTCACTGACGCGGATCAGCAGCACGAGGTCCGCGGCCTTCTCTGCCGGCGTATTAGGCTCGATATACTTGATCTCGTAGCCCAGGGCGGGATGCTCGCGCAGGTACTGCTTCATCATTGTCGGCGCCAGTATGTTGCCATAGTGGCTGGCGGCGATGTTCAAGCGCGCCGGCGGCGACGGATCGACCGGCTTTACGGTTTCCTGGCCCAGACACCAAGCCGCCCCCGCCGTCAGAACCGCGGCGGAGGCCAGGAGGCCGGACATGTATCGCTTTCGCTTGGTCACGTCATTATCTTCCTGGCGGGGTCACTCGATGTCTATCGTCACCGGTGTACTGGTGTCCTTGCCTAAGGGCCGCCCTTGCCGCCCGCTCCCGCTCTGGCCGATCTGCTGATTAGACGCCGTCGCGGCCAGGTTGTTTCACGAACCCGGCCGGCGCTCCTGCTGCACGCCTTACACATTGTCCGCATAAGCCCCATGGTGATACAAGAACAGCCTCAATTCGGCCACGGTAAAACGCATGGCAAGAAGTGCATATGTTGTGTTTATGGCCGGTTACGCGACGGCCAATTTGGAGTGGTGGGGCGGACAGGTTCTTCCGCCGGGTCAGCCTGGCGAGCAGACCATCACGGCGGGGGGCCGGTTTCTCGGGCAGACGCCATCAGGAAGGCACTGGGATGTCCGGCAGGGCCCGGGCTGGCAAGGATATGCCTCCAGGATTTCATTAGTGTCGGATAGGCCATAACTTACAGCGTGATTCTACGTGGCCAACCCCCCGAGCATGTTCGGTAATTGTGCGTGCCGAAAGTCGGCGGACTGCTTCTTCAGTATGAATTTTCCTTGCTTTTTCTCTCCCGCTTGCATATATAATTCATCAATCGACAAAAGTGTCTCTAGGCACCTCATATCATGTTGTGTGAAGGAGATTGGCCATGACCTGCAAGAGATCAGGGGGTTGTGTGCGGCTTGTCGAGGTCGTTTCGTTCCTGGCGGTGATCTGTTTGGGCCTGCCCGCCATGGGCGCCCCCCAGAAACCAGGCATTCCCATCAGGCCCACGATGGATCCCACGCAGAGTACGGTCTGCCCGGCAGTAGCAACGCAGTGCCCGGTGTTCGCGACGAAGTGCGCGGCGAATCCCGTGGAGACGGTCTGTCCCGTGGTCCAAACCAAGTGCTCTCCCAAGTTGGTGGACACGCGCTGCCCGGTTATCGACACCAAGTGCACCCCGACGCCGCGGGATACAAAGTGCCCCGTCTTCGACACGAAGTGCGTGGCGGCGCCCGTGGAGACGGTCTGCCCCGTGGTCGAAACCAAGTGCTCTCCCAAGTTGGTGGACACGCGCTGCCCGGTGATCGAAACCAAGTGCACCCCCAGGCCGGTGGACACGCGCTGCCCGGTGATCGACACCAAGTGCACCCCCACGCCGGCGGATACGCAGTGCCCCGTCTTCGACACGCGGTGCGTGGCGGCACCGGTGGAAACGGTCTGCCCCGTGGTCCAAACCAAGTGTTCTCCCAAGTTGGTGGACACGCGCTGCCCGGTTATCGACACCAAGTGCACCCCCAAGCCGGCGGATACGCAGTGCCCCGTCTTCGACACGCGGTGCGTGGCGGCGCCCGTGGAGACTGTCTGCCCAGTTGCCGAGACCAAGTGCTCTCCCAAGTTGGTGGACACGCGCTGCCCGGTTATCGACACCAAGTGCACTCCCAAGCCGATGAATACGCGCTGCCCGGTTATCGACACGCGGTGCGTGACTTCGCCCGTCGAAACCCAGTGCCCTGTGATCGCAACGAAGTGCGTGGCGACACCGGCGCCCACGCAGTGCCCCGTTGTCGCCACCAAGTGCACTCCCAGACCGGTGGACACGCGCTGCCCCGTGGTGGAGACCAAGTGCACCCGGCCTATGCACACGAAGTGCCCCGTGATCGGCACGAAATGCCCTGTGACCGAAACGCAGTGCCCGCCGCACGAGACGCGGTGCCCTGTGATCGAGACCCAGTGCCCGCCATCCGATACGGCGTGCCCGCCGGCCGATACGGCGTGCCCGCCGGCCGATACAGAGTGCCCCGTGACCGACACGCAGTGTCCTCCTGCGGCCGAGACGAGGTGCCCCGTGGTCGAGACGTCGTGCCCGCCGGCCGATACGAAGTGCCCGCTGGCCGATACGCAGTGCCCTGTGACCGACACGCAGTGTCCTGCTGTGGTCGATACGAAGTGCCCTGTGGTCGATACGTCGTGCCCGCCGTCCGCAACTGAGTGTCCGGTGACCGCAACTGAGTGTCCGGTGACCGCAACTGAGTGCCCCGTGACCGACACGGAGTGCCCGGTGACCGGGACGAAGTGCCCTGGGGCCTATACTCAGTGCCCGGTGGTCGGGACGCAGTGTCCGGTGAGCGCAACTGAGTGCCCCGTGACCGACACGGAGTGTCCTACTGTGGCCCAGACGAAGTGCCCTGTGGTCGATACTTCGTGCCCGCCGACCCCAACGGCGTGCCCGGCGGCCGATACGTCGTGCCCGCCGACCGCGACGTCGTGCCCGCCGACCCCAACGGCGTGCGTGCCGACCCCAACGGCGTGCCCGGCGAACGATACGACGTGCCCGTCGGCCGATACGACGTGCCCGCCGGCCGGGACGACGTGCCCGGCGTTGACGGGGGTGAAAACGGCGGTGGTCAGGGAAAGCCTCTGTCCGCTGGTGAACAGCAAGTGCCCGCTGGACCTGACGAAACCGACGACTTGACGCCGGCGGTATTGAAATAAGGCGAACATTCCGGCAAAATCAGTATGATGTGAACAGAGTTGTGACGGGGGCAGTTGACAATGTTGACTGCCCCCGTTTCTCCAGTGCGGTTCTGAGCTATTAGGAATCTGTGAATGGGCCCTTCCACGGCCGGAGCCAAACGTCACCAGCCGGCCACTCAACCGACCGACCCGACTGTTGCGTGCATGGGTATCCCCGTCGGCGTGACATTGTGCGCCGTAAGTGCCCTTGGGGCAGCCATGCTGGCCGGCGGCTCGGCCGGGTTGTTGGCTCATCCATTGCGGCACCTGCTTACTCTGCTGCTGCTGGGCGCGGCTGTCGTGAGCGCCTGGCCGCGTGGTGCGTTTCTCTTACGCATGGCAATCGTCCTTGCCGCCGCGGCGGGAGGCACTGTTCTGACTTCTTCCTCATCGCCGGCCGTCAATATCCTGGCCGCGGCGGTGGTGCCGGCCTTGCTGGCATTTGGCCAGGGCGAAATCGCGGCGACGTGGCGGCAACGGCTGAACCCGGCCTCGGTCTCGGCTCATGTGCTCCTTACCGCCGCATCGGCTGTGGGGATATCAGCGGTCTTTTGCCTGTCGGCCACGTCAGTTCCAATGCTCTGGTACGCGGCGGACGGCTGTGCCGGCTTCATGGGCCGGGCGGCGGGCCTGGTTGCGGGACAGGACCTCCGCGTTGGCGCCACTTTCGGCGGTGTGGGGGTTCTCGTCTTGATGGCGGCGTTCTATGCCGTCTGGCTGCCGGCGGCGCCCGGGCCTCGCCTGGGCCGGGCCGTTTACGGCGCCGCGGCCATTATCGCGGCGCAGGCGGCCTACCTGTGTCTTCTGGCCTGGTGCCCGGCGGTACTGGCGGCGATTCCGGCGGTCAAGCCAGAGGACCCCTGGTCATGGGCGGGCCTGTGGCGGGCGGCCTTGCCGTGGAATGTTCCGGCCATCGGGTGTCTGCTGCAACTGATTGTGGCATGGTTCATGATCCGCTGGTCAGCCTGGCAGGCGCCGCGGGGCGCCGGCACGGGACCGGCGGGCAATGACGGGGCCCCCGCGGGCAAGCCCTCGCGCCGGCTGGCCGCGGCGCTGGCCGCGGCGGCCATACTGCTGGCCATTCTCCTGCCGGCCGCGGCAACCTTGTCGCCAGCCCTGTCCGACCTGCGCGGCAAGAAGGTGGTCTTGTACAAGGAGGGTTTCCTTAACTGGCTCAAGCCGGAGCACGGCGAGTACGGCCGACTGTCCGTCGGGATGTACGGCATGTTCTCGAGTTTCGTCGAGAGCCTCGGCGGCAAATGCGTCATTTCGCCCGCCCTGTCGGAATCGGACCTGGCCGGTGCGGACGTCGTCATCCTGATTTACCCCAACAAGCCCTGGCAAAGCGGTCAACTGGAACGTCTGTGGCAGTTTGTGCGTCGGGGCGGCTCGCTGATGCTCTTTGGCGAGCACACGACGCGTGAGAAGGACGGCGGGTCCCGGTTCAACGATGTCCTGGCGCCGACGGAGATGAAGGTGGCGTTCGACTCGGCCACTTTCCAGATCGGCGGCTGGCTTCATTCCTACGAGGGGCTTTCCCACAGCGTCACCATGGGCATCCGGGACGACCGCAACTCCTTCGGGGTGGTCATCGGGGCCTCGCTGGAGACTCACTGGCCGGCCCGGCCCCTGGTCGTCGGGCGATGGGGCTGGTGCGACAGCGGCGACGAGGGTTCGCCGCACGCCATGATGGGCAACCGCGCCTACGGCGCCGGAGAGCGGCTCGGGGACGTGGTGCTGGTGGCCGAGCAGCGGCTGGGCGCCGGGCGGATCGTGGCCTTCGGCGACACCTCCAGCGTTCAGAACGGCATCATGATGGGGTCGCACACGTTCGTCTCTCGCCTGCTGGGGTACCTGGCGGGGCACGGCCCCAGCACGCAGGACCTGTGGCGAGGCGTCCTGGGTCTGCTGCTGGCGTGCGGGCTGATAGCGGCAATCGCCTGGCGCCCGACGGCGGGTGGGCTGGCCTGCGCCGCTCTCGCGCTTGCCGCCGCGACGGCCGTCTGCCTGGCCGTCAACGACCGCCGCGACGAAGTCGTCCCCACCGGCCGCCACGCCAGGCCGAACAACCTCGCCTACATTGACAACTCCCACCTGGAGACCTACAGCGAGGAGGGCCTGCGAGACGACGGCGTGCTTGGCCTGGAACTGACGCTCATGCGGAACGGATACCTCGTGATGACGATGCCGGAGTTCTCATCCGAGAGGCTGTCGGAGGCCGGGCTGTTCATATCCATCGCCCCGGCCAAGCCATTCTCCGCCCATGAGTGCCGCGCCATTCGCCGGTTCGTCGAGGGCGGAGGCATCTTCATCCTTACGGCCGGGTGGGACGACCGCCTCGGATGCCGGTCGGTCCTGAGGGAGTTCGATCTGCGGATCGGCATGCCGGACGCCAATGAGCTTCCGCGCCCCCTGGGCCACTTCAAGTCGCCCTTCCTGCGGACGGAGACTCATACCAGCTACGTTCGGTTCCACGCCGCCTGGCCGGTGTGCTGCGATGACCCGAACGCCGAGGTGGTCGCCTACGGCCTGGAGGCGTCCCTGCTGCCTTCGGCCCAGCCGAACAACGTGCCGGTCATCCTCAGGCGGGCTATCGGCAAGGGCTGGGTGGTGTTCGTGGGCGACAGCGGCTTCGCCATGAACAAGAACCTCGAACGAATCGACGGCCGGCCCATCGAGGGTATGCGTGAGAACTCTGACTTCTGGCGATGGTTCCTTACGACATTGAGAGGCCAGCCCGCCTGGCTGCCCCCCGGGCCGGCGACGGCCGGCGCCACAAGGCCTGCCAGCGCACCTGCCGGCGGGGCATCGGGCGCGGGGGAGGGCCAACAATGATCCGCGCATGGATAGGCCTGGCACTCCTGGCGGGCTCATGGCTTGTCGGTCTGAGCTACTATCACGCCGCCAACATGGTTTTATGGGCGATCCTGGTGGTGGCGGGAACCGCCCTGATGACCACCGCGGTGAAAGTCCAGCCGCCGCGCGGCCTGGCCTTGCCGGCCATTTTGATGCTCGCGCCGGCGGCGCTGGTGGCCCCCTGGCCGTACCGGATGGCCATCCTTCTGGTCATGCTGGGCCTGGCGCTCCAGGCGGCGGCGATTCCCCGCCGCTGGCCCCGAGCCGTCGGCAACTCCGCGATCACGGCTGGAACCGTCCTGCTGGCACAGGCGCTGACTATCCAGGCCTACCAGTGGCTGTCGTCCTGCTCCCACGGCCTGCCCGCGCCGCTGGCGGGCCTTCTGTCGGGCGTGATGACCATGGCGGGAGCAATCTCGGGCAGCACCGATTCCTCGGTGGCCATACACTCCATGCGGCAGATCCACCGGTTTGCCGCAACATGGGAACTGCTGCTGGACCCGGTGACGGCGTGCTTTGTGGCGGGCGCCGTCGTGCTGCTGGCCCTGACGGGCCGCGATGTGTCGGCGGGCAAGCCCTGGCGCCGCATGACAAAGTCCGTAGGCATACTGCTGATTTGCGCGGCGGTCTGGCTGCCGCCGCGGGCCGGCCTGCTTATGGCAATCTACATGCACCGCGCCCTGGTGACGGACTACGACTCGAAACTGGAACTGATGGGCCCGTTCTGGAACCCGTGGGTCCACCTGGCCCTGCTGGCGCCGCTGCTGCTGCTTGCCTGGCGCTTCGTCGCGCCGGCCTGTGCCGCCGACCAGGCCCCAACGGGCCACGTTGTCCCGGAGCCGGTCCAGGCCGGGCGACGGTGGCGAAAGGTCGCCGCGTGCGCCCTGGCCGCGGCGGCCGTCGCTATGTCCACCATCGCGATCTTCTGGGACAACTACGGACAACGAAAAAGCGGCAGGGTGTTCGTGGATGAATTCCACTCGACCTGGGAGCCTACCGACCGGCCGATGGACACGACCTGGTATGGCCAGCCCGCGGGCTATAACTACGCCTGCATTTACGACTACCTCAGCCGCTTCTACGAGATGTCCCGCCTCAAGGCCCCGATCAATGACGGCGTCCTGTCCAAGTGCGACGTGTTGATGCTGAAGGTGCCCACGTCCGCCTACGCGCCCGACGAGCGGGCGGCGATACGGCGGTTCGTCGAGGACGGCGGCGGGGTCATGCTGATCGGCGAACACACGGATGTCTTCGGCACCGGCCGAAACCTCAATGAGGTCGGCCGGATGTTCGGGTTCGAGTTCGACTACGACTGCCTCTTCGGGATCGACTCGTTCTTCGACGAGACCTGGACGCCGCCGCTGGTGAGGCACCCGATCGCCGCCTGGATGCCGCCGCTTGAGTTCGCGGTGTCCTGTTCCATAAAGCCGTCCGGGCCCGGCCAGGCCGTCAT
>Ga0315279_10006873_pt1 | contig 14237 bp, 10 predicted proteins | sample YL17G06_20_MG_FD_203694 | JGI IMG/M metagenome (GOLD analysis project Ga0315279, IMG submission 203694) | Sediment microbial communities from Yellowstone Lake, YNP, Wyoming, USA - YL17G06_20 | ecosystem: Environmental > Aquatic > Freshwater > Lake > Sediment | place: USA: Wyoming | collected... | reverse complement strand
AGGCGAGCCATGACCAGCAGCGACAGCGTCTCGCCCACCACGTCCACCCCCTCCCAGAAGCTGGCGGTGCCCAGGATAACCGAGCGGGGATTGCGTCTGAGCGCGTCCAGGAGCTGCTGGGGCGCGCCGTCGATGCCCTGGCCCAGCACAGCGACACCTCCCTGGCCCAGCGGCCCGCGGATGGCGGTGTGGGCCGCTTGCAGAGAGGCGTGGGAGGTGAACAGGACCAGCGCGCGCCCCTGGCTGGCCCGGCAGAGCTCGCAGAGGGCGTGGTGGGTGACCTCCTGGTAGTCGCGCGCCCCTGGTTCGGGCATGTCCCTGGGCAGGAGGATGAGGGCCGCTCGCTGGTAGTCGAAGGGGGAGCCCAGGAGCAGCTCACGGGCCTCCTCCAGGCCCAGCCGCTGGCGAATGTAGTCGAAGGAGCCCTGGCTGGCCAGGGTGGCGCTGGTAAGGATGATGCTGTTCTTGCCGGCGTAGAGACGTTCCTGGAGAAGAGGGGCGACATCCAGCGGCGCCGAGGCCACTGCGATGCCCGCTGGGCCGCCTTCCGCCAGCCACTGGATCCTCTGAGGGTCCTCCAGTTCGATGACGGCGGCGATCCCCTGGCGAAGCTGCTGGCCGGTTTGCAGCAGGACGGCCGTCTCGGCCAGCAGGCTCTCGTAGCCCAGGAGGCCCGAGCCTTCGGCGTCGCTGAGGGCGGTGTGCAGACGGGCCAGCACGTCCTCGACAGCGGCCAGGGCTAGGCGCAGGTTCTCCCAGGCCACCTCCACCGTCACCCAGTCGGGCTGGACGCGTATGGCGCGGGTGAGCAGGAGGCGCTGATCGTAGTTGCCGCTCTCCTCGGCGTGCTGGCGGAGGAAGATTCGCGCCGCCTCGCTGAACTCGCGCAGGCGGGGGCGTGCCCTCTCCACCTCCTCGCCGATGGCTGCGGCCAGGCCGGTGAGGTGGGAGCCGGGCCCCAGGGGCATGGCCAGGCCCCGCACGCTCTGGCGGACGGCCGTCGCCAGGCCCGAACCGCGCTCGCGGCCCTCCCGCCGCTGGAGGCGATCGAGGTGGGACAGCAGGTCGACCTCTCGCGCCTCAAAGCCCAGTTGGCGGGTGGCCTCTTCTTCCAGATGCTGCCCCTCGTCCACGATGAGATCTTCGTAGGGAGGGATGACGTGCCCGCCGACGGCAACGTCCGACAGAAGGAGGGCGTGGTTCACCACCACCAGATGGGACGCTTCGGCCCGCTGACGGGCGCGCACCAGAAAGCAGCTCCCATCCAGGACGAAGGGGCAGGAGCTGCCCAGGCAGTTCTCATTCTGGGCCGAGAAGCGATACCAGAGCATCTCCTCGGTCGGGCTGAGCCTCAGCTCGGCGCGGTCGCCGCTTTCGGTCTGGGGCAGCCAGAGGAGGAGGCGGAGGAGGAAGTGGGCCTCCTCATCTGAGAGGGAAGGTGCCTGGCGGCCCGCCAGGTGGCGGCGCAGGCAGAGGTAGTTGCGTCTCCCCTTGAGCTGGGCCGCTGCCAGGGGGCGGCCATCGGGAGGCCAGCCTTCCAAGAGGCGCTGGACGGCGGGGATGTCCTTGCTGATGAGCTGCTCCTGCAGGTTGATGGTGGCGGTGGAGATGGTCACGCGGGCGTTGTTGCGCAGGGCATAGCAGGCGGCGGGCAGCACGTAGGCCAGTGACTTGCCGATGCCGGTGCCCGCCTCGACGATGAGCTGCTGGCCCTCGTTGAGGGCCTGGGCCACCGCCTGGGCCATCGCTCCTTGCTCAGGTCTCTCCTCGAACTGGGGCAGGATGTCCGGCCGCTCTCGCAGCGATTGGAGGAGGGCCAGCACCTCCGACGGCTCCACCGGCCGGCGGCGCTCGGACGGTAAGAGAGGCTCCAGCGCCCGCCGCATCTTGGCGGGCGCTGGCGTGGCCTTGGCGATCACTTCGGCGAAGAAGGAGCGCCAAGGCCAGCGACCGGCGGCGGTCAGACGGGTGGCCTCGGCCACAATGGGCGGCGGCAGGCTGGCAGCGTGCGCTCGCAGGGCCAGGAAGACCTCGCGGGCGGTCTGGGCGTCGGCCAGGGCCCGGTGATGCCTGGGCATGGAGATGTCGAAGTGGCGGGCCAAGGCCGAGAGGCTGTACTCCCCAAGCAGGGGCAGGAGGAGGACGGCCAGATCGTGGGTATCGTAGACCACCGCGCTGTGGCTGAGGCCAGCGACCGCCAGGAAGCGAAGGTCGAAACCGATGACGTTTTGCCCCACGATGGGGTGGCCGGCGATGAACTGCTGCAGGCGGGGCGCTACGGCATCCATAGGGGGTGCCTCTGCCACCTCCTCGGGGGCGATGCCGGTGAGCGTTTGTATGCGGTAGGGGATGGGCCTGCCGGGGTTCACCAGGGTGGAGAAGGTCTCTTGAACGATGCCCTCCAGGTCGAATTTGACCGCACCCACCTCAATGATGGTGTCACTGCTCGGCTCGAGGCCGGTGGTCTCCAGGTCAAGGGCTACGTAGGTGGTGGCCAAGATGGCTCCCTGCTTCGATTGAAAGGGCTAGCTCCCTATTTTAGCACTCGCCAGGCGGGGTAGCGGAAGGAGTGGGAGGCAGGAATCAGCCGGATGGGCTGAACAGCGCGTCGCTGCCCTCACCGAAGGGGGTGACGCCGCCCGAGGGCAGGCCCTCGGAGGGGTAGTAGCGGCCGGCCTTCAGCTCGGCGATCAGGTCTCGCTCATCGGCCAGCGGGCGCTCGAAGACGGTGGTGAAGCAGCCCAGGCCCTGGTTAGAGTGGGCGTCGCTGCTGCCGATGCCCCGCTTGCCCAGGATGCGGGCTACCAGCAGGGCGAAGCGGTTTTCGTGGGCGGTGCAGCCGCCGTTGGCTATCTCCAGCTCGTCCACCAGCTCGAAGATGGGCAGGCGGGCGGTCTCCGTCGGCGTGAGGCTGGGGGGCTGGTGGTCGTCTGGGCGGAAGTGGACGGGGTCGAAGAAGTGGCGAAAGGGGTGAGCAACGAACATGAAGCCGCCGACCTCGCTGACCACTCGCCTGAGCTCGGCGGTCTTGTGGATGCCCGGCAGGTAGTGATCGAGGCCGATGACGATGATGTGGCCCAGGTCGGTGGAAACCTCCATGGCCCTGCTCACAAACAGGCCGCTCTGGTGGCGGAACCTCTCCAGCTCGTGAGCGTCCCAGAGGCGGTCGTGCTCGCTGATGTTCACGCCGTCCAGGCCGATGCGCTGGGCCTCTTCCATGAGCTGCTGGGGGGTCAGGCTGCTGTCGGAGCCCCCCTTCACGGTGTGCAGGTGCATGTCGACGATGGTATCCGGCATTCGTCCGACCCTTCCAATCGCAATCAGTTTAGCGCGGAGGACGATTGTGTCGCTAGTCGGCGGCTTGGGCCAGGAAGGGCAGAACCCAGCCGAAGAGGACGATGAAGGAGAGGCCGATCGCTGCCACCTGCCAGGGCAGGCGTCGGAAGGTGCCGACGATGGCTGTCAGGATCAGGCCAGCGAAGCTGATGATCAGCAGCGTGTACAGGAGGTTGGGGCTGCCCAGGCCGCCGCCGGGTGCTTTCTCCAGGGTGTATCGATAGAGGAGTCCGAAGAGCATGCCGACGGCTGTCCACAGGAGGAAGGCGATCAGGGATATGGGGACGGCCAGGGCGGCGGCCGATAGGTTGGGGGCGATGACTTTGGCCAGATAGGGAATGCGGCTGTGCAGCTCCACGACCAGGAGGGCTACCAGCCCGCTGAAGATGAGGGCCATGATGTAGCCGCTGACGAAACCGGCGAATACCTCTTGCATAGTGTCAGTCGGGGAGTGGCTCCGTGGCCAGTGCCTGCGGGGACAGGATGGTTATGGCGGCGTAGGCCTTCGCCCCGGCGCTGGCGGCTGCCCTGGCGAGGCGTTCCCTTTGTTCTTCGTCCCTGAGCAGCACAAACAGGGCTGGGCCACTGCCGGCCAGGTGAACGGCGCTTGCGCCGGCCTGTATCAGGGCCTGGCGGCAGGTCTGCAGCTCGGGGAAGGCCCGGAAGGCCAGCGCGCTGAAGACATCGTACAGTTCGCTCTCCTCAAGGGGTCGCCCCTGTCTGAGGGCGTCGGCGAAACGGTCGCTGGCGGCGCCGTCGCTGTGGTGCTCGCGGCCCAAAAGGGAGTACATGCGCTGGGTCTTGTGGGGTATCGACAGCGGGGGCACGACCACCAGGATGGCTGTCCTGGGAGCTTTGGGCAAGGGGGTTATTCGCTCGCCACGCCCCTCGGCCAGGGCGGTACCGCCGTGCAGGAAGAAGGGGACGTCCGAGCCCACTTCGGCCGCCAGCTCGACCAGTCGCTCGTGCGGCAGGACCAGGCCCCAGAGGCGATCGAGGCCGCGCAGGGCAGCGGCGGCGTCGCTGCTGCCGCCGCCCAGGCCGGCCGCCACGGGTATGGTCTTGGTCAGACGCATCCGGACGCCGCTGCTGTAGCCCGCCCTCTCTCGGAGAAGGCGGGCGGCTCTCATTGTCAGGTTCTCCTGGGGGGGCGGCAGACCCTCGCCCGTCGCCGTCAGGGTCAGCTCAGGGGCTGACTCCAGCTCTAGGCTATCGCAGAGGTCGATGGTCTGGAGGATGGTCTTCACCTCGTGGAAGCCGTCCGGGCGCCGGCCGAGCACCTCCAGCGTCCAGTTGATCTTGGCGGGGGCCGTCAGTCTCAGGCGCATGGGGCCTCACTGCTGCCCAGATGGGCGGCCGCTCCCTCGCCAGGCGCGGTAGAGGCAGCCCCACTCGTCTAGGCTGAGCGTTTGGGCGCGGCGGCTGGGGTCGATGTTCGCCGTGTCGAGCAGGGTGCGAGCGGCGGCGGGGTCGATGCCCAGGCCCAGGGCGAGGGCGTTGCGAAGTTGCTTGCGAGGGGCGGCAAAGCCGGCCTGAACCAGATGGAAGAAAGCCTGGCGGTCGTCCACGGCCACCGCTGGCTTTGGCCGCACGTCGAGGCGAATGACGGCCGAACGCACCTTGGGCGGCGGATGGAAGGCGCGCGGCGGCACGTAGAAGATGACCCTGGCCTGGGCGTAGAACTGGACGCCGATGCTCAGGAGGCTCATGCGGCCAGGTGGGGCGGCGATGCTCTGGGCTACCTCCGCCTGCACCATGACGATCATCCTGGCGGGCGGTCGGGCGCTCTCCAGGAGGTGGCGAAGGACAGCGGAGGCGATGTAGTAGGGGAGATTCGCCACCACCACGTACGGCGGCGAGGCCTGGGCGCGAGCCAGCAGCTCGTCGGGCGAGAGGGCGAGGATGTCGGCGCAGACGGGCTCCACGTTGGGGCAGGACGCGAGGCGAGAGCGCAAGTGAGCGCAGAGCCGCTCATCTATCTCCACGGCGATGACCTTGCCCGCCGCCGCGGCTAGGGCCTGGGTGAGCACCCCCTTGCCGGCGCCAACCTCGACGACCGTGTCCGTGGAGGAGAGCGACGCCGCGGCCAGGATGCGCTGGAGGACCCGGCGGTTGGTCAGGAAGTGCTGGCCGAGGCTCTTGCGGGGGCGGATGGTGGCTGTGGCGGCCTCGCCGGTCGCTGTCGATTCGCTGCGATCTGCTGGCTGACCCCTCGCCATGGCCCGATCATAGCGCTGAGGCAGCGCCGGGGTCTACTGTGGAGGTTGGCTCTTGCCAGGGGCCGTAGCCTACTCCAGAACGTACACTGTCACCCAGCCGCTGCGCCAGTCCGAGACCTCGTGGTCGGCGAAGCCCAGGTCGATGATGTTGCCGATCACGGCCGAGCCGGTGTCGGCGGCTATCGCCTGGCCGTAGCCGGGGACGTACAGGCGGGTGCCCAGGGGGATGACGCTGGGGTCTACGGCCACAATGCCGCGCTGGACGGGCACGCCGGTGGCGGCGATGCCGTACCAGGGGCTGTCGGCCGACCAGCCACAACTGGCGGGGTTGTACCAGGTGGCGTACATCTCCAGCGAGCGGCTGTAGCGAAGAGGACCCTCCGGCGCCTGCACCAGGTTCACCGGCCTCGTCCCCTGGGCGATGACCTGGTCGCGCGGCGGCTGCTGCGACTCGCTCACCAGCTCTCGCTGCATCTCCTGGCCGTTCTCATACACCACGTGGTACTCGCGCTGGATCACGCCGTCGGCGCCCGGGTCCAGGACCACGGACTGCCCCATATCCATCGTGGGGTCATCTTGATAGACAACGGCGCAGGGGATGGCCTCATCTACCGTCTCCGTTTCCTCCCACACTCGAACCACATGGATGGCCAGGCCATCTTGCACCGGGGCATCGAGGGCAGGCTCCACCCGGTCGAGGGTGTTCAGCGAGACGCCGGCTTCGTCCAGGACGGCGGCCACGCTGGCCTTGCGGCTGTGGATCGTTGTGGCATCTCCGCCTATCGAGAGGGAGAGCTCCCTGGCGTGCTCGATGTAGACGTGGGTGCCGGCGGTCACGAGGCTTCCAGCCGACGGCGACAGGTAATCGGCGTGGTCGACCACGACGCCCTTCTCGGCCAGCAGCTCGCTGACGGTGGAGGCGGCGGAGACCGTACTCACACTCAGCCCGTCTTCATGCAGGACGACGGGCACTGCCTGGGGCCGGGCATCGCCGTTCAGGGCAGCGACGCTGATGGTCTCGTCGTCGCCGTCAAGGTTAGCGTTGCCGTCCAGCTCAAGCCTTTGACCCAAAGCGAGCTCAGGGGCGGATTGCTCTGCCTCGCGGGCGGAGCCTAACAGAAACCACAGTGACACGCCTGCCGCCACTAAGAGGACAAGGGATAGGTGGAGGATGCGCCGTGGGTTGAGGGGGAGGGTTGGGGAGATTTTGGCGCCGTCAAGTCTTCCTGGGAGCGCATCTCTAGGATAGAGACGCGCCCGGAATGGCTCTCCGGTCAATATATTCCTCGTTTAGAATTGGGCATGCCCGGTGCTCTGGGTAGAGTGGCCGTGCACCTGCTGTCGATCTCGCCCGTAGGCTTGCTCCCGACAGCCAACTCCAACCAGGTTGACCTGCGGCACCCGAAACTCACTACTTACCGCTGCTTCCTCCCGGACCTGACGGGGTTCGTAGCGTTTCGCTGCGCAGGGCCAGGTTATCAACGCTACTTATCGAGAGCAGTCCCTGCAGTGCCAAGACCTCGAGCAGGGATTCAACCCCGCTATAGCGGATTGCGGGTTCAGGGCACCGCTAGCTCCCCGTCTAGCACGGCCAAGTCAGCATGCTACATAAACGGAGAGCTTCTGTCAAGGTGGTTTTCCACACGTGGACAACCGCTTGAAGAGCTGTCGGCCCTATTGTAGAATGGGCCAAGTCTATAGAAAGGCAAATTCTTGTGAATGTTCGCAAGGCGGTGATCCTGGCCGCCGGCTATGGCACTCGCTTCCTGCCCGCCACTAAGGCCATCCCCAAGGAGATGTTGCCCCTGGTGGACAGGCCGGCCATCCAGCACGTGGTGGAGGAGGCGGTGAGGGCTGGCCTGGAGCAGATCATCATGGTGACCGCTGCCGCCAAGCGCGCGGTGGAGGACCACTTCGACCGCGACCGCGAGTTGGAGCAGTGGCTGGAGCAGAAAGGCAACGTCCAGCAGGCAGACGAGATGCGCCGGCTGGCCGGCTTGGCGGATATCGTTTGCGTGCGCCAGAAGGAGCGCCTGGGCATCGGCCACGCTGTGCTCATGGCGCGCTCGCTGGTGGGCGACGAGCCCTTCGCCCTCTTCTTCCCCGACGATATCATCGAGAGCGACGTGCCGGCCATCAAACAACTGACGGACGTCTTCTATCGGCATGGCGGCAGCGTCCTGGCGGTGCAACGCGTGCCCCGCGAGGAGATCCACCACTACGGAGTGATCGAACCTAAGCCGCTGGAGGAGCGGGTCTACCAGGTGCTGGGCATCGTGGAGAAGCCGTCAGCTAGCGAGGCCCCGTCCGATCTGACGGTCGTCGGGCGCTACGTGCTGACGCCGGCCATCTTCCCCATCCTGGCGAGCACGCCACCGGATGCGAAAGCGGGCGGCGAGATCCAGCTCACCGATGGCATTGCCCGCCTGCTAGGCGAGGAGTCGGTCTTCGCCTGCCGCTACGAGGGGGAGAGGTTCGACGTGGGGCGACCGCTGGGTCTGCTCAAGGCTTCGCTATCGATGGCTCTGGCCAGGCCCGATCTGGGGCCGGAGCTGCGGCGCTACCTGCGCGAGCTGGTGGCGGGAGAGGAGAGCCGTGACTGACCAGAACAGCCTGCGAGACCGATGGGCGCTCATCCTGGGCGCCTCCAGCGGCATAGGTGCAGCCACCGCCCTGGAGCTGGCCAGAAACGGAATGCACATCTTCGGCGTGCACCTCGATCTGCGGTCCACCCTGCCCAACGCTCAGCAGGTGGTGGCCCAGATCGAGGAGATGGGCCGCGAGGCCATCTTCTTCAACATGAACGCCGCCGACGCCAAGAAGCGAGCGCAGATCGTGGACGCGATGGCGGAGCGGCTGAAGGCGGAGAAGGAGTCGACGCACGTGCGGGTGATGCTCCACTCCCTGGCCTTCGGCACCCTCAGGTCGTACGTGCCCGCCAGCCACAAGGAGGCGCTCAGCCAGGCCCAGATGGAGATGACGCTGGATGTGATGGCGCACAGCCTGGTGTACTGGGTGCAGGACGTGTTCTATCGGAGTCTGCTGGGGCCGGGCAGCAAGGTCTTCGCCATGACCAGCTCCGGCTCGACTCGCATCTTGCCGCAGTACGGCCCGGTGGGCTGCGCCAAGGCCGCCCTCGAGTACCACGTCCGCCAGTTGGCAGTGGAGCTGGCTGGTAGGGGCGTCGCTGTCAATGCCATCCGAGCGGGCATCACCGACACGCCCGCCCTGCGCAAGATCCCCGGCCACGAGCAGATGCTGGCGGTGGCTGGCAGGCGCCACCCCGGCGGTCGCATCACCACGACCGAGGACGTGGCGCGCGCCATCGCCGCCTTGGCCGACGAGCGGACGGCCTGGATAACGGGGAACGTCATCGGCGTGGACGGCGGCGAGGACATAAGCGCGCGCTGATCGGCTCGGTCGAGCCAACGGCTCCCTTCACACGCTTGCCAAATCCCGGTGGTGGGGCACGCACGCCCCGGCCCCTAGTTTGACGATTACAGGCACTTCATGATCGTCTGCGCCCATGCCGCCGTTGCTGCTCTATTTCGCGAGGCAGCAGTAGTGTGTTCCAGTGGCTGAGGCTCAAGTCAAGGCGAGTCTCAGCGCCGACAATAAGCTACCCATATCGCGTAAGGAGATTAACCTAACCTCGTTGCGCCTCGGGTTGCGGATGCCATATATAGATGTTAGAGGACCTGAGATCTGACACGCTGATGACTGAGAATACTACTCGTCAAGGCAGCGCTGCTTTCGCCGTATACATGGAGGAGATGCGCCACGTGCCTCGCCTGTACCGCGGCGAGGAAGCGCGACTGGCCGCCGCGCTATCCAGCGGCCGAGAGGCCCGGCTGCGGCTCGAGAGCGGCGATGTTGGTGAGTCGCTCTTGCGACTGGTCGACGAGGGTCGAAGAGCGGAAGAGCGGCTAGCCCAAGCACACTTGCCGCTGGTCATCGCGATGGCGCTACGCATGTTCCAGCGAAGCAGGAATGTGGGCGTGTCACTGGAGGACCTGGTGTTGGCCGGGAACGAAGGGCTTCTAGAAGCGCTCCGGCGGTACGATCCGTCCCGGGGCCCGCGCCTCAGCACCTACGCCATGTGGTGGATAAGGAACAAGATGTCGGAAGAAGCGAGACTGTACAGGTGGAAGATTCGGATACCTGACCATGTGCACCGCCAACTGCCGAGAATAATGCGGCGGTACGGGTGGCTGCTCCAGGAGTTCGGCCGCGATCCCACCGAAGAGGAGGTAGCTGAGGAGCTGGGAATCAGTGTGGAGAGGCTAGAGTCGTTCCTGGCTTGTTGGGATGCCCAGGACATGGTGTCTCTCGACGGCCGCGTGGGCGAGGACGGCGCGAGCACGTTTGGCGATGGCCTGGCGGATCCTAGCGAGCCGTGCTATGCGGTGGCGGAGAGTCCGGTCACCGAGTTGGCGAACATGGACTCGTTAAGAGACTCGGTCGGGCGGGCACTAGCGCCCCTCTCGCAGAGGGAGCGGATGGTCATCATAGTGCGGTACGGCCTGGAAGACGATGAGGCTCGGACGTATGAGGAAGTGGGCAAGAGGCTTGGAGTATCGCGGGAGCGGGCACGACAAATTGAGGCGAAGGCCCTGAGAAAACTTCGGCACCCGACCAGGGCCAAGTGGCTGATGGGGTTCCCCCGGTGAGAAGCGCGGCCGTTCGCCGCTCGGTCCGTCAGCGCGTGTGGGCTGGGCGGGGCGCTGGCAGCGGCAACCCCTGGCCGGCGGGGTGTGCGTCGAACGGGGCCGAAGATTGGGGTCGCTACAAGGAGAAAGTCGACCGGCTGGAGGACGAGGTCTACGGGCGGAGGCGGGAACGGCGGGCCCTGGTGGTGAGTTGGTGGCAGCTTATTGCTGGCGGTCTTTTCGTATTGGCTGGCTCGTTCGGCGGCGCCGCGCTGGTGCTCGTCCTTGGCCCATGAAGCGGCTCCCTACTTCCCCAACCTTAGCAGCGCCATGAACGCTTCCTGGGGGATGTCCACGTTGCCCACCCGCTTCATCCGCTTCTTCCCCGCCTTCTGCTTCTCCAAGAGCTTCATCTTGCGGGTTACGTCGCCGCCGTAGCACTTGGCCAGCACGTTCTTGCGGATCGGCTTGATCGTCTCGCGGGCGACGACCCGCCCGCCGATGGCCGCCTGGATGGGCACCTCGAATAGCTGGCGGGGGATCAGGCTGCGCAGCTTCTCCACCAGCGCTCGCCCCTGGCGCGGGGCGTTCTCGGCGTGGACGATGGCCGAGAGGGCGTCCACCGGTTGCTGGTTCACCAGGATGTCCAGCTTCACCATGTTGGCCGAGGCGTGGTGGGAGAAGGTGTAGTCCATGCTGGCGTAGCCCTGGCTGCGCGCCTTGAGCTCGTCGTAGAAGTCGAGCAGCATCTCCGATAGGGGCATCTGGTACCCCATCAGCACCCGCCGGCCGGTGGCGCTCTCCATGGGGCCGTGCTCCAGGTAGTCCATGCGCTTGAACTCGCCGCGGCGTCCGGTCACCAGCTCCATCAGCGGCCCGATGTAGCGGTCGGGGGTGATGATGCTGACGTTCATCCAGGGCTCCGAGATCTCCACCACCTCCTCGGGGCGAGGCAGCTTGGCCGGGTTTTCCACCACTATCTCCTCGCCGTCGACCTTCAGCACCCGATACTCCACGCTGGGGGCGGTCACCAGGATGTCCAGGTCGTACTCGCGCTCCAGGCGCTCCTGGACGATGTCCATGTGGAGGAGGCCGAGGAAGCCGCAGCGGAAGCCTGGGCCGAGGGCGATGCTGGACTCCGGCTCGTAGCTGAGGGCGGCGTCGTTGAGGTGCAGCTTGTCGATGGCGTCGCGCAGGAGGGGGAACTCGTCGGCGTTGGTGGGGTAAAGGCTGGCGAAGACCATCGGCTTGGCCGGGCGATAGCCGGGCAGGGGCTCCGAGGCGGGGGTGTCGTCATAGGTGATCGTATCGCCCACCTGGCAGTCGCGCACCGTCTTGAGGCCGGTGGCCAGATAGCCCACCTCGCCGGTGGTGAGCCGCTCGCTGGGCGCGAAGGCGGGCCGAAAGATGCCCACCTCCAGCGGGTCGAGCTCGCGCTGGTTGGACATCAGGCGCAGGCGACGCCCGGTGGAGAGGGCCCCGTCCACCACCCGCAGGTAGGCGATGACCCCCTTGTAGGAATCGTACTTGGAGTCGAAGATGAGGGCGCGCAGGCGGGCCTGCACCCGACCGCTGGGGGGCGGGATGCGCTGCACCACCGCCTCCAGCACCTCGCGCGTGCCGATGCCCTCCTTGGCCGAGGCGAGGATCATCTCCTTCTGGCCGTAGCCCATGACGGCCTCGATCTCCTGGGCCACCCGCTGGGGCTCGGCGCTAGGCAGGTCGATCTTGTTGATCACGGGGATGATGGTCAGGTTGTGCTCTATGGCCATGTAGACGTTGGCCAGGGTCTGGGCCTGGATGCCCTGGCTGGCATCCACCACCAGGATGGCGCCCTCGGCGGCGGCCAGGGCGCGCGAGACCTCGTAGGTGAAGTCGACGTGGCCGGGGGTGTCGATGAGGTTGAGCTCGTACTCCTGGCCGTCCTGGGCGCGATAGCGTATGCGGACGGCGGTGGCCTTGATGGTGATGCCGCGCTCGCGCTCCAGGTCCATCTGGTCGAGCACCTGCTCGGCCATCTCGCGAGGGGGGATGGTGCCGGTGAGCTCGAGCAGGCGGTCGGCCAGGGTGGACTTGCCGTGATCGATGTGGGCGATGATGCAGAAGTTGCGGATGCGGGACTGGTCCATGTCAGGCCTATCGTAGCATGGGGCTAGGAGGGCTTCAATGGAGGTGGCCTCGAACTCGAGGGTGGGGCGCTCGGGCCTACCTACACCCGGTGGCAGGCCACCCAGTGTTCCTTGCGGCTGGTGCCGACGTTGCGCCATTCGGGGATGACGGTGCGGCAGCCGTGGGCGTCGCTGGCGATAGGGCAGCGGGTGTGGAAGACGCAGCCCGGCGGCGGCCGCATCGGGCTGGGCACATCGCCGGTCAGGATGATGCGCTCTCGCTTGGCCTCCACCACCGGGTCGGGGATGGGAATGGCCGAGAGCAGGGCCTTGGTATAGGGGTGAAGAGGCTTCTCGTACAGTTCCACCCGGTCGGCCAGCTCCATCAGCTTGCCCAGGTACATCACCGCCACCCGGTCGCTGATGTGACGCACCACCGACAGGTCGTGGGCGATGAACAGATAGGTGAGGTTGAACTCGGCCTGAAGCTCCTCCAGCAGATTGATGATCTGGGCCTGAATGGAGACGTCCAGGGCCGAGATGGGCTCGTCGCAGACGATGAAGCTCGGCTGCACCGCCAGGGCGCGGGCGACGCCGATGCGCTGGCGCTGGCCGCCGCTGAACTCGTGGGGGTAGCGATTGGCGTAGTAGGGGTTGAGGCCGACGACGCGCATCAGCTCTTGCACCCTCTCCCGCCGCCCCTTGCGCCCGCCAGCCAGGCCGTGGACGACTAGCGGCTCGCCGATGATGCTGCCGATGGTCATGCGGGGGTTGAGGGAGGCGTATGGGTCCTGGAAGATCATCTGCATGCGGCGGCGCATGCGGCGAATCTCGCCGCCCTTCATCGTGGTCAGTTCATGCCCTTCGAAGGTGATCCCGCCGGCTGTCGGCTGGTGCAGCATGAGGATGCAGCGGCCGGCGGTGGTCTTGCCGCAGCCGCTCTCGCCCACCAGACCGAGGGTCTCTCCCTGCCTGATGACGAAGGAGACGCCGTCCACGGCCTTGCAGTCGGCTATCTTGCGCTGGAAGAGGATGCCGCTGATTACGGGGAAGTACATCTTCAGATCGCGGACGTCTAGCAGGACGTTGTTCTGCCGCCCGGCGCTTGTGGTGACGATGTCTTCGCTGGTCATCGGGCAGGTCCTCAAGCGGGGGCCGCCGGCTTGGCAGCCTTGCCTACCCTGGGCCACTCCCAGCAGGCGCTATAGTGGTTGGTGGCCACGAGCAGGAGGGGCGGCTCCTCCAGGCATTTCTGCACGGCGAACTTGCAGCGCGGCCGGAAGGCGCAACCTTGAGGCATGCGGATGAGGTCGGGTGGGAAGCCTTCGATGGGCTCCAGCCTCTCCTTGCGCGCCTGGTCGAGGCGGGGCACCGACTTCAGCAGGCCCAGGGTGTAGGGATGGTGGGGCTCGCCGTAGAGTTCGCGGGCCGCCGCCGACTCCACGATCTTGCCGGCATACATCACATAGACTCGGTCGGCGTAGCGAGCCACCACCCCCAGGTTGTGGGTAATGACGATAACTGCCGTCTCCAGTTCGCGGGTCAGGTGGGTCAACAGCTCCAGGATCTGGGCCTGAATGGTCACATCGAGGGCGGTGGTGGGCTCGTCGGCCAGGAGGAGCTTGGGGTGGCAGGAGAGGGCCATGGCGATCATCACCCGCTGACGCATGCCGCCGGAGAACTGGTGGGGATAATCGCCGATGCGGGCTTTGGCCTCGGGGATGCCCACCATGTCCATGAGCTCGATGGCCCTCTTGGTAGCGCTACGACGATCCATCTTCAGGTGCAGCTCCAGGCTCTCGGTGATCTGGCGGCCGATGGTGAGGACAGGGTTGAGAGAGGTCATGGGCTCCTGGAAGATCATGGCGATGCGGTTGCCGCGGACACTGCGGATCTCATTCCCATCCGCTTTCAGCAGGTCATCC
>Ga0315279_10006871_pt1 | contig 14238 bp, 22 predicted proteins | sample YL17G06_20_MG_FD_203694 | JGI IMG/M metagenome (GOLD analysis project Ga0315279, IMG submission 203694) | Sediment microbial communities from Yellowstone Lake, YNP, Wyoming, USA - YL17G06_20 | ecosystem: Environmental > Aquatic > Freshwater > Lake > Sediment | place: USA: Wyoming | collected... | reverse complement strand
TGGACAATAAACTTGAATAGATCACTTGGGTTAGACCACCTAGAATCAGGGTCATCGTTAGATCGTAGATTAGTTGCCCATTCGTTAATTTCGTTGTAGTTCATTTCTGTCCTCCTTTTCTCTTTCTGGGACTATATTACCACAACTATATAGTAATGTCAATAGGTAAAAGCGACTTTGTGTTAGATTGTAATAGCATCTGAAGGAGGTCAATCGTGGCGGAAACGGACACGGCGAGCGTAGCCAGTGAGCCATGCGCCAACTGCGGCGGCAAGGGCTATATCGAGCGAGAGGCAGGCTTAATCAGACTACGATGCGGTTGCCAGGTGCCGCCTGTAAAGGAAGCCAATGCAAGAGATACTGAAAGAAATGGACAGCCTGATAGAAGTAGTGCAGTCCCAGTTGCCCGCAAACCCCGGAAGCGCAAAGGCCGAAAAGCTGGCAAACGCTCTCGAAAAGTCAATGGCTGAGTATTTCAAGGGGCTAGAACAGGCCTTTCCGTTTCACAGGCTTGATGAGTTGTACTATAGATTGTGAGGCAGGAATAATGATCCTACCTGATGCCATAGATAGCATCCTAGACCCTCTGTTGAGGATATTTCAGGGGAATCTACTTACTCGGCTGAATGGACATATTGCGATGGTCTACCTTGCTGGCTCGGCTGAGATGGTTGAATACGGGAAGACCAAGGGGGGGAAGCCGATTTACTTCGAAGGACCTCCCATGCAGCAGGCGATTGATTACGCGGCCAAACACTGTGCAACACTTGTCACCGGCATAGATGATGAGACCAAGAAGCGGCTTGCGCAGATAATTGCAGACGGCATTGAGAATAAGCGAGGCGTGCCGGGGATAGCCAGAGATATTCGGGCACAATTCCAGGACATGAGCAGATACCGAGCAAAGTTAATATCTCAAAACGAGACAGCAGACGCTTTACAACAAGCCTTTATGGATAGAGCCGAAGCCATGGGTATCGAGGGGAAAGAGTGGATTACTGCGGGAGATGAAAAGGTTTGTGAGATATGTGGAGGCAATGAGGCCGAAGGTGTCATTCCTTTACATCAACCATTTTCGAGCGGAGATATGCGACCACCAGGACACCCAGGGGGTTGCCGTTGCGCCTTGGCTCCTGCGATGTTAGGGAAATAGCGGCAAAAAATTAGTCTGGTTTTACCGCTCAGTTTACAAAAGGCTCACAAAACGGCGGGTTTAGGCAATAGCCAAGCGGCAAGAAGTTGCCGCTTTTTGTTTTCAGGCGGTTTTGAACGCAGAACAGCGAGGAGACACGAATGGACATAACCACAATCATAGAGACCGCCATCAATGCCCTTCTCTTTGTGGGAATAATATATTTTGCTATCTTTCGGCGAGGCGAGAAATCAAAGGGTTCTGAGGACAGGATTGCCGCCCTCGAAGGCTTTGAGATTGAGACCAAGAAATCCATCATAGACCTCTATCTCAGATGCGAGGTGATTCAGACAACCGTGGCAACCTCATTGGCTAGTCTCCTTGCCAAATTAAATGACATCACTATCGCCAATGAGGGCAGAATCAGCCGATTGGAAGGCAAGGCAAACAGCGAGGACAAGAAGTAAAGGAGGGAACGTGTCAGAGAATCCAGAAACTCCTAAGAGGCTCAAACCAGGCACTACGAGGCTGGCGTTCATCGTTATCTGTGCCTGTCTAGCAATATTGGCTACGCTCATTGTAATCTATGCGGCCTATGCCCCTGTCGTTGATATGAAGGATATGGTGAACGTAGCTCTTGGTGCAGTCGTGGGAATTCTAGGCACAACCATCGCATTCTACTTCGCCGGTAGAACATCTTATGACTAACCCAAATGGGGACTAGTAAATTTGGAGGATATTGAATATGCCGTACACCAAAGACAATCCGCCGGAACGAATTAAGGGGTTGCCTGCTCACGCGCAGACCATCTGGCTTTTGTTAGTCGGCAATTTACTGCATACCTGATCTGGCATTGTTTGGAGCAGAAATGAAGAACACCTTCTCGGCAATCAAGGCGACCCTTACTGCGCTTGAAGACGATACCACATACTGGGCAGGTAAGTTCAATATCATTAATGCCTTTATTCCAGGCTGGTTTACCTTGGTGCGTTTGCCCCGATAATTTATATGCACATTTACGAGAGCAACATCGGATCCTTTTATCTCTTGGAGTGAATATCTTACCACAGGCAGCACAAGGTCGAGGCGGTGCATGGTTGTAGAAACGCTCACTCATTATCAATTTAGCTTTAACATAATCGCCAAGAATCTCATGTCTTTTGGCATGACAATTCTTACAAAGGGTAATGAGATTATTTAGGTCATTATTATAAGCATTTATATCGTGGTGATGTACCTGAAGGTTTTTGATGCCACCGCAATCGTTGCAACTACCATCACGGGCAATGGCGAGTTTCCGTAACTTATGGGGAATGGAAGATCGGAATTGTTTAGATTCTTTCCAGTTCGGGTTATTGCTACCTTTCTGGTATTCTTTTTGATAAGAGGCTTTACAGGCAATAGAACAAAAGGTGCGATTGATAGAAAGCTTATCACTTATTGCCATCCCGCATTGTTTGCACTTGCTTATTTTAAGCGGCTTATGGGATTTATTGAGACTTCCCTTCGGTCTACCCATAATGAAATCATAGCAGATGCTACAAAGAAAGTCAAGTCAGTAAATATCTATTTATGGAGGTGAACTTATGCCATATCCAACACTGGATAGTTTGCCTGATTGGGTTAAAGCAATGCCCAAACATGCTCAAGAAATATATCAGGCAGCATGGAACTCAGCCTTTGAACAATATAAAGATGAAGGGAAGGCAGCAGCGACAGCAATTACTGCCGTTGAGACTAAATACAAAAAGAATGACAAAGGCGAGTGGGTCGCAAAGGAGGCCAAGGTGAAAGAAGCCGATCTGAGTATGGATGATAAGCGGACAGCGATTCAGGCGGCATTGAATACCAAGTTAGGCACACCTTCATCCGAAGTACGCCCTGTGGGTGGTCTGTGGGTGCGCGACATTTTCGATGCTGAGATTGTCTACGAGATGGGCGACGTGACTTATAAAGTTTCCTATTCAATGGACGCTGAGGGCAAAGTCACTTTTGGCACACCCGCTAAAGTCATTCGGCAAACCGTTTACAAACCTATTGAGTCTCTACAGGCCAAATACTCTGAGATAATCCAGGAGTGCATCAAGCGAGGTGTGTCCGCCGATGCTCCCCAAGTGAAGGATGCGCTGGCCAACTGCACAAAACTCATATCCTCCGATAAGCCGGAGGAGACCGCAGTTGCACAAGTCCTCAAAGAAGCCGCGGCCTCTCTTCTTTGGCTCAGAGAGCAGGCCGTGACCAAAACAGAGGACGGTGAGAGCTTCCCTGCCGCTGCATACGGTTATGTGCCTGACCCCGAAAAGCCCTCGGAATGGAAATTACGCCTCTGGGAAGACCCACAGAAGAAAGTCACCCGGGCCCAACTTGGCCGCGCTGCTGCGGCTCTGTCCCCAGGTGGATTCCGAGGGCAGAAAGTCCAGATACCGAGCGACGATCTGGCCGCAGTCAAGCGGAAGATCAGAGCCGAATATGCCAAACTGGATGTTCCCGATGAGGAGATACCTCGTTGGGTGAAAGAGGCTGAAATGAGACAGATTGTTTCCGAGTATATCCCATTGATAGAGGCTAAGGTTGACGGTTCTGGGAAAGCCCAACTGATTGTCATTAAGCCCGGATTCAATGCTACAAGGGAACGCTATTACCCAGCTGAAGTGCTTGCGCGGGACTGCAGGATATTCGAGGGCGTAAAGATGTTCGCAGATCATCCTACAGAATCAGAAGAGAAATCACGGCCCGAGAGGTCGATACGGGACTGGGTTGCCACGCTGCACAATGTTCACCCGGTAGAGCAGGGTGTAATCATCGGAGAGGCCGATATCCTCGAACCCTGGCTGAAAGAGAGATTAGCCACACTGCGAGACAAGGGACTCCTGAAAGACATCGGAGTCTCTATCAATGCAGTGGGCACCGCTTCAAAAGCTGAGGTCGAGGGAGTCAAAACCAATCTGATAGAGCGCCTTGTGAGAGCCCGGTCGGTGGACTTTGTGACAGAAGCAGGCGCCGGCGGTCAAGTTGAACTGTACGAGGCCAACAGCGATGCAACCTGGGACGTTGACATAGTAACCTTAGAAACGCTCAAGGAGCGCCGCCCTGACCTGATGAAGATTGTCGAAACAGGTATCAGGGCAGAAATCGCAAAGGAGGCGAGAGCAAAAGTGGAAATTGAAGAGCAACTGAAAGAGGCCAAAACAACCATCGAAGCCCTGACCAAAGAGCGGGACGATCTGAAGGCTAAGTTTGAAAAGGCAGAACAGGACAAACTCATAGCTGCAACCCAAGCCAAAGTTTCTGAGGCTCTGGGTAAGGCGACTGAGTTACCCGATGCTGCCAAGATACGGATAGCCGCTAAGTTCGCCAACGCTACCAGCGATGAGGGATTGGTCGAGGCTATCAAGGCTGAGGTCGATTACATCGCTACCATTCGAGAGAGTGGCAAGGTCAAGGGCATGGGCGCTTCCAATCCTGACCCGGAGAAAATGAAGGCCGAACTCACGGAGAGTTTTGAGCGCCTGACTGGTGACAAAAAGAAAGCAGAAATCGCTGTCAAAGGGCGATAGTAGGACCGAAAAACTAACAGGAGGGAAAAGTAATGCCTTACGACATGACAGTCAAATCCGCTGGAGATGAAATTTCCAGCACCTATGAAGGCCGGCATATCACTTTACTGGAATCCCAACTCGTACACCCTACGCATAGTCCAGACTATGTTCACAAGGGGGACCCGGTACTTATCGGCACTGATTTGGTAGGAGTCGCATTCCGAACCGCTACAGCGGCCACTGACCTGATTGCTATTGACACTGAGGGCATCTGGGCTCTCACCTGTACCGCCGAGAACTATAGTGGTAATAGCGCAATCGCCGTTGGAGACCGGCTGTATATAAGTTCAGCGGGAATCATAACCAAGAACGACCATGATGTCCCATTCGGTTATGCCCTGAGCACACTGACCAGTAGCTACACTGACATCGTGACCGTTAAGGTTCATGCCGGCACTGCCGTAGCCCAACCTTAAGACAGAGGAGCCATAAATGGTAATAACTGGTTCGCCCAGAAAACCTAAACGCGAAGATGGTTTCACTACGATATTCACTAAGGGGCGAGTGGAAAGATTTATCTTCTCCCGAATCAAGCCGACCTTAATGACTCTGTTAAACCTATTCGCCGATAATGTTCCCCAGCCTATGAAAGAGAACACGAGATGGAACAATACAGATGTTCTGATTGACATCCGTGATCGATTTTTCCAACTGGAGAACAACCCGAGCCGCGAGGGCGCTTTCAGGGCAATTTGGAACTTCATCATCATCATGTATGACTTCGACCCCTATTACCAGCAGCGAATTGACTGGTTGATGGAGCAAGTGAAGAAAGCGCCTTGGGAACCGCGAGAACCTGGGCGACCTAGACCGCCTCAATGGAGAGAATTCAGTGGCCAGTGAGGTTATAAAAGACGGAACTCGCTGCGATTGCGGCGGTAAGGTCGATAAACTTTACCCATTGGAGTCGTCTAATGTATGGCAGGGCAGATGTTTTGTCTGCGGGAAACTTTTTACAGTAATCGAAGAAAGAAAAACGGAGGTTGAAAAATGCCAGAGTTGTTAAAAATCATGGAGGACTGGAACGGCTACGTTTCCCTTCATGAAGTCAAGAAATCCGAGGACTATGAGCAGAAACTGAAGGAAACAGTTGACCTGCTCACCAATGCCAGAGGCCTTGCACCGCATAAACACAAGTTCCTGGTGCGCGAGGCCCTGACCACGAGCGACTTCCCCTATCTGTTCGGCGATGTGCTTGACCGCCAGGTGCTGGCAAGCTACAAGGCTGTCGATCCTGTCTGGAAGGCATTTGTCCGACCGGGAACCGTCCCCAGAATTTTCCCCCAGGTCGGAGGATATCGGTTTGCCATCACCGGAGGCGACCAGTATCTGGATGAGGTGGCTGAAAAGGGTGAGTATAAGGCGAGCGAACGGGATGAGGCTAGGTATCCGATCTACGTTAAGAAATATGGCCGTCAGTTCGACATTAGCTTTGAGTCTATTGTCAATGACGACCTCGGAGCCCTGCAGGATACCCCGGAGCGCTTCGCCCGGGCTGCTATCAGAACTGAGCATCGCCTAGTGACAACCGCTTATGCCGGCGATGTTGGCACCCATGCTGGAGGCAACCTCTATCAGAATGCTGTCAACGAGGGTGTTCTGGCACTGACTCTCGCCAACCTGGAGACCAGTTGTCAGAACATGATGGCCTTCACCGATGCCAATGGCGAGCCGATTATGAACCGCCCGAAATTCCTTGTAGTCGGTCCAGCGAATGAGTTCAACGGTAGGGCTATCCTCACCTCTGCCTTAAAGCAATGGACAGAGGTAGGGGCTGGTGCTGGAATCCCAGTGCCTACGGCTAATGTGATGTCGCAAATCGGCCTGCAACTCATTGTAGACCCCTATATGCCCATCATAGATACGGATGGTGCCGGGAGCTGGTATCTGTTTGCCGATCCGAGAGACATTGCGGCAATAGAGACTGACCATCTGGTCGGGCATGAGACACCCGAAATCTGCATGAAGGCAAGCGACAAGGTGGCTGTTGGAGGCGGCTTAATTTCGCCGATGAGCGGCGACTTTGAAACCGATAACGTCATCTACCGGGTGCGCGATGTGTTCGGTGCAAACAAACTCGACTGGAGAGCAACCTACGCGAACATTCATGCCTAAAAGTGATTGAGGGCATGAAGGACTGGCTAGGGAAGGCTCTAGGGCTTACTCCTTTCCTCCTATCCTTCCCTAGCCGACCAATTAGGAAGGGGCAATATGACAGATATTGAGATAATAAGGCTTTTGATTGCCGACACGACTGCCCCGCAACACTTCACAGATGCCCAACTTCAGGCATTCCTTGACATGGAGGATTCTGTGGTGCTGCTTGCTGCTGCTCGAGCACTGGAAGCATGGGCAGCGAGCCTCAGCAAGTCCACTGAGTCAGAGAAAATCGGAGACTACGGCTATACTAAGAAAGCGGCAGCCAACAAGATTGATTTGGCAAAGCAGTACAGGGAAAGCTACGGCGGCAATGATATCCCTGCTCTTGGAATTGCAACCTTAGACTTGGTAGGAAACACGGAGAATCAGTACGAGGTTTGACATGGCTTTTGCCGACTTACTTATATCCACCTGCATTGTGAGCCGCTATAGTTCGGTTTCTAGCGATGCTTACGGCCAGCCTATAAAGACATGGGTAAACATACCACCTTGGCGACCCTGTCGCCTTTCTATGGCCTCTGGCAAGGAAATACAGGTCGGTGCCGAGGTTGTGCTTGCCGATGCCAAACTGTTCATTGGCGATGTAGACATAACCGAAAAGGATAGAGTAGTTATTGGCCCTCTGACCTATGAGGTTCTATTTGTAGCCACAGTCCAAGATGGAGCAGGCGATCACCACAAGGAATGCTATCTCAGAGTGGTACGCTGATGGATGTTAGAATTAAACTTGAAACCAACATAAGAGTCGATGCCGTCAATAAGGCTGTCAAGGAAGCGGCTGAACAAGCGATGAAGGATGTCGTGGTTGATATTCATCATGATGTCGTGGAGGGATCGCCTGTCCGCACTGGCAATAACCGGCGGTCTATAACTTCTGATATTGAGGGATTGACAGCACAGGTTTATTCTACAAGTGGCTATGGTGGCTTCCTTGAAACAGGAACGTGGAAGATGCCCGCCCGCCCCTATTTCAGACCAGCCTTGGATAAATTCTTCACCGCTGAGAAAGTATCCGAACGCATAAGGCAACACCTCGAGGCCATGAAATGAACGCAGACACGAATAGCATAATCCGAGCCTACCTGGTAACCAAGACAACGCTGACAGACATAGTAGGCCAGAGGATTTACTGCCCACGACTGCCCAAAGATGCTTCGCTGCCGGCGCTTGGTTACTTCACGCGAGGCGGTAGGTCCAGCTCCTATATTCCAGGGATAGTAAGCCCATCGGTTCAATTCGACTGCTGGGGAATATCATCACTGGCAGCGCGCCAGGTCTACCGGGCCGTCTATGACAATTTGCAGGGGCTAGAAAAGACGGCGGTCGTGGTAGGAGGCAACACATACTACATCCTCAGTACAGAGGAAGAAGTACAAGGGCAGGATTTGGTAGATATCGAGCTTCCAAACTATTTTCGAGTTTTGGCATTCTTTTCAATGATGATTAGAGCCGAATAGGAGATAATACTGATCAAAATGATTAGTGCAAAACCGCTTACGCCAGAACAGGTAATGAGAGAGGATGAGATTTATTCATTTATTAAATTGAGAGATGGTGCAAGAAAGGATAAGAACTTTTTATCCGCCGACGAAATATCTAATCGATTGAAACGTATGGGCATTTCTTGGAACGATACCAGGAAAGGAACTGAGTATGAATTCACGAATGATATATGGGATGGGGAAAAATTTATTAGGGTTGCTAGGATTCGAGCATCAACAGGAGAATTTCCTAGTCTTAATAGGTATCTTGAGCAATATTCGCAATTAGCCTACTTTTGTGGAAATAATATCTATCATTTCAGTCAGAATAGGAACTATGACGGGAAGGATATTTTCCAATGGCTAATGACTTATACAGAAGGATAGGAGGGGGTATGAGATAACGTAAAGCGGACAATTTAATAACCCAAGCAGAAGCCACTCTTTCGAGTGGCTTTTTTATTGAACAAAAACGAGGAGGTATAAACCTATGGCAGACCAAACAATGACAGTGGTGGCGATGCCCTTGACGGGAATCTTGGATGTGGCAGCACATGCGAGTGCCAAAGCAGGCAATGCGGCTGGCTCAGACTACTTTTACTATCCGAATGATGGCAAGACAATCTTGCTTTGCGCGGCAACCACCGGCGACACATTCACTTTTACAGCAGTTGCTTGCGAGCATGGACGGACTGAAACAAAGGCGATTGCTGTGGCAGCGGGTAAATTTGCCGTTGTTGCTGGCTTTCTCGACCCCCAACTCTGGAATCAGACAGTAAACAACATGGTCAAGTTCAAGCCCACAACGGGACATGCTGATGATATGTTGCTGGCCGTGAAGTTCGTCTAGGCAGACAAGGTAAATAAAATAAAACAGGAGGCTGAAATATGGGAACAACAGCGAATGTACTGGTAGGAGTGGCGGCAGTCTCAATCAGATACCCTATCGGTGGGTCCTATGTGGCTGTGGGCTATACGGAGGATGGAGTATCGGTCAACTACACCCCAACCTACACCGACATCGAGGTTGAGGAAGAGGTCAACCCGGTCAGGTCCATGCTGACCAAAGAGGTCACCGAGATCATCGTCAATATGGCCGAAACGAGCCTGTTCAACATCGACAAGGCTATCGCCGGTTCTATCTTGGCTGGCAGTGTCATAACTATCGGTGGAGGCACAGCCAAGGAGATGAGCGTCAAGGTCGTAGGTAAGAATCCTGCTGGGTTTGATCGCACAATCGAGTGTTACAAGTGCGTTGCAACCGGCACGGTGGGCATGAAGTTCCGCAAGAACGAGAAGACGGTTTGCCCTGTAACCTTCAAAGCCCTGAAAGAGACCGGGCACGATGTGATGACCATAACCGACTCAGCTTCGTAAAAGTACTGAAAAAGTATTACACAAGGAGGCTTTATGCCTGACCGCAGCGAGGAAGACAAGATACTCAAAGCGCCTATCACCGTAATCTTGGGGGGAATGCCTTACGAGGTTCCCCCCTTGGTTATCGCCGAGTCCCGGAAGTGGCGGGCTAAATTTGTGGAATTCCTGGGTCAGTATCCAAAGTTGGCAAAGATCACTACGGATAGCCCAGAATTCAGCGATGCACTCAACAATTTGCTGGTGGTCATGCCTGAGCAGGTCATTGACCTCTTCTTCGACTATGCAAAGGGATTAGACCGCCAGCAGATTGAGCAGCAGGCGACAGATGCCGAACTTACCAAAGCCTTTGAGCAGGTGGTGAAACTGGCATTCCCTTTAGTGACAAGTCTAGCGGGAGCAATAGCAAAAATGTCTCCATAGGTGAGGCTTTTGAGTACCTGCTGTCTGAGTGGCACCAGCCGCCAGACTACATAGCCAATAACTGGACGGACGAGTTGTTGGACTTGATGGTTGACAAATTAGCTTTGCGAAAAAAGAGGCAAGCGGAAGCTATAAGTGGCGGTAAGAGCGAAGATATTGTTTCGGACAAAGAACTATTCCGTCTTATGGGACTCAACATTAAGTAGGAGAAGCGAGAGTGGCGATTAGCATAGGCGATGCCCTCCTGAAGGTAGGTTTAGATACTGGCGGCTTCGATGCTGGTATGCAGAAGCTCAATGCCCAGATAAAAGGGCTTCAGGAACAGTCAAAGAACACGGCACTGGCCTCGAGGGAACTCACCAAGGTAGGCGCAGGTATTACTGCCGTGGGAGTTGGTATCGCTGCCTTTTTAGGTTTGGCTGTCAAGTCTGCGGCCTCAGAAGAGGCAACCTTTATCAGGCTGTCCGGGACACTCAAGAATATCGGGGTTGACTATGAAAGTGTCAAAGGCTCGCTTGACAAGTTCATTATGGCAGAAGAGAAGGCCACCGCAGTCAACCACGACAAACTTTATGCCTCCCTGACCCAGCTTCTTAGCATCACAGGCGATTACGACAAAGCCACAAAGCTCTTGCCGATAGCACTTGATTTAGCTGCTCATGCCAATGTAGATTTGGCGACTGCTACCGATGTGGTCGCCAAAGCCTCTACCGGCGTTGCCAGAAACCTCGCGGCCTATGGCATCCAGGTCAAGGCAGGTGCGTCAGCGACCGAGATACTAGCCGCGATACAAAAAGCGTCTGCGGGTTCGGCTGAAGCCTATGGGAAGAGTACCGCCGGGGCTATGGAACAGGTCAAGAATGCTCTTGGCGAACTCATGGATTCTGTCGGTTCAGTGTTGCTTCCAATGATGAAGAAGGTTGCTGAGATAGTAAGTTCTGTTATCAATTGGTTCAATAAGCTGCCTGGCCCTGTTAAAACGGCAGGAGTAGTAATCATTGCACTCGCTGCTGGTTTGGCTCTGATTGTTGGCCCCGTGGTTTTGCTCTTGGGTATGCTGCCCACGCTAACCGCAGGAGTCGCAACCCTCGGTACGGTATTCCATATAGCACTAGGCCCCATTGGTTTAGTGTCCCTGGCCATCATGGGCTTAATCGCTGCAGGAGTAGCCTTGTGGCATTACTGGGATAAGGTGTCCGACTGGTTCAAAGACATCTGGAGTAAAATGAAGCAATCAGTCCTTCAAAGTTGCCTGGGTATGCTCGATGGGATTTCAAAAATCACCCAGTTTATCCCTGGGTTAGGCAAGCAGGTAGATGAGGCGCGGGAAAGTCTCAGGAACATGATAGACTCTGAGAAGATTTCCCGAGATGCTCGAGCTGCAGGCGTTGCCACAAGTGGCACTACGGATGAGATGAAGGCCGCCACAGAAGCAGCGAAGGAATATGCCAAGAAGGAACAGGATTTAACGGATGCCCTTGAAGACAATGCCACGCAGCAGGAAAAGGTTACTGCCGAACTGAAGGATGCCCAAGATTTATACACCCACACCGAGGAAAATGCCGCAGGTTTCAAAGGTGAAATTGACAGGCTAACAGGTGTCCTAAAGACGCAGAAACAAACCCTCAAAGATGCTGAGACGGAACTAGGCAGACTACAAAAAGTCTATGACACAGCTGAACAGAAGGTCCGCGACTTTGAGGATGCCATAAGGTCGGCTAACCAGAGACTTAATGAGCTGTCTACCCCCAGGCTCCCAGGGATGCAAGCGTCTGAAGATGCAATTCAAGCTTTACAAGTCCAGATAGACCAATTGCTTCTCCAGCAATTACAATTTCCCGAGTTCGCCGAATATTACCAGGTGGATATAGATAAGCTGGAAAACCAGAAGAACATTCTGGAGGCTCAGGCCAAGGTTGATTTCGGACCTCAATTATACAAACTCAAAGAGGGTGTCGAGGAGATTCAAGGTGCTAATAAAGAGACGATATTTGGCACTGCGATGGACGAGATTGTTGCCCTTGGTATATCTCTGAATGGGCCAGGGGGATTAAATGAGCAACTAAAAAGTGCTAATACCGAGTTGGGTACAGCCACAACTGCACTCGAAAAGCAGAAGGTTAAGGTAGGGGAATATGGCGATGCAGTAGTAATTACCCAAGGGAAACTCGATGATTTGAATGATACAGTTGCCACGATACTGAAAACTCAAAGCGATGGCATACTGGTGCTGAAGAATAGCCTGTGGGAACTTCAGCAGACCGCAATTACGACGCAAACAGAATTAGATAAGGTGAAGGCCGCAGCCGATGCGGCAGCTAGTGCAGCAGCCCGCATTCCCAGCGTTCCCCTTCTTGGTGGGACGACTGCAACAATAGGGCCAGCGGGTGGTACAACAGGTCCGACAGTTCCGACTGGTGCCATAAACCTTTGGAGGGATAATATAAATGCCCAGTGGGGATGGTCTGATACTAGCGGTAGTCATACGGGATTGCCCCCACTTGGTACTTCTCTTTCCTCAGCCCAGAAAGCCTTCCTAGCATCCTACGGTATAACTGGATACCAGCACGGAGGGTTGATCAAGGAGCCCACACTGCTCTTCGGGCTGAGATCGCGCAAGCCTTACGCCATAGCGGGGGAGGCAGGCGTCGAAAAGGTGACGCCGGTCGACAAGGAAGAGAAGGGGAAGGGCTTCGGGTTTCCCTCCTTGAAGGAGATCATCCCGCAGTCTCTGTTCAAGTTGCGACTGGGCGGAATAGTCACACGCCCCACGTTTGCCATGATAGGCGAACAAGCGCCTCAGGTCCCCGAGGTTGTAGCACCGCTGGATAGGCTGAAGGACTTTCTGGGGCTTGATATGCTCAAGGAAGCATTGAGTCCCTTGAAACAGTTGGCGCTGGTTAGCACTGCCGCTTCCGGAGGCGGCGATGTCATCATCACCATCAACGTATCGGGCCTTACGGTGAGAGAAGAGGCTGACGTGGAGAGGGTAGCTCAGCAATTAGTGGACAAAATCAGGCTCAAAACTGGCTTGAGAATCTAATCAGGAGAAGGCAATGACACTCGCAGTTAAACAATATGCGGCATTCGCAGAGGCGCGTTGGAAAGGATTGTGCCCTGACCTTTCTGCAGTAGGAACTCATCTATATGTGTGCATCACAACCGATGAACACTCGCCAGACCAAGACGGCGATGTCTCCTATGCCGATATAAAAGACTATGAGATTACGGGAACGGGATACACAGCTGGCGGTGTCGAGGTCACGTCAAAGACTGTCACCCGTTCGGGGCTTGATATTACCCTTGACTGCACCGATGCCACTTGGAACGCTGCAACATTCGCTGGCCGGTGGGGACACCTTTACTATCACAATCCTGCCGCCGATGCAGACAAATTGCTTCTTGCCTTCTTCGACTTTGAGACGAATCTGACTGTGACCAACGGCGTCTTTTCCTTGCAGGTCGATGCCGACGGTTTGCTTGTCGAATCCGTTACTCCATGAAGGAGGGAATCGTGCCAGAGGAAACAAAGGAGATTCCAGAGGTTAAACCCGAACCCGAGAAAGTGCCGAGAAAAGACTGTATTGTCAAACTGGGCATAGGGCGCAGCGTGACGAAAAGTAATCCAGTGAGGACGAAATAATGGCAACATACGGCGGAACAAGCAAACAACCAACAAAAGACAACTCCATTAGATCAGACCAGACAACTTATAACCACGGCGGGTCAGCTTATATCGTAGTGGCGACACAGATATGGCGTGCGTTGCTTGAGTTCAACATCTCTGACTTCGCTGCCCTGATAGACGGGGGAACCATCAATACAGCTTATGTCTACCTGTATTATCTTGACCACTGGTTATTGAGTTCCGCTGTTGGCAGAACCTACAACGTAGATCGGGTTAGGAGAAGCGATTTGGAGGAGGGGACTGCTGAAGGTGCGGCAGGATATGCCAACTGGAGCTATTACAAGACAAGCGCTTCCTATCCTTGGGAAACCGCCGGATGCGCAGGTACAAGTTTGGACATAGACACGACGCAGAGATCGCAGAAGGTGTTACCGGGGGCC
>Ga0315279_10006870_pt1 | contig 14241 bp, 10 predicted proteins | sample YL17G06_20_MG_FD_203694 | JGI IMG/M metagenome (GOLD analysis project Ga0315279, IMG submission 203694) | Sediment microbial communities from Yellowstone Lake, YNP, Wyoming, USA - YL17G06_20 | ecosystem: Environmental > Aquatic > Freshwater > Lake > Sediment | place: USA: Wyoming | collected... | reverse complement strand
TTACGGTAGCCCGGAATTCCTGCGCTCCCGCCGGAGCAACAAGCAACAGCGCCATTAGAATGGTGCGAAACAGCATCTGCATAACAATCTCTCCTACGACAACCTTCCGGCCAACAGAGCCGCTCGCTTACGCCCGCGGCTCTGTTACCACAGCGCTATCGGCGATGAGCAGCGGATAGTCGCGGACCGGCGCTGCGTCGAAAGTCCAGTAGCCGCCGGAGCGCAAAGCCTTGGCCGGCTCCAAAACATCCCCGGAGAGCAGGTCGACCATTACGGGATTGTCCAGCCGCGCTCCCGCGCCACTCCATACCGCGATGCGCGCCTTCCCGGGCGAAAACTCGCGCTGGAGGCTCACCGGCAGGCACCATGTGTACATCGCGTATCCCCTCCGGACGAATGCGCCCGATTGAATGGCCATCTCCTGCTCCGGCGACGCGCCGCGATCGAATCTCATCAGCAAGTCCGCCCGTTTTGTCTCGGTGTCGAACAGAGCGCATACGTTCTGGTAGGCGTAGTAGGAGGGCTTGGGCGTGTAATCGGAACCGCGCAGCACGCCCTTGGCGTTCGTCTGTCCGCTTTGGCCGCTGGACCACACGTAGTTCACCATGTCCACGGTGTGGAAGTAGCTGGTAAGTTCCAGGTTGAGGATCAGATCGATGAGGATGCGGCGCAGCAACCACTTGGCCTGCCTGGTTTCGTCCCACTGGAGGTCGCGCAGCGCGCCGGCGCTGTTATTCGTGGAGGGCGCGCCGTTCTCTCCTTGCCAAACGGCTATGCCGGGCTTGTAACGCGCAATCAAGCCGCGCAAGGCGGCAAGCTCCGATGCATAGTTCCACTCCGGCTGGGCGCGGTAGGGATGGTACGTCACCTTGTCGACGTGATCGCCCAGCCCCGCATCGAAACAGCGCTCGAAATAATCGAATGCGCTGAGCCCGGCGAACGCACCGCCGATGATGGTGCAGCCGGGAATCCGCTTGCGGATCACCGGCGCCGTGATCTTCACCAGTTCCACGTACCGTGCCGGGTCCGGTTTTTCGGGCTGCCAGAAGCCCGAGATGTTCGGCTCGTTCCAGATTTCCCAGTGCCGCACTCGGCTGCCAAAGTGCTCCGCGATCTTCTCGACGTAACGCAGCCAGGCTTGCCGAGCCTCCGGGCTGTTGAGTGGCGCCCAGCCTACGGCCGATTCGTGAGCGGCGCCGGGCGTGTAGAGCCGATTGCCGTAACCGAGGTTGAACCAGGGCTGGATGCCGATCCTGAGCAGATTGTCCACCACGGCATCGAGCCAGCCGAAATTGAACTCGCCTTTGGTCTGCTCGGTTCGCGCCCAACCGGTCTGGCAGCGTGCCCACTTCACCCCGAGGTTGGCAAGGTGCGTATAGGTGCGCTCGGGGTCGAACATCTTGCGGTCGAGGGTCTCGAAACCGATGGAAAGCGGTGAAGCAGCGATGGCTTTTGAGGGACGCGCCTGCAGCTTGGCCGGCGGGGTGGCGGCCTTGGCCAATATCGCGGCGGCAGCAGGCATCTGAAGCAGCGTTCTCCGGGTTAGATTGCCCATGAATTGACTCCTTTCAAGGTGCGGCGCAACCAGTCGAAGCAGCGACGGGATGCCATGCTGAAGCTGTAAAAGATAGCTCCATCCACAGCGGACCCGCGCAGTAGATCCAAACGATCCCCAACGTCCTGTTCATGGGCGCAGTCCGGGCCGTGGAAAACGATTCCGCCATAGACAGGTATGGGCCGCTGCGCAGGCTGCGGAAGCCGGCGCAACTCCTGGGCCATGCGCTCCGTTGGGGCGCCGAAGAAGCTGACAGTCGCGGCATCGACACGCGATTTCAAATCGGTCCAGGCCAGGGTGCTCTTGCCTCCGCAGAAGAGCGGGTCGGTCGCCAGCCGCAGGTTAAGCGGCGTTGAGCCGCACGCCTCGCGGACCTGCGACAGCAGGCGAAGCTGCGCGCAACGGCGCATTTCCAGCAGGGCAGCGAGCACATCCCGGCCGAGCGTGCGCCTCAGGTCTGCCTCCAAGGGCCCACCGGGTTCAGAAGGACCCTTGTCCAGATACTTCCGGATCGTTCCCCTGGCTTTGCTTTTGATCTCATCCGACGCCGCGCCCAGGGCTTCGCGGCAGTGAGTGCAGAGACAGATAGAAAGGAGCCAGGTAATCTCCGGCGTCAACGACACACCGCGCTTGTCGTGGAGCGAGAGGTGCTTGTACCCCAGAAAACTCAGGGCTTCCAGGTCGAGGCCCGACACACCTGGTACAGCCGCAATGTCCGCGCAAAGCGTCACGACATACCGCTGCACGTCGGGATTCGATGGACACAAGGCATACGTGTAACGCTCCCCGAAGACATTCTCGATGCAGCAATCCGGTGCCAGACTTCCCAGGTAATCGTTGTGACAGAGCACCGTCCAGGCATGGACGGGGAACCGGCGGCCCTGGCAGGCCTCAAGGAATTGCCGCACCAGGGCGGCCTGAGGCGCTACCACAGGTCGCAGCGCGCCGCGGTAGCGTGATAGATCGGCTGGATAATAGAGAGCGCCCGGATGGTGCTCGTAAACAACGCGGCGCGAATTGAGTGGCATCAGCATGCGCCCGCCGTGGTAGCTGAAGGCCAGATTGCAGGCGTTGAGGCCGTACCCCTGCAGCCGGTCGATCAACTCGTCCGGCTCTCGGCCTTCGAGGTCCCATGCCGTCATCCAGATCGAGCGAGTCACCTTGGCTCCTTCAAATCGGAAAGATCCAGCATCGCGGCGTCGCGGCCGCCATCCACCGTGAGGAACGTGCCGGTGATCCAGGCCGCATCGTCGGAGGCGAGGAACAGAATCGCTTTTGCCACATCTTCGGGCCTGCCCAGCCGGCCCATCGGAAACGTCGAAAGAACGCGGCGGCGCGCTTCGGGGGGGTCGCGGAACGCAGCGAAGAACGATTCCGTCCTGAGCGACTCGATCTGCCCCGGAATGACCGCATTGACTCTGACGCGCGGGGCGAACTCAACCGCCAGCGTTCGCGTTAGCGCCAGCAATCCTCCCTTGGCGACAGAGTACGGAAACGAGCTCTTGTTGCCGCGCTGCCCTTGCGCCGAACCGACCGTGACGATGCTGGCGTGCCCGGCCGCTTCCAGCAGCGGGAAAGCCTCTCGCGCGCAGAGCCAGGCGGCTTTAAGGTTCAGAGCGAGGCATTCCTCCCACTCCTGATCGGTAGCGCTCAGGCTGGTGGATTGATACGGCCGGCCCGCATTGCAGACGAGAATGTCGAGCCTGCCATGCCGGGCACCCACTTCACCGAACAGCGCCACCACCTCATCCGGCCTGGTGACATCGACAACGACCGCCGAGGCACGCGCGCCGATGTGCGCAGCCGCGGCTTCTGCCAAGCCGCGGTCGATTTCCGCGACAACGATCTGCGCACCCTCGGCTGCGAACGCGCACGCGGTCGCCCGTCCGATGCCCCGGCCCGCGCCGGTGACGACCGCAATCCTGTTTTCAAAACGTAAGCTCATGTGATCACCGCCGGAGAACCATGGAGTTTGGCCGCATCCACTCGGCCCAGCAGAAAGACAAGCGAGAGAAAAGCAACCAGAGCGGCCGTCCCGGCCACCCAGAAGGCGGGCGCATAGCCCCGCCATTCGACCAGCCAACCAGTGGCAAAGGTGAAGATGGCGCCCCCGAGGCTGGCAGCCGTGCCGGTGACGCCGATCGCCGTCGCCATGGCGTCGGGCGGGAAGATATCGGCGTGAAGGGCCAGGATGTTTGCGCTCCACATGCCGAAGCCGAAAGTAGCCAGCGAGACCCAGGCGATGGCGCCGGCCGCCGTCCCGGCCCCGGCCACCTGCACGCCGCCCAGCATGGCAACAGCGCCCGCTCCCATCACGCTCTTGCGGGCCAGCGTGGTCGAGGCGCCCCGGCGCAGCAGCCGATCGGACAGGGCCCCGCCCAGCAGCTTGCCCAGGTCCACCGTCAGAAACGGGATCCAGCCGAACATGGCGATTTCCTTGAGCGAGAACCCCCGCGCCTTGTTCAGGTAATCGGGCAGCCAGAAAACGTAAAACCACCAGACGGGCGTGGCCACCATGCGGGTGACCACCAGGCCCCAAAGTTGGCGAACGGCAAGGATCTGGCGCAGGGCGGCCAGGCGTCCCGCTGTATGGCCGGGCGACGGCGTTGTCCCGGCTGCAAGCTGTTCCCGCTCGTTCTGCACGATCCATGAATGCTCGCTCGGTTTGCGGTAAATCCAGGCCCAGGCTGCAAGCCAGAGGAAACCGAGCAAGCCGGTTATCACGAAGGCGGCCCGCCAGCCGTAGCGCAGCGCCAGGAGCGCGACCAGCGGCGGCGCCAGGATCGCGCCCAGTGCCGAGCCGCCGTCGAAGACCCCCATGGCGAAGGCGCGTTGGCTCCTGGGAAACCACTCGGCCACTGCCTTTGCTCCGGCCGGCCAGTTTCCCGCCTCTCCCAGGCCCAGCAGAAAGCGCAGAGCCCCGAGGCTGAAGGGGCCGCGGGCGAGCGCGTGAGCGGCGGCCGCCACCGACCATACGGCGATCGAAACCACGAAGCCCAGCCGCGTGCCGATGCGGTCGATCACCACGCCGCTGAGCACTTGCATGGCCGTGTAGGCCACCAGAAACAGCGTGGTAATCGTGCCATATTGCACGCTGGTGATGCCCAGGTCTTTCCGGAGCTCCGGCAGCAGGACCGCAACTGCCTGGCGATCTAGGTAATTAATTACCGTGGACAGGCAAAGCAGCGCAAGGATGAGCCACCGCAAACGAGAGACCATCATGAACGTCACCCGCGGCTGAAATTAGTCTTTACGTCGTTCAGTGAACTCAGCGGCGCCGCGATCTCTCTGACTTTTTCGAGGTCCACCTCGACGCCCAAGCCCACGCCCTCCGGGATCAGCAGGTTGCCGCATTCAAAGCGCACCGGTTCGCGCGTCACATCGGCGGTGTAAAGGCAGGGCCCGACCGGGTCGGACGCGTAATCCAACCGCGGTGCCACGGCGCCCACGTGAGCCTGGGCTGCCGTGGCGATGCTCATCTCCTGCGTGGTCCCGATCAGGCATTCCATGTTTGCGGACTGGGCCAGCGCGAACAGGCGCAGCATGCCGTGGATGCCGCCGGCCACCGTGATCGAGATATTGAAGATGTCCACCGCGCGTGCGTCGATCAGCCGCAGCGCATATTCGGCACTGCGCACATGTTCGCTGACAGGATGGTCGATCGAGCGCCGCGCCTCGACAATCGCTTCCACGTCGTCCCGATCCACCGGGCTTTCCACGCTGTCGAAAGGAAACCGCTCGAGCCGCCGGTAAGCACGCAAGAAGCCGGGAAGCGTGAACAGGCCGCTTCCGTCGAGCGAAGTGATCTTAATTCGGTCACCGTATTCCGTGAACAACGACTCCAGAAAGCACTCGTCGGCAGCGGTGTCGCGCCCGAAGTAGAAACGGAAGGTGTGGAAGCCGTGCTCGAACCGGTTCCGGACCAGTTCCAGGCGGCCGGGGATGTCCTGGCGGCCGGTCAGCCGAAAGATCGGGAAACAGATGGGGATGTGATCGCGCCTCTTCCCTCCCAGCAGATCGTAAACCGGGATCCCCAGCAGCCGGGCCTTCAGGTCGTGGGCAGCGATGCTGACCCCGGCACGGACCAGGCAGGCTTTCCCGTGGAAGCGAGTGCCGGGAAAATTCGCTTCCATCAGATCCTCGATCCGGTTGATGGCGAAGGCCTCGCCACCGACCAGAAGCGCTTTCAGGCAACATTCAAGGTCGCGCACATCCGGCATCATCGCCGGCATGTGGGAGAGGTCCGACATCTCGCCCCAGCCGGCGGTGCCGTCCTCGGCTTCCAGCCGCACAACGATGTGCTGGCTGGGGGCGCCGAAGAGCCGCGGCGTTGTAACTGAGTAAAGTGAAACATTCCTGATCAAGACACGGTCCATAAAGTCAGTTCCCTGCCTTTGTTCTCCGCCCGACGACGGTGCTTCTAATGGGCGCCGTGCTTCCCCGAGGGATGACCGCTCTCGCCGGCGAGCAACTGCCGGGTCAGATGTTCGGCGCGATCCAGATTCATCTTGCGGTCGCCTCGATACCAGTCCCTCCATTCACCGCGGCTGGCGAGCGCCTGGGCAGCCCGTACTTCCTTCATGCCCTCCGCTGCTCCGCGCAATTGGGCCGCATAGGCAGCGCGGTCTCCGGCATCATCCGCCATGGTCGCGCGGATGCCGCCTTCCACCCATTTCAATAGCCCCAGAAGCATTCGCTGCTGAGCGACGAAATTGGTTTCAAAGAACTGCCTGTCTGCCCCTTCGAGCTTCGTCAGAGTCGCGTCTGCCTCGGAGCCCGCCAGTTCCAGCGACTTACGCTGCTTCCGGACATTCGCCAGCAATTGGCTGAGACGGCCGGGATCTGCGGGCCTGGCGGAAGAGGGCACGAGCCTCTTGGAAAGCAGCATTGCGAAGATGCGCTCGCCCGCATGGAGCGTCAGCCCGTCGAGCAACGCCGGAGTGCCGCGCTTCTCATCGACCACGTAGCTGGCAAACAACTGCCGGTACCCTTGCTCCACGGCTTCGGCGGCGCCCCCAAAGCGCGACCCGCACCATTGTCTTAGGAAGCGCTCGGGGTCATAGCTTGCGAAGTCGCGGAGCATGCGGGCGGAGGCATCGATGCCGAGGAGGAACTCCCGCACATTGGCGACGTTCAGGATGCAATACCAAGTCGAGCCGCGCTCGACGGCCAGCTTCAGGATTTCGTGTGTTTTTTGGGGCGAGACTGCCTGGACGAAGTGCGGTCCCGAGCCCCACAATGCATGGTGATAATAAATGCCGTAGCTCCGCCCTGGCTCGCGCGGCGTCTCGAAGAAATCGGGTTGCAGCTTCCAGCCCGGGCTGTTGTCGGCAAAGACGACGGCAACGCCTGGCGGGAAACGCAGATGGCCCTTTCTTTGCAGGTCGGCGCCTTCCATCCAGAGCGTTGTGGTGGCCGGCGGCTGCGGCCTGCGATCGAGGGAGCGGATGATCTCCCATTGAAGCGCCATGGCATCCGAGATGAGTTTCCCCCGGGCCCCGTCCGACTCTGGAACGCTCGGGTCCGACGCCCACACCGGCCGGTCCGCAATTCCCCGCAGGCCCAGTTGCCAGACCACGTTGGGGTAGCGAGCCCAGTGTGCCGCGTAATAGCGCCACACTTCTTCGAATTCGGCGCGATGCTTCAAGAACGAGAAGGGAACATTGCGGCCCCGCAGCCGCCAGTAGTTCTGAAAGGCATACCCGCTCACCCCCAGCGGCTCGACGTGGTGGGTAGAGACGAACAAGCCGCGCCGCGAGGCCGCGTCGATCATGCGCGCTTCATCCGGGTTGGTGATGTCGGTGAAAGATGCCGGAATCACCAGGTTGTACTGCAGCCGCAGCATGGCCTCGAACACGCGCTCCAATACTGCGGGCGACGTTACGCGGTGATAGTAGGGATATTCGATGTGGCGTTTGCCGCCGTCCTCGCGCCATTCCGTCAGCAGATCCTCATCGTTTAGAAACCAGCCGCGATAACGAAAGGTCGGTTCTTCGGCCGAAATACGGACGCTGTCGAAGGCCAGCCGTTCGCGTTTCTTGGGCCAGCGTCCGGACCAGAAGTACATGGGATCGATGCCGAGGTATTGCTCGATGAAAGCGTACAGGCCGAACATCGCCCCGCGTTCATCGCTGCCCGCAATGACAAGCGCGGAGGAAATGGCCCCAAGGCGCGCCGCAGACGTCTCCACCTGATAGGCTTCCCATTTTCCGCGCAAAGCCGGGATGGCATCGGGAAGGAACCGCGCCAGCAATTCCGCCGATTCAGAACGGGCGACGGAGCCGAGCACGATGCAGTTGTCCGAGCAGTCGTCCAGCCGCCCGACGATAGCCGGCTTCTGCCCGGAAATCTTCTCGATGTCCGAGGCAAGATCGCCGGCGGCGAGCCGGACGCACCCCGATTCGCCGGCAAGCACCAGGATTCGGGCCGTCCGCCCCGGCGCCGCCAGCTCGAAACCGGCTCGGGCCGAAGCGGCCGACAGCAGCAGAATAAGGAATGTCGAACAACCGAGCGATTTCACCATAGCAGTTTCAACCCAAACTGGATTTGCCGTGAAAAGGTGTTCGCGCTCGTGATGACCCCGAAGTTGGCGGCGCCGAAACTTGTGCTCGGGGAGGAATACTCGGGGCGGTTCAGTGCGTTGAATACCTCGGCACGGAATTGCACCCGAAGCCGTTCGCTCAGCGAGGTCGTCTTAAAGAGCGAAATATCAAAGTTGTTGCGGCCGGGCGACCGGACGTCGGGCAGCCGTGAGGTGGCCACCAGTTCCAGGGTTTGGCGCTGGCGGAATGCGGCCACATCAAGCTGCCGGCCGGTGCTGCGTTCCGCGGCCGGCAGCTTGGCGCTCCGCCCCACGCTTTCGGCGCTGCCGATCGTCAGCGGGACGCCGCCGTTTGCCTGGTAAATGAGATTGAGCTGGTAACCCTCGATCAGCTTGCCGGCAAAACCGCCGGCCGCCTTGAGCCAGCGCCGCCCCTTGCCAAACGGCAGCTCATAAGTAGTGCTCACCGAAAGCCGCTGCGGGACATCGAACTCGCTCAGTTCCTTCACCGGTTGCTTGTCCTGGTCGTTCAGAAAGCGTGTTCTCTCCAGTTGCTTGGCTGCCGCGTAGGAGGCGATCAGGCTGAAGCCCTGCGCGAACCGCCGGGTGACCTTTAACTGGAAGGAGTCGTATCGGCTCGAGCCGAGGCTTCGATTGAGTTCGCTGATCGTAGTGAACTGAGGAAACGGGCGAAGCAATTGCCCGCGTGAGGTAGTGCGTCCGCTCAGCGCGCCGGAGGAGATCAGCCCGAAGAACGGATTGGTCACCGAGTCGTTCAGGATATTGCGCCCGCTGGCGGCGAACGTATCACGCGCCTGGGCGCGGAACTGCTCGGGAATACCGTCGATCTGCTGGTTGACCGGCAGGTCGCGCCCCGACGAGCCAACGTAAGCCGCATCCACCAGCACCTGCCAGGGCAGTTCTCTCTGGATGCTGAACTGGTATTGGTGCGTGTACGGTTGCTGGCGGCCGACATCGACGAAGCTGATGCCCTGGCCTACCAGGCTGAGCAGCCCATCCTTGGCGCCCGGCGGCTCCAGCAGCCCGTCCGGGAACGGGTTGCTCAACGTATTCACCGGCGTAAGCCCGCCGTCGATGGTCGCTACCCAGGGAGTCGAGACGCTGAAGCCGAGCCGCGTCTCATCCAACAAGGTCGTGGGACCGTAGAACAACCCGTAGCCGCCGCGCAGGACCGTCCTGCCGGTAAGGCTGTAAGCGAAACCGATGCGTGGCGAAATGTTGTTGCGATCAATATTGGTGATCGCCCGCGGTTGCCCCCCGACGCCCGCGAACAGCAGGCCACCCTTTACGTTGAATTGAGCGGCCGGCAACTCGGCAATCGGGCTGGCCGCGTAGTTCATCCTGGCTTGCGCTTCCAGCGGGCTGGCAACGCTGAAGGCAAAACCGCGGTTGAAGCGATTGAACCGTTCGGTATTCCCGCCTTCCCATTCGTAGCGCAGCCCGAGGTTGACGGTGAGCTTTGAGGTCAGGCGGATGTCGTCCTGGAAATAGAGCCCGTAGTAGGGCGCCTGCTCGGCGGTGACCGCGTTGTTGGCCACCGACCCGCTCGATCCCAGCCCAAGCAGGAACGAGGCGAGGCTGGATCCGCCGGTCAGCGTTGCCGCCTGCGGGTTTGGGCCGCGCGTGAAGACGCTGTCGAAGCTGTAGGTGCCGGCCCCGGCGCCGAGCCCTCCCGAATAGGAGCGGAGCACGCGATATTCGCCGCCCCATCGCAGCGTCTGGCGGCCGCGCATCTTCGTGGCACTGGCTCGGACGGTGTGCCCGTCCTCGGGGCTTCGGTTGAGCTTGCTCGTACCGCTTAACGTCGTGTAACCGCCGATCGAAACCTGGGGAATGGCCTGTACGGGAAGCGAACGAGCAAGCGCGGCGGGAAAGCCGAGTTGGGCCGGGTTGTAGCCAAGGTTATCCGCAGCGGATTTGATCAGAATACGAGTGAAACCATAACGGAAGTTCAGCACCGTCGTCGGATTCAGCGTGTAGGTGTCGTCAAAGGCGAAGCCGGGCGCAAAGCGGTCCTCGGCGTCGCCGGTCACCTGGTTCTTGAACGCCCCTTGCCTCACCACACGGAAGTGGCGCCACGAATAGCGCCCGAAGATCGAGTGGCGATCGTTGAAGCGATGGTCGATCTTCGCCACGTAGCCGTTGTCGAGGACGGGGTCCTTGAACGACAGCAGGTAGTTATTGGCGCTTGTGATCGAGTCCCCGGCCGCGTTGGGCGCCGGGAAGAGGTTGATCAAATTGCGTGAAATCTGGTTGATCCGGCCGTCCGGGATCCTGTTCCCGGGAAAAGGATCGCGCACGTAGCTGTTTCCTTCCCGCCGGGTGGACGCCGGGTCGTAGATGACCACCGGCGCGCCCTGGCCGCCGGACAAGCGCACACGCGTTTCGGTAAAGTCGCCCCGTTGCTGCAGGGCCGTCGGTACGGTGCTCACAAAGGCGCGCGGCACGCCCTCCCGGGAGCCTTCGTAGTTGAAGAAGAAGAAGGTGCGGTCCTTGCCTTTGTAAACCTTGGGCACTATGACCGGGCCGCCGAGCGAGCCGCCGAACAGGTTATAGCCGAACTGGGGAATCTTGGAGCCGAAGTCGAACGGGTCGCGGGCATTCCAGGCCGAGTTGCGCAGGAACTCGAACAGTGCGCCGTGCAATTCGTTGGTGCCGGACCTAATGGAGGCGTTGATGACGCCCCCGGTGAAACGGCCGAACTCCGCGTCAAAGCTGTTGGTCTGTACTTTGAACTCCTGGGTGGCGTCCACCGAAGGGACAAACTGAATCAGGCCGTCGCTGCCGGTGATCGGGACGCCGTCCAGCAACGCCTCGTTAAAGCGAGGCTGACCGCCGGAAAGGGTGACACCGGAAATGCCGCTGTTGGCAGTGGTGCGCAGGAAGGTTGAGGCCTGACCGCGCACCGTAGTGTTAACGCCGGGCGCCAGCGCCGCCAACGCGAAGGCGTTGCGGCCGTTCAGCGGCAGGTCCACCAAGGTCCGGCCCATAATCACCTCGCCGCGGGACGCCGTGCTCATTTCTAGCAGGGGTGCCTCGGCCGAAACATTGATGCTTTCCGCTACCTCACCCAGCTCCAACCGGATATCAATCGACACGCGGTCCTGCACGCGCAGCGTGATCCCTTCACGGATCAGCTTTTTGAACCCGGCGTGCTCGACGACCAGCCGGTAATTGCCCGGCGGCAGGAACGGCAGGGTGTAATCGCCGGTTTCCGTGCTGGCGGTGCGGGTAGCCGCGTTGGTTTCGACATTGATCGCCGTGATCTGCGCCCCGGGGATGGCCGCTCCCGAAGGATCGCTCACGCGCCCCATGATGGTGGCGCGGAATTCCTGTGCTTGCAGGCTGGCGGATACGGCCGCCACAAGGGCCAGGATGATGAGTTTCTTCATACGCTCCTCCTGTCGCACGACAAGACCTGAAAATGTTTACATAGGCCGCAAGAAAGAAACTATTGCTTCGTGACCAGGCGAAGCTCGGCCGCCGGGCTAGCGCAGGAACTCCTCTCCACGATCTTGCACGGGAAAGTGCGGGACGGGACGCGCCTTCCGGGTTTCGTCAGCTTTTCCAGGAGCATTTCAGCCAGCTCCGTGCCTAACTGCTCCTGAAAAACGGAGACCGTCGTGAGAGACGGCTCCAGAATGGAGAGTTCTTCGCGGTCGCCGAATCCCATCAGGCTGATCTGCCGGGGAATCGCGACTGCCCGGCTTACCAGGGCCTTCCACGCGCCGGCCGCGATCTCGTCGTTGGCGCCGAAGATCGCCGTCGGCGGATGGGACAGCCGCAGCAATTGGGCTGCCGCCAGTTGTCCGTACTCGATGTTACTTACGTGCCATGGCTCGCAGACAGCGGTTTCGCGCAGGGCATCTTCTCTCAACGCCCGGCTGTACCCCTTGTAGCGCCGGCCGAACCACGGCATCTGCGTGTTCCCCACGAACGCAATCCCGCGGTGCCCCAACCGGATCAGGTAGCGGACCGCTTCGTAGGCGCCGGAGACGTCGTCGTAAACCACCGCGTCATGTTCGAGGTGCTTCGAGTTTCCAATAAACGTGTTGCCCAACAGCATGTAGGGCAGCTTCAGGCCCTCGAACGCTTCGAGCAGGTTGCCGTAGTGGACGCCCGCAAGGATCACGCCGTCCACAATCCCTTTCTGTGCGATCACTCGCGGAAGGTGCAGGTTGCCAGGCGTGTGGTCGCCTGAATAGGAGAATCGCGAAAAAACGAGATCGTACCCCGCTTGGTGCAGCGCCCGCTCGCACGCCATCAGCAACCGCATTTGCATGGAGTTCATCGACTCGCGGTTGCCGAGCAGAAAACAGATGGTTTCGGAGGAGTTGCGCGCCAGTCGCGTCCAATGTATGTTGCGGCGGTATCCCAGCGCCACGACCGCCTGACGCACCCGGCGGCCTGTCTCCTCGTGATAGTACCCGGAGTCGTTCAACACCCGGGAAACGGTCGCCACGCTTAAGGCGGCGCGCTTTGCTACATCCTTGATCGTCGGCATGAAAATGTGGAAATGCTTTCACATCGGTGGCCCGATGTCAACCCGAATTTTTGAAAGGAGCGGCAACATGAAGAGTCTTCGGCAGCGCGTGCAGCAGGGTGCGGCACTCCTGGGATGTTTTCTCAATCTGGGCTCCTCACTTACCGCCGAAATCATCGACATGGCGGGATTCGACTGGGTGCTGATCGACGTGGAGCACGGCGCTGGCTCGGAGCGCGACGTCCTGCCCCAGTTGCAGGCCCTCGAGCACACCTGCGGTGCCGGCGTCGTGCGCGTCGAATCGACCGCGCGCCAGCGGGCGCACCGCGTGCTCGACTTGGGCGCGCACGGAATCATGTTCCCCCGAGTAAACACGGCGGAGGAGGCGCGCAGCGCCGTTGCCGCACGGACAGCCAATCCGCACATCAGAGCGGCAAAGCCGCTCCTGGTTCGCGCTATGCTGGTCCGAGTCCATGTCGCCGCGGCGACTTCATCCGTGGTGAATTTCCCAGGCGCCTGACACCTGGCGGCTGGCACCTGCTACAATCGCGGTATGGAAATCGCGCTGGGCGCCGACCATGCCGGATTCGAGCTCAAGGAGAAAATCAAGGGGGAATTGCAGCGCCTGGGGCACAGCGTCCAGGACCTGGGCACGGACTCGGACGAGTCGGTCGATTACCCAGATTATGCGGCCCGGGCATGCCGGCTGGTGACCGGCGGACAGGTGGAGCGCGCCATCCTGATATGCGGGACGGGCGTCGGCATGTCGGTGGCGGCCAACAAGCTCCCCGGCATCCGCGCGGCCAACGTGTGCAGCCAGGCGGCGGCCCGGCTCAGCCGCGAGCACAACGACGCCAACGTGCTGACACTCGGCGCGCGCCTGCTCGACGAACACCAAGCCTTGGGCATCGTCCGGGCCTGGCTGGAAACCGGTTTCCTGGGAGGCCGTCATCAACGGCGCATCGACAAGATCGCCGCACTGGAAAGGAAGCAAGAATGACTGATTTGGCTCGCCCTCTGCGGGAGGCCGACCCGGATGTCTTTGAAACCATCCAGAACGAGACACGCCGGCAGGACGACCAGCTCGAGCTGATCCCCAGCGAGAACTTCGTATCGGAAGCGGTGCTGGAGGCCGCCGGATCGGTGTTCACCAACAAGTACGCCGAGGGCTACCCAGCCAAGCGCTACTACGGCGGCTGCGAGTGGGCCGACCGCGTCGAACAACTGGCTAAGGACCGGGCCAAGCAGTTGTTCGGCGCCGAGCATGCCAACGTGCAGCCGCACGCCGGCAGCCAGGCCAATATGGCGGCCTACGCCGCCGTCCTGCAGCCGGGTGACACCATTTTTGGCATGAACCTGTCGCATGGCGGCCACCTGACGCACGGCAGCCCGGTGAATTTTTCCGGCCGCTATTACAAGGTGATTCCCTACGGCGTTACCAAGGACACGGAAACCATCGACTACGACGAGATGGAGAACATGGCCGTCGAGCAGCGGCCCAAGATGATCATCGCCGGCGGCAGCGCCTATTCCCGCATCATCGACTTCCCGCGGCTGCGCCAGATCGCTGACCGCGCCGGGGCGTTGCTACTGGTGGATATGGCGCATTTTGCCGGCCTGGTGGCCGCCGGCATTCATCCC
>Ga0315279_10006868_pt1 | contig 14241 bp, 8 predicted proteins | sample YL17G06_20_MG_FD_203694 | JGI IMG/M metagenome (GOLD analysis project Ga0315279, IMG submission 203694) | Sediment microbial communities from Yellowstone Lake, YNP, Wyoming, USA - YL17G06_20 | ecosystem: Environmental > Aquatic > Freshwater > Lake > Sediment | place: USA: Wyoming | collected... | reverse complement strand
TGGGACCCAATCGGAATGCCGGGGGCTACACCCGAGGCCCCGTCGCGCGGTCGGCAATCCTGACGCAAGCATTTCCGATCCGCATTGGGCAGGCCCCCGGTGCTCCTCTCCAGCATGTATGATCCACCGCGAAGCCATGGCGGCTTTGGGAGGAGAACCAATGGAGGCGCAATGAAGGACAATCTCAAGGGCAAGGCGCCCGCCAGCAAGCCTGCTACCGGCGCCGTTGGGGATCAGGTCCCGGCCGGCAAGAGCCGAGAGAAACTCGAGCGGGAGGCGCTGGAGGAAGTGGCCCGGGACTTGTGGGAGGAGGAGACGCTGCGTCAGATCAGCGAGGGGGATGGGATGGCGGGGGCGCCCGGATGCATCTGCCCCGACCGCCGGGCACGCTGGGCTTCGGTCAGCGTCCTGGTATGAGCCCTGAGAAGACGGCGCCTATCGCCGCGCGGCATAAGAACAGGTTCCACTGGCCGTCGCCCGCGCTTTCTTCAGGCTGTTCTCGGCGCGGAACTGCGGGAGCTTTGGCGATGGTCTCGCCGTCGCCAGCGGACGGACGGCTGGTTATGGCAAACGGTCAAACAGATACCTCCTTCTCGAGTTCGGCCAGTTCTGCGGGACTGAACATCCGGTACTCCTCCAACGCCTTCCTGACATCCCGCAGGGGAGGTTCCTTCAAGCCCACCTGCTTGATCGCCGACTTCAGCCTCGCCTTGAAAGACGGCAGACAGTGGCTCGGACGCCGCACGGTCTCTTGCTCCAGTGGGACGTACCGAACTTTCTGGACGATCACGAGGGCGGCAAAGAGGTGACCGAGCAGGTTAAGCTCGTCACTTACCTCCTGCAGGTAGTCCGCATCATCGCCCAGGTTCTCCGACAGCGTGCAGAGATAGCCTTCACTGCAGTCCTCGTCATTTTCAAAGCCCATAGTGGCTACGTCGAGATACCTGCATATGCGGGGAATCAGCTGGCCGCGATGGACAACTCCCCGTGCATGGTAAACGCAGAGGATACGGATCAGTGCGATGAAGATGTCGAGGAAGTTCTCCATCCCATTGATGTTGCCCCTCTTGGCGTGCTTGCGCAGCCGGTGCTTCTCGTGTCGGTCTGCGAAGTCGTAGATTGCCTCCGCCAGTGCCGGGGCGTCGGCATTGGGCTGGAGAAGCCACTCAGGAGCCACGTCGGGATGATAAGGATCACGGATGGGAGGCAGGAACCCCCGCTGACCGTACCGACCGATCTCGCCATCGTGGAATCGGATGCTCAGATGCCGCAGGTACTCGATGACAGCCGCAAAGCCTTCGCGCCCCCCAAGCTCGTCAAGGAACTCGGTCAGTCCCTCGCCGGTCTCTTCAACCTTCGCTCGTGTCGACGACGATCCCTCGCCGCTCGACTCGTAAGTTAGCCGCCCCTCCTGGATGACCCAGACAGGCGGGCTTTCTTCCCGGTGGTCTCCGAACTCGGCCACCAGAGAGGCCAGTATCGTGCCGCGTGCATCCGCCAAGGCGGACTCTGGCGGAACGACCGTGACCGTCCCAGTCTTTGTATTTGGAATGCTGAGATAAGCACGAGGCCTTTGTTCCCCTGGAGTGCGGAGAGCAATACGCAGACTCGTTGGCCCGGACTTCAGTCGGTGGCAGTAGGTCACCCGCAGCGCTCCGTTAGCAGTGAGGACGGCGGACACGAGGCGGAGTGACCCCGATTCCACGTCGAGTGGCTCAGCCTCGTGCTCAGCGCCAGGGTCGAAGTCCTCAAAGGAGACAGGCTTCTTTCCGAACTCCTTGTCAAACAGAGACGCCACGCAGTCCTCGGCCCCGGCCAGAAGGAGGCACGCCTCGATGTTCAGAGCGTCGAAGGCAGCAGCAGTGAAGTTTGCGCTGCCCACCAGGCATCCGGTTCCGCCATCGGACTCCCAAGCCACGAGTTTGGCGTGGAGACGGCGGGACGAGTTCCGAATCTCGAACAGACTCACGCTGGAACTGAGCCCCCTCAACTGAAAGACAGGTAGATTGGTGGTCTTCTGCTGCACCACGAACTCAATCTTACAGCGTGGCCAACGTTGAAGGACTCGCTTGGCCATCCTGGCATCCGGATCGTGGAACGGCGACATGACCAACAGCTTCCTCGGCGGAGCATGGTCGAGAATGGCGGACACACGATCCCAGAGGCTCACTTCGTATGTGTGGACAAGCCTGGCCCTGCGGCTTCTCTTCTGCGGCAGGGATACTGCCAGCCAAGGAGCCAGTTTGGGCAGTTCGTCGAGCCACTCACGTGCGATTCGTCCCGCCTGCTCCTCGGCGTCGTCACAGGCACGTTTGAAGAAGGCGTAGGACTCCTGGGCAATATAGAGGGCCTCCTCGCCGTCAGCCTCAAGGTCAAGCCGGAATGAGTTGAGTATTTCGAGGTTGCTCGAACACCCCGCTCTCGTCAGGTTGTTGCTGCCGCACTGAATCTGGCCGCCCCGTCCGTTCGCCAGAAGGTTGAGCTTCGGATGGAACACGCCCCTCGACGGCCTGACGGGAACCACCAGGTATCTGCGATTTAGGAGGCGAGCAGGAACATCCTGCCTGAGCAGGTTGGACCACTGGCCGGCGTCCATGAAGACGATGATGCGGCGGGCGTTTGCGAGAGCTGGACAGCGCAGAAGCCTCTGCTCGAAGAAGTCGGCGTCCAGTTGAAACGTGGACATGACGGCGAGGCTTGCGGGCTCCGCCTCGAAGAGGCTGGTGAAGTCAAGAAACTTCATTCTCGGACTCCCTGTCCAACTCCCGCTTAAGGAACTGCCTCCCCTCTGGCGTCAGTCTGGACGCTCCGTCCTCGTCGTCCTCCATCAGCCCAAGGTCCTTGATGATCTGGATAGCGCTCCGCAGGCGAGGATTGCCCATGCCGATTCTGTCGTAGTTGCCCGTGGAGACGAGCTTCTGACCATCGATCTGAAGCAGGCAGCGTTCTCCCGTCCAGGTCTTCTCGTAGGACATCGACTGGTGCTGCTGCACGACGTAGCGGGACATGACGAACGTAGTCAGTTCCTTCCAGCTGCACTTCCACCAGTTGCCGAATCGCCGGGTGAGTCCGGCCGTGAGCAGCGGCGGAATCAGGTCGAGATAGGGATCGTCTGCGGTGCTGGCCAGCCACTTTCCGTAGTTCGTCGCCTCCCACTGCGTGTACCGTGCCAGCGTCGTCGCCAAGAGGATCATCGGCATAGCCAAGCCGATCGAGTCGTAAAGGTGTTCATTCCCCCGGATGGTATCCTCAAGCCTGTCTTCGGAAAACGGCGTCCAACTCCCGATTTTCTCGTCAAGAACCTTGCTCAGGTCTGTGTCCAGATCGTCGCCTCGCACACCAGCGGCAGCAAACAGCACTGAGGGGCTGAGGTCGCCGAAGGAGCCTTCCAGATTGATCTGCAGCAAGTCTGAGAGGACTTTCCGCAGCGACGTTTCATCGAGCTGCGCCACCAAGGAGCCAATTGTCGCTCCGGCAAGCCCGTAGGGGTGAAGCTGGGAGACCAGCCAGGAGAAGATCCCTTCCAGAGCCACGGACATGTACTGGTGAAAGTAGAACATCCGCCAGCGAGTGGCGATATCCCGGAGTTGTGGGGGGATGGCGATATCGGTCCTGGACTCGTCATTGACGACAGCCCCGTAGTAGACGGCGCCAGAAAAGTGGGGTTCGTCCAGGTGCCAATCAGCGGCGCTGAACTGGCGGCAGAGTTCCAGGACCAATAGCAGGGACCGCCGGCGGACTGGGTGCGACTCGCCCTGCGTGTCAACCAGTGTGAAGAAAATATCACGCAGGAGATCCCGATCAGCGGAGCCTTTTCTGGATAGCTCGCAGAGGCCGCCATGTCTGCCGAAGTCCGCCAGCTCTGCCAGGGTGCATGTACGGTGCTTCAGAGAAAGCTGCTTGGTAGTTGCCAGCCTGCCCACCTCCAAATCGTACCGCTTAGCCAGATCAAGGCCGAGAGGGGACAGTTTGATGTCATCGAAGGTGAACTCTTCGCTGCTGGTCTCCTCGTCTGTGTCTGGTCGCTCTTTCTCGGTCTCGAAGAAGCCCAGATTTACGAGAGAGTTGAGATATGCCGAAAGAGCAGGGTTCTTGGCGAACGGCCTGAGTTTCCCAAAGTTCGCCTTGCTTGGACTCTTGGAGACCCAAGTCCTGGCGTCCCTGGAGCCGACTAGAGCGCCTCCTTTGCAGGGATCTCCTTCGTGGTGAGCAATACAGGCCAGAGTGAGGGCCTGTTCCCGCAACACGATGGCGTCCCAAAGCCCCAAGGCGAACTGCTTGCCCTTCTCACACTGCTGGTAGTTGTACACGCACCACGGCAGGAACGAGAAGTACCTGGCCCTGGGTGTGATAGAGGTGACGCAGTAGAGCAGTCGGCTGGCAAGACGAGCCGATCCTCTGAGTCCCAGGCCGAGAGGGTCTTGGACATCCGAGGCGGGCACGTGCTGACTCCAACGAAGAAGGATCGGGGAGGTTTGCGTGCGTTTATCCATACACTTCCCGCATCACGAGCACAAAGTTGGATGTAGAGGGTGCGTCGTCATGGACTTGCGCCATGGCCACGCCGTTCGCTCACGGCCACAATGTACTCTTTCTGCAAAATGACGCCAGTCTTGCTTGAGTGTATCCAGACGGGCGGCCCTTAGCCCCTGGCCCACTCCTCTTGCCTTTTTGCATTTTGAATTCCGAACTGGATACCCGCTGACGCTCGCGATTCCGACCGGGTTGAGACCGGAACCGAGTCGCGACAGGCGGGCTGGTATGGGAGCAGGTCCCCTCGCCAGCGGGCAAAGCCGCCATTGTTGCCGCCTTTCCCCGGGGCCGTCGTCCGGGCCGGGGTACCCGATCGGCCGGGATGGAACCGGAATCCTCGACGGGGGATGGGGCGGGGGCGCTTAAGTGCGTCTGCCCCGAACGCCGGGCACGCTGGGCTTCGGTCAGCGTCCTGACATGAGCCCTGTGAAGAAGGTGCCCATCGCCGCGCGGCTTCAGAACAAGCGCTGCTGGCCATCGCTTGCTCGTTCTTCCGGCTGTTCTGGAAGAGGAACTACGAGGGCTTCGGCGATGGGCTGAGCGCACTCCGGGCCTTCACTGCGTGGATTCTTGCGCCCTATGCGCCAAAGAAGTATGATCCAGCGCACCCATGAGCGCCACGTTTGCACCTCAGGCTTTCGCAGACAAGTGGCACGCCTCCACGCTCAAGGGAAGCGCCGCCTGCCAGGAACACTTCAACGGCCTGTGCCGCATGCTGGGCCACCCCACACCGGCGGAGCTGGACCCCACCGGCGAATGCTTCACTTTCCAGAAGGGCCTCGTCAAGAACCTGTTCGCGCTGCAACGTTAAGGGAGGACAAAATATGAGGGCTCGTTTTTCCTTTTCCTTGGTGTCCGCCATCGTATGCACGGCAGTCATGGCGGGGCAAAGCTTCGTGCCCGCGCCGCTGGGCAGAAACCAGACGATCTTCTGGGGCGCGGAATGTGTCCTTCCCGATGGTTCCGGACTGGCCTTCGGCGGCAATGACCCGGCCGCGGATGACGGTTGCGCTCGGACCAGAATCCGGGACGCCGGCGCCTGGAAGCCCATTTACGAGGACCTCCGCGCCAAGAACCCGCTGCAAAAACACCAGGCCACGACTTGGGGGCTGCGAACCAAGCTGATGAACCTAACCACTCACGCGCGATCAGTGTTTTTCCAGGGGCTACCCAGCGCCGAAGAACTGAAATTGCTCCAAGCGAATGTTTTGCCGCCGCTGGAAACGCTGACAAAAGATCTGGACGCGTTGGTGGCGGAACTCAGCCACGCACAGGGCCTGCAAGAATATGAGGCCGGGCAGGTCAAGTTCGCTTGGGCCCTGCTCACACACACGGCCGCCACGCTTAAACCCCTCGCCACGGCCCTCGCTGCGGGCGATACGGCCGGCCAGCTTAAGACCCTGCGCGAAGTCCAGATCGAATTGGAGCAGGCGGCTGAAGCGTGCGATGCCGAACCTCCCGCGCGCGCGCTCAGCCCCATTGCGTTTGACGAAAAGACGAAGTTGTTCGTGGTCTTCGGCGGCGACCACTTGGACTACCTGACCAACGACACCTGGGTCTTCGATCCCGCCAAACAAAAGTGGTTTCAAAAGCATCCGGCCAATGCGCCCACACCACGCGCCAACCAGCAACTCAAGGCCGCCGAGCCCGCTGACGGAAAGATTACGCTCACCGGCGGCTACCAGTACACCTCCACGACCGACTACATGGGCGGCCAGTATCGGGACGTGAAGGACACCGACTGGGTTTATGACCTGGCCGCCAATATGTGGACGGGCGGCCAGGGGGAATCAGCGTCGCTCCGCACCTATCGCAAAGATCCGTATCTGCCGGAGTTCTTCATGCAGGGCGAGAAACCTGACGCCGCCGCGAACGAAGCGAAGCTCAAAGCTCTGCCGCTCAACACCTGGGTCCTCACCAAGCCGCCCAAAATCCCCAAACAGAACCGCGACTGGGGCACTATGACAATTGCGCCCGACCGGGACCTGCTGCTGTTCTGGAGCGGCGGGCACTGTGCTCACGGCGGCAGCGACGTGCTGCATTACCATCTTTCGACCAACCGCTGGGAATTGGCCTACCCCGTCGAATTTCCCCTCGGCCAGACATACTCCAATACCAGTTATCCCGATACGTTCAACTTCAACCGGCGGCCCTGGGTGACCGGGCACACGTATCTGAATTACGTCTATGACACGCTGGCCGGGAAACTGCTCTTCGTCGGGCATTTCGCCCATTGTTACGTCTACGACCCGGATTGCGCCGATTGGATTGGCCGCAGCCTCAAGCCTCCGGGGATGAAATATGGTGATGCCATGTACACGCTCAATTGTTGCGCCACGCCCCAGGGCGCGGTTTGCTGGACGCGCGAGGGCCGTGTCTTCCGCTTTGCTGCGGCCGCAAGTTCCTGGAACGAACTTAAGCTCAACGGCAAGCTGATTGGATCAACGACCGACACTTCCACGAACGTCTATGACGCCAAGCGTGACCGCATGTTGGCCTTCGCGTCCGGCTACGGGCAAAAGTATAATGGCCAGGTCCACGGCTTGGACTTCAAGACCTTGACGGCGGCAGCGCTTTCACCGCCGAATATGGGCGCGCCGGATCTCGCGGGCATAGGCCTGGATCGCGCCTGTTACGATCCCGAGCACGACCTGGTGCTGTTCGGCACGCTCCTGCCGGCCGACGCGGGCGGTTTTCAGCCCACCCCGGCCTTCGACTGCGCGGGCAACCGCTGGGTGGCGCTCAAACTGAATTATGACGCACCTATGCGTGGGGACGGCAAGAAGAACCCGCTTACTCCGCGCGGCCACTCCAGCGGCATGGCCTTCGATCCCGGGCGCAAATTGATCTGGGGCGTGGATGCGGCCTGTAACGTTTACGTCTTGAAACTGGACGTGCAAGCCGCGTCGCTGAGTGAAATCAAAATAGCGCCTTGATGATCACCCGGTTACGCAGTTTCCGCCCGTGATTTTGAAAAAGCGGTGACGGGCTGCGAATTGAACAGTCCCCATGGGATTGGGCGAGCTCGGCCACGTTGCTCGATGCCGGGGGCGTGGCGGTGCAGTGGACAGCGGACCAGGATCATCCCTTGGATATCACGGCAATGTACCGCTGGACGGCGCCCAACGTATTGGACTTGCTGGTGAGAGTCAAGCCGGGGCAGGACCTGCGGCGCTTCGAGTTGTTCCTGGCTTCGTACTTCGCAGGCTTCCCGGCTTCCTTCGCTTACGTGCAGCAGAACCCGCCGGCCGGCGGTGCTGGAGCGGTTGAGGCAAAACCGGGTTTCATGGAAGCGAAGAAGGAGACCGGCGACTGGCAGGCCTTCCCGCGGGACGACGACGCTGTGCAGATCATTGGTGACGGGCGTTGGCAACGTCCGCCCAATCCGGTGGCCTGGAAGACCATGCCCCGCCTGGCCGCGCCGCTGGCACTGAGGCGGGACGACAAGAGCGGCCTGACGGCGGTGCTGCTGGCCCCGGCTGAAGACTGCTTCGCCGTCTCCATGCCTTACGGCGAGGAAAACCACCGCTCCGTGTACCTGTCGCTGTTTGGCCGCGACATCAAGAGCGGGGAAACAGACTCCGTTCGCGCGCGGTTGTTTATTGGCCGCGGGATTACAGACCAGCAGGCAATCGAAATGTACCAGGCGTTTATGAAGCAGTAATAGTTTAGCATGGCGATCCTGGTGCTGGATGCGCTTCAGGCGCGGACGTAAATGCTGAGAATAATGAGCTGTGGCTCGATGCCTGGATGGGAGACGGCCATGAAATCCCCAATGCTGCCTTGCGCGTTGCTCCTGCTCTTCATCTCTGGCGTCGCGGCCGTTCATTGCGCCGATTCCGTGCCGTATCTGCCCGGCACGGAACCGGGCCAGGCGGAGGCCAGCATTGGGGCCGAGAGGCTGCAGCTCTTGAATTCCGTGCTCCGCGCGGGATGGAGAATCTCTGAGGGCAAGCTGCGCCCGGACACGCTCGAGGACCGCACGTCGGGAAAGACCGTGCCGCTGGGCCGCGAAGCCTTCAGCATAGTGCTCAGCGATGGCCGCACGCTGCGCGCGTCGGAGCTGGAGATCGCCGGGGCACCGCGGACGGCGGCGCCTTCCGCCGCGCCCAACGCGTCGCGGCTGGCCGAACGCGTGCCCGGGCGCCAGATTGAGATCGGGTTGGCCGAGGCTAACGGCCCGCTGCGCGCAAGCTGGCGTGCGATTCTGCGCGACGGGTCGAACTACGTCCGCCAGGAAGTTACTTTCAAGTCCGCGGAAGGCGACATGCCCATTCGCGAGATCGTGCTGCTGGAGTCTGAGATCGCCGGCGCCGAGCCGGCCGGGACCGTGGATGGCTCACCCGTGACGGCGGGCGCATTCTTCATCGGCTACGAGCATCCCATGTCGCGCAACACTGCTCACCCCACCGTGCGCTGTGGGTTTGTGCGGAACGCGCCGCTCAAGCCCGGCGAGGCGCTCACGCAGAGCGCCGTCTTCGGCGTCACCCCGCCGGGGCAGCTCCGCCGCGGATTCCTCCATTATGTTGAGCGCGAGCGAGCGCATCCGTACCGGCCCTACCTGCACTACAATTCGTGGTGGGACATCGCCTGGGGAAACCGCAAGTTCACCGAGGCCGAGAGCCTGGAAGCGATCGGCACGTTCGCGCGCGAGCTGACCGCCAGGCGCGGCGTGCGATTGGACGGCTTCGTGTTCGACGACGGCTGGGACGACAACAAGACGCTCTGGCGCTTTCATGCCGGTTTCCCCAACGGTTTCACGCCGCTCAAAGAGGCGGCGGCAAAACTCAACGCGGGCGTCGGCGTATGGTTTTCGCCTTGGGGCGGCTACGGCCCGGCCAAAGAAGAGCGCCTCAGATTCGGGCGCGAGCAGGGCTTCGAGACCAACGCCAACGGGTTCTCCCTGGCCGGGACGCGCTATTACGAACGCTTCCGCGAAATCTGCCTGGAGATGATCAACAAATACGGCGTCAACCATTTCAAATTCGATGGCCTCGCCGCCGGGGCCGCCGGCGGCCTGATGCGCGATGGCGACGCGATGCTGCGCCTGCTTGCAGAGCTGCGCGCTGTCCAACCGGACCTTTACGTGAATCAGACCACCGGAACGTGGCCCTCGCCGTTCTGGCTCATCCACGTGGATTCCACCTGGCGCGGCGGCGGCGACGACGGCTTCCGCGGGGCCGGATCCAAACGCCAGCAATGGATCACGTACCGCGACATGGAAACATATCAGAGAGTTGTCCGCCGCGCGCCGCTCTATCCGCTCAACTCGCTGATGACCTGCGGCATCATCTTCGCCGTCAATGAGCAGAATCTGAAGAGCGCGGACGAAAGAGACTTTCGCGATGAGGTCCGCAGCTTCTTCGGTTCAGGCACCCAGCTTCAAGAACTCTACGTCACGCCGAAGCTTCTCTCCGAACGACATTGGGATCTGCTCGCCGAAGCCGCCGCATGGTCGCGCCGGCGCGCCGGCACGCTGGTAGATGTACACTGGGTCGGCGGCGATCCCGGTGCGGCGCAGGCGTACGGCTGGGCGGCGTGGTCGCCCGCTCAAGGCATCCTCGTGCTGCGCAACCCGGCCGATGCTCCGCGCGAGATCGCCATAGACATCGGCCAGGTGTTCGAACTCCCAGAAGATGCGGCGCGCCGCTACGCGCTCAAGAGTCCGTACAAAGATCAGCGCCTCAGCGAACTCACGCTGGACGCCGGCAAGACGCATACGTTCACGCTGGAGGCGTTCGAGGTGCTGGTGTTTGACGCAACGGCCAGATAGTGCGTTGCCGGTTCTCGCGCGGAAAGCCTCTCTTCGTTTCGATGTGCCATCGTGTTGAGAGGTCTGGCCAGGCTCAGTGGCCGCCGCGCAGAGCAGAATGCAAGCGAACAGAGCGGAAACCATTCGCATACGAGATCCCTTCGACACTGAACTCGCCCTACCGATCGGCGCGCTCCAGAACCGCTTGTACGATGGCGTCGGCAAGCGCTTTCATGCCCTTGTCTCCCGGATGGGCGGCGACTCCATCGTGCTTGAACGACCGTTCGGAACGGGCCACGTTGGCCGCATCCTTTCCAAGCGGGCCGGCGTTGACGAAGATCGCGTCGGCCTCCTGACAAGCCTGGCTGAGCATTTGGTCCTTGGTGGCATCAGCCCAGAAGCAACTGCGCACCACCACTAGCGGGTGGCGCCGTGCCAGAGCGCATCTCAGAATCTTCATTAAGCCGGCCTTGAATCGTGTCTTGTCGTTTTCGGATCCCAGCGCCGGCACATTCTCGCCGATAGCCAGAACCACCAAGTCGGGATCGGACGCGAAGAAGTCTTTCATCTGGCCGTCCACGTCATAGCCGGCGTAATTGCGTTCAAAATCCGCGATGTTCCTGACCATGGTCTGCGGCGCGGCTCCCGTGTGCCGTGCAAGACTACTCGTCACGAGATGGACATAGTCCTTATCTTCCGCACTGGCCGCCATTCCCCAGTTGCCGTCCCAGCCGATATCGGCCTTGGGGCCGTGCAGGGTGATGCTGTTTCCGAGGAAGAGTATCTTGCGGATGGCGGACGCTTTGACCTCAGGTCCTGCCGTAACGGGAAACATAGAAATCCGGAATTTGGTGCAGCCATACGGGATGAGCGTGATGGGCTCCGCCGGTTTCTGTTTGGCCGCAGGGAACGGCGGCAGCCGAGGGTCTTTCGGGTCGGGGTTCCAGGCAATCTCGCGAGCATTGGCCCGCACCTTCAGCGGGGCTGCCAGAGGCCAATCCCATTTGGCCGGCATGGCACCGCGTTCCACTGACAATCCAGGTTCCTGAATGTCCAGAGCGAACTTCCAGCGGGCGGCCGGTTCGGGTGTGTTGGCGTCCGCCGTGTCAGTAATGGGCAACGCGAACAGCAGCGGGCCGTAGGAGACCGAAGCGTAGGGCACGCCCCGCGTGCTGTTATCCTCGGGGATCGTCACCCGCGTGACCCCATGCGCGCTATCGTATGGCGGGCCCGACGCCGCATCGCGGCCGGTCCGCACGGTGGCAGTCATCGGCAACCGCAGTTGGACGGTGTCGCCTGGTTTCCAGCTTCGGTTAAGGCGCGCGAAGCCCTTTGCGTTCCGCTCGACCCTGACGGCGGCGCCGTTCACGCTCAGAGCGGGGGTGGCGCACCAACCGGGAATGCGGAAGTCGAGCGGGAAGGACGCTTCTCGCTCGGGATGCACGGCAATCTCGATGGACTCGTTGAAGGGATAGTCGGTTTTGCAGGTGATCACGACAGGCACACGGTCCGCCGCCAGCGCCGTGACTTTGCAGGGGCCGTAGCAAGTCGCCGCCAAGCCGTTGTCGTAGGTCGCCATCCACATGTGTGTGACATACCACGGCACGATGCGGTTGAGCGCGGCGGTGCAGCAGAGCGGGTTGTGCTTGCGCTGATACACGCCGCCTCCAGCCATGGGTCCGTGAGGGAAATTCGGCGAGAGGTTGGCGAAGCGATTGGGGCTCTGGAAGTAGACATGAGTCTTGAAGTCGCGCGACACAGTGGCAGGCCCGGCGTTGAGGAACGCCCGCTCAAGCCGGTCTCCCATCCGTCCTTCGCCGGTTACAGCAAGCAGACTGACTTGGCTCCACACGTACCCAGCCACATCGCAGGTTTCGCTTCCGCGGAACGCGCCCGTGGGCATGTACCACTCATCGGAAACCGGCACACCGTAGGGCTGCATGGCCACACGCTCTAGCAGATCGTGCCAGCCAATGGCCGCCTCCAAGTATCGCGCATCGCCTGTCCACAGGTAACCCACGGCCCAGGGCGTTGTGCTCTCGATGAACTCAACCACGTGAGCGTTGTCCACGGTCGTGCCCGGCTTCAAGTCCGGCGCCTTGCGGTAGCGGCTCAGATTGGGCAAGAGCCCGCCGCCTTCCTTCTTGAACATGGCGTCCAGAGCGGCTGCGATGCCTTGGTTGCCTGTCCAGGTGTAGGTGTCGAAGGCCGGCCACGGATTCGAGACGCTGCCGGTGATCCAGCGCAGACAGTCGGGGTCGCTGCCGTAGGCTTTCTCAAGCGCTTCCAGAACGTGTTTGTCGCCGGACCCCGCGTAGTACCCCGTCATGGCGCGCCCCAGGAGCCCGCAGGCCCAAAGCGACCAGCCTTCCAATGCGGCGACGACGGCCTTCCGGTCGTCGGGTTTGTTCCGGTCAAGCCACCAGAGGAAGAGCAGGCCGTTGGTATTCATGTTGTCGGCCACGACATAGAGCCGCCGTTTCGCCTGCTGGATCAGCGCTTCGTCATGCAGGGCGTAACCCAGGCGGGCCAAACCATCGAACCAGTAGCCGCCCCCTTCGTAGGGCCAAGCGCCCTTGTACCACATGAGCCGCTCGCCGGTCATCTTGTGGTCGGAGGCCCAAGCACGCTTGAATTCGTCGTCATACTCGTCCATGTGCCCGGTGTAGCCGTCCTTCGCGGCCAGGCACCAGTCGCGCAACCAGCCTGCCGGTTCAACCGCGCCGGGTGGCAAGGGCATGAATGCCGGGCGTGTCGGAGGCTCAAAGGGCCGCGCGTAGTTCACATGTTCAGCTTTGGGCATCTGCTGCTCCGCGGCGGAAAGCAGTAAGTGCGGCAACGCGACGGCCGCGAAGGCCGACAGGCTGAGGCAGGCTTGAAAGGCAGTTTCCATGGTGGTTCTCCGAGGGACGCTGGACCCGTGATTTCGTTATCATCGTGCGGGCTCCAAGCGGATGATGAGCGGCCAATCGCGCACGAGGATTCCCTTGAGCAGCGCACCGCCACCGGCTGGGAGTACGTTCAGCGGCTGCGACAGGCCATTCATGGGGTCATAGCCCGTGGCTTTGCCGCAGGGCGTCTTCAGCCGCACCTCAACGGGCACGCCGTCGCAGTGATCCTTCGCATGACCTCCGAGCCAGAGCGCCAGGGCAGGTCCAGCGGGTGATTTGAGTGCGTACGATTCGAGGTTGGGCGGGATTGGGTTGACCGTGTACTCAAGCTCGCCCGGCGCCAACTCATCGAGCATCGTGGCAAGGTTCCGCGTGACGTAGTAGGCCGCCTGTGGTTGGAGTGGGGGAATCGGATCGGCATCGAAGGACCGCCGCAGGAGGCTCAAGTCCAGCGGGCCGAAATGCGGAAGGTACATCTCACAGAAGAACGACTCGGTGTCCCAGGCCGTGTGCCGTGTGAACACCTGCGCGACGTACTTCGCTTTCTCGATCTCGGTGGCCTTGAAGCCGCCGCACCACGCCTTGGCGGCCGCTTCGGCGGAGAGCGGCGGATAGAGTGCGCTGTAGTTCCATTCGGTGGCCATGCAGTGCCCTTGGAAGCCGATGCCGGCGAGCCACGCGCGAAGCGCACGCACGTCGGCACCGTAGTCTCTGAGCCGTTCGGGATCGGTCTGATAGAAGGGATGCCAGCCGATCTCGTCAACTTCGCGAGCCAGTTGGCGCGTGGCCTGGAGGAACAGAACTTTTTGCTCTTGCTCGGCGAGCTGCGCGGGGCTCCACTTGCTGATGCCGTGGGGAAAGCCGGCCCAGGAACCCATCATGACCTTGGCCGTGGGTGCATACTTGCGGACCACTGGGATGGCGGCCCTCGCCACGGCCAGGTAGTGTTCGAGTTTCGGCTCCGCGCCCCAGTAGCAGGAAATGTTCCACTCGTTCCAGATCTCGAAGTGTTGCACGCGATCGCGGAAGTGCTGCACCATGAACTCGACGTACCGCGCCCAGGCC
>Ga0315279_10006867_pt1 | contig 14241 bp, 10 predicted proteins | sample YL17G06_20_MG_FD_203694 | JGI IMG/M metagenome (GOLD analysis project Ga0315279, IMG submission 203694) | Sediment microbial communities from Yellowstone Lake, YNP, Wyoming, USA - YL17G06_20 | ecosystem: Environmental > Aquatic > Freshwater > Lake > Sediment | place: USA: Wyoming | collected... | reverse complement strand
ATCATCATAACGATGAAAATGAAAAGCACCATGATCGCACCGGCGTAGATGATAATCTGGACGACGGCCAGGAACGGGGCGTCGAGGAGGGCGAACAGGCCGCCGAGAGAAGCGAATGCGAAGACCAGAAAAAGCGCGCTATGGGCCTGATCGCGGGAGACGATCATGGCCACGATGCCGCCCAGGGTAAATACCGCCAGGACAAAAAATAGAATCGTCTCCATGGGAAGCTGTCATATTATATTTTTTGGTCGGCGGAGCGTCAAGGATGCAATTACTAAATTTTGACAAGGCCCTGGAATCTGTTATAATGTTGATTGAGACTGCGGGGTAGAGCAGCCTGGTAGCTCGTCGGGCTCATAACCCGTAGGTCGTTGGTTCAAATCCAACCCCCGCTACCACCTTGATTTCGATCGCTCCCCGTATAAACGAGGCCTTAGCCTCTCGCTTTTCGCATTTCATGAACCGACCTTGGACGGCTCCCGGATCGGTCACAGATTATGAGCGGCCCCTTTCTCGACTAAAATCATTTTGACCCGATAGCGTTCGCATTCCCTCCGGATATCGTCCGTCATGACTTGGCCGCTCTTCGTCCGCGCCGCGGACATGTCCACGAGTTTCGGCGGGCAGGGCCGTGCGCCATCGGGCCTTGAATTCCCGAGGAAATGATAAGATGATATGCGGCATGACGTTCATCGCACGCAGAGTCCGTCTTGAGAGGACCCGGTCTTTGACCTGACATGTGCGGTATCGCCGGGTTCAATTGGCACGACCCCGGCGCGGTCTTGAACATGGTCGAGGCCCTCAAACACCGGGGCCCGGATCAATCCGGACATTTCTCTGACGCTTCGGTTTCGCTGGGCCATAGCCGGCTGTCCATCATCGACCTTTCCGAGAGGGGACGGCAGCCGATGTCCAACGAAGACGGTAGCCTCTGGCTAGTTTGCAACGGCGAAATCTATAACCATTTGGAAATCCGCCGTGAGCTCGAAAGCCGGCACGTCTTCTCGTCGGGGACCGACACGGAGATCCTCCTCCACGCCTACGAAGAATGGGGTCCGGAATGCGTCCGGCGGCTGAACGGCATGTGGGCATTCTGCCTCTATGACAAGAAGGCTCAGGTTCTGGTCCTCTCGCGCGACCGCGTTGGTAAAAAACCGCTGTATTATGGGCGGGACGCGACGCGGTTCATTTTCGCCAGCGAGCTCAAGGCTATCCTTCTCGCCCACGCTTGGGAACGCCGCATTTCCAAAGAGGCGGTCGACCTTTACTTCTCGCTCGGATATGTTCCCGGCCCTTGGTCGATCTTCGAAGGGATCGAAAAGCTGGAGCCGCGGCAGGTCGCGGTCTATGATCTAAAAGCGCGGACGCTCGTCAAAAAGGATTACTATGAGATCCCCCGCGCCACGCCTCTCCGCGACCGGAAGCGGCTCGTTCGCGAGGGCAAAGCTCTCCTGGATGACGCGACGCGAATCCGGCTCATGGCGGACGTCCCCGTCGGGGCCTTTCTGTCGGGGGGATTGGACAGTTCCTCGGTTGTCGCGGCGATGGCCGAGGACATCGACCCAACCCGCCTTCACACGTTTTCGATCGGGTTCGAAGGCGCCTACGACGAGACCGGCTTTATGGAGATCGTTAAGGACGCGTTTCGAACCAACCATCACCATCGATATTTTACCGAGAAAGATTTCGAGCGGACGTTCGACCGGCTTCCCTATTTCTATGATGAGCCGTTCGACGATGCCGCCAGCTCTCCGACGTTCGACCTCTCCGCGTTCGCCCGAAGGCACGTGACCGTCTGCCTGAGCGGCGACGGCGGAGACGAGATCTTCGGCGGATATAGAACCCATCGTCGAGCCGCCCGGTACGCGGCTATCCGGAAAATCCCATCGGGCGTGCGCGCGGCGTTATCGAAGATGCTGGGGAGCGCGCGCCCGGAGACACGGCGCGGAAAGCTCCGGGACACCTTGCGGGTCAGCCTCGCCCCGCCCGAAGATTTCTATGTCGAAGCGGGGGGACCGCGACTCTACAAGCCGAAGGTCTTTATCGCATGGTCGCGGCGAAAAATGGGCGAAATCCTGGCTAAAACCGGCGGAGACCTTGTCCAAGCCGTCATTTTTTACGATCTTTACGTCCATACGCTTCCCGACCTTTTTTTGGTCAAGGTGGACCGGGCTTCGATGGCCCACGCCCTCGAGGTCCGCTGTCCGTTCCTCGATTTTCGTTTCCTCGAATACGCGGCGCGCCTGCCGGCGCGGTGGAAGGCCAGTCGAACTCAGAACAAGATCCTTCTTCGGCAGATCATGAAAAGGATGGTTCCGCAGGTTATAGCCCGCCGGACAAAAAAAGGATTCACCCCGCCCGTTCTAGAATGGGTCGATAAAGAAAATTACCGGAAACTCGCCGCACTTGCCATCGAGACGGCCTACCGGGCGGGCGTTCTCGACGCCCGTTGGCGCGATTTTTATAGCGCTGAGGTCTGGGCAAAAAATGACGCCTTGAGCCGATTGATGCGCTGGAGGGCGATCGTATTCGGACAATGGTGGAAGACCTGGATCGCCGGATAACGTTATTTATTCTTTTTCAATTAGTTCCGGCTGTTTTCGACTAAATCATTGTGAAGAAAAATATTCCCGCGGATCCCAAGGCCAAAGTGCGCGTCCTTATCGTCGAGGACGAAGCCATCATCGCCAAGGACATGGAGCACATGCTCGAGACGATCGGCTGCGACTCGGTGACGGCCTCAAGCGGCGAAGAGTCCCTCCAGAAGGCCGAACATTTACGCCCCGACGTCGTCTTCATGGACATCCGCCTCAAGGGCGGGATGGACGGAGTCGAAGCGGCGCGACAGATCACCGACACGTTCAACATCCCTGTCATCTATGTCACGGCCTTCAGCGAGGAGGTCGGGACCGACCCCCGCGGATTATCCTCCGGCTGTCCCCGCGTTATAAAACCGTTCGAGGAGCGCGAAATCGAACGCGTTATCAAGAAATTTATCCCGGGCAACAATAACTGAAGGCCCGGCCGTCCTCTTTTGACATCCCCCATTTGTTTTGTTAAAGTCGGTCCATCAAAGGAGAACACCCCATGTTTGAGGCGAAAACCTATGCCAAGCGTCGAGAAATTCTCAGAAAGCAATTAGGAACCGGGCTGGCTCTCATCCTGGGCCACGATGACAGCCCGATGAATTACGTGGCCAATGCCTATCATTTCCGGCAGGACAGCACATTTCTCTATTTCTTCGGGCTGGATACGCCGGGAGTGGCCGCCCTCGTTGACGTCGATGAGAAAAAGGATGTCGTGTTCGGCGACGATATCGATATCGAGGACATCATCTGGATGGGATATCTTCCGACGCTCAAGGACCGGGCGGCGGCTGTCGGCGTGACGCAGACCGCTCCGCTCAATGAGCTCGCCGTCGTGCTGCAAGAGGCGGTGGCGAAGGGGAGACCGGTCCATTTCCTTCCGCCCTACCGGCCGGAGACATTCCTGAAGCTGGAAAAATACCTCGGCGTCAAGCCCGGCGAAGCCAAAGCGAAGGCGTCGGCCGCCTTCGTGAAGGCCGTTATCGCGCAGCGGTCGGTCAAGTCCGAGGAAGAAGTTGCCGAGATCGAAAAGGCGCTCAAGACGACCTATAAAATGTACGTCGCCGCGATGAGCATGGCCCTTCCGGGGATCTGGGAGCACGACATCGCCGGCCGGATCGACGGCATCGCTATCGCCGACGCGGGCGCGACGGCCTTTCCGACAATCTTGACGAAGAACGGCCAGATCCTGCACAACCATTCGCATCATAACCGGCTCAAGAAAGGCGACCTGCTTGTCGTCGACGCGGGGGCCGAATCTCCGCTCCACTACGCCGCGGATATCACCCGCACGATTCCGGTCGGAGGCACATTCACGGCGCGTCAGAAGGAGATTTACGACATCGTTCTGGCCACGCAAGAGACGGCCATCAAATCGATCAAGCCGGGTATCAAATATAGGGAGATTCATCTCCAGGCCGCCCGGGTCAGCGCGACAGGGCTGAGAGATGTCGGGCTGATGAAAGGCGACGTCGAGGAGGCCATTCTCCAGGGAGCCCATGCCCTTTTCTTTCCCCACGGCCTCGGCCATATGATCGGCCTGGACGTGCACGACATGGAGAACCTCGGCGAAGCGCACGTCGGCTACGATGAATCGGTACAGCGAAGCTCGCAGTTCGGTCTGGCGTATCTGCGCCTGGCGAAAGAGCTCAAGCCGGGTTATGTCCTGACCGTCGAACCGGGCCTTTATTTCATCCCGGCCTTGATCGACAAATGGCAAAAAGAGGGGAAGTTCACGGATTTCATCGCGTACGAAAAGCTCGAAGCGTACCGGAATTTCGGGGGAATCCGGATCGAGGATAACGTCCTCGTGACGAAGGACGGTCGGAAGGTCCTCGGAAAGCCGATCCCAAAAAAACCGGCGAAGCTCGAAGAGGCTGTCGGGGTCTGACGTTTGCCCGGAAGCGGCGCGAAACGGGACTTTGAACGTCGAAATCCTAGCATGAAAATCGCTCTCATCCAACACCACGCATCCCGCGACCTTGAGGATAATCTCAAGAGGGGACGGGACGCGTTCGAGGACGCGGTGCGGGAGGGGGCTGAACTGGTCGCCTTTGCCGAGTTGGCTTTTCTCCCGTTCCTCCCGCAAACGCGGGCGGAGGACCAGCCGGACATCCTGTCGTTCGCCCAAACCGTGCCCGGCCCGGTCACGGACATTTTCTCCAAGCTGGCCCGACGCTACGGCGTCGTCGTCGTCCTGAACCTGTTCGAACGGGAGGGCGACCGAACGTTCGATACGTCGCCTGTCATCGACGCCGACGGAACGCTCCTTGGGTCGACGCGCATGGTCCACATCATGGATGGCCCCGGTTTTCACGAGACGGGATATTACGCGCCAGGAGACCGGTCGTCCTTCGTCTATCCGACCCGGGCGGGAAAGGTCGGAGTCGCTATCTGTTACGACCGCCATTTTCCCGAGTATATGCGCGGCCTAGGGCTGCTGGGTGCGGAGATCGTTGTCGTCCCGCAAGCCGGCATCCTCAACGAATGGGGCCCGGGACTCTACGAAGGCGAGCTTCAGGTTGCGTCGTTCCAAAACGGATATTTTGCGGCTTTATGCAACCGCGTCGGAAAAGAAAAAACACATCACTTTTCGGGAGAGTCCTATGTGACGAACCCGTTCGGTGACGTGATCGCGCGCGCGCCCAGAGACCGGGACCATCTCTTGTTCGCGGATTGTGACCTGGGCCTGATCGCGAAATCTCACGCTAAGCGTCATTTCTATCCCGACCGCCGGCCCGATGTCTACCGGCATTTCGACCCTGAAAAAAGAACGGACCGATGAAAAACTGGTACGTCGTCAACACCAAGCCGAAGAAAGAGTTCCACCTCGAAAAAATCCTTCAGGAAGGCGGGGTTCCGTCCTACAATCCCAAATATCGCGACGGAGGCCAGGTCAAGCCCTTTTTCCCGGGCTATCAATTCGTTTTTTTCGATTACCCCGAACAGTACAAACTCGTCAAATATACCCGGGGTGTCAAAAAAATCGTCGGTAATAACGAGGGGCCGATCCCCCTTGATGAGTCCGTCCTCGGAGAAATCCGGAGGCGCGAGGTCGACGGCTATGTCGAGCTCATGAAGCATGGCCTCGAACCCGAACTGGGCGATGAAATCGAGGTCGCCGAGGGGCCGCTCAAAGGATTAAGAGGAATCTTCAAGAAGGACTTAACGGACCACGACCGCGTCCTCATCCTGCTCAACTACGTCTCCTACCAGGGCCAGCTTCTCATAGAAAAAAAGAAGCTCAAGAAAGTCGTCCGTTAACGACCTCGCGTAAGTTCGAGAATTTTTAGAAAATCCGGCGCGAGACTGGAAGACGAAAAGAAAATCACGCCGTCGGCGCCCAACCGTTCGCTGATCTCCATTTCGCGAAGCATGCCCTCAGGGGTGTTCTGGTTGTGCGACGTCCCGATCCCGATGCCGGGGCAGACCAGGCCGGCGCCATGGCCCGTTTCCATGGCCCGCCGGGCGAATTTTTCGAAGAGCCCGGCGTCGTTTATATAAAGCATCGGACAGATCATGTCGACCAAGCCGTCCTTGGCCCAGGCCCGCCAATCCTGTCCGATCAGGACTTTGGCTTCGTCGGCCGAAGGAAACACAGCCGCGGAAATTTTAACGGGCCGGCCGAGGCCCCGGAGCGCGTCCTTGAGTTCCCTGACGAACGCCGTGACGTGGCTCGCGTTCCATTCGATCCATTCATTCCACATCGGATTTCCGGAGTCGCGGGCTTTCATATCGACGGGGTCGAGGCCGGCCGCTTCTTTAAACAGGGACCGCGTTTGCGCATCCCAGCTGAAATAGACCTCGCGGGGCGAGGAGGGGAACCGGATGTAATCCAGATGAACCCATTCGACCGGATACCGACGGAGAAGCTCAACCATCAGGCTCCGCTCGTACTCCCGGACCTCGGGAAGGGCCGGGTTGACGACGCCGACGGTCTCCTGGTCCGGGGAACGGATAAGCCATTCGGGGTGTTCCCGCACCCGGCCGAGAATTCCGCTTTCGGGAAAGACGCAGAACCAAGGATGGACGGAGACGCCGCGTTTTCGTGCCTCTTCAAGGAAGACGCCGAAGAAATCCCATTTATAAGCGGGGTCCTTGACGCCGATCCGGCTGTCGTAATAGACGTAGCCGTTCGTGCCCTTGATCATCATGATCACGGTGTTGATACCGGAACGCGCATAAGCGTCGAGCGTCGCCTGTATTTTAGCCCGCGCCGCCGTTTCGTCCGCCCCGAAGAAACCGGGGTGGGACCAGACGCCCCGCACCTGCGTTTTGACCGCTTTTTGACCGGCCACGGCCATGGCTGACACCTGGCTTAACGCGATTAAACTAAAAAAGACACTCAGAACACGGTTTTTCACGATAGGCATGGGGCCCCCTTTTTCGAAGATTATTTCCGGCCGTAGCCGCCGCCCCCGGGCGTTTCGACGCGGAGGACGTCTCCGGCCTTGACCGTCAAGTTCACTTTGGATTTCAACTTTATTTTTTTCCCGCCGGACAAGAGCGTGTTCCGCCCCGGCCGGCCGGGCCCGCCGCCCCTCAACCCGTACGGCGCGAACGTCCGGCGCTCGGACATGATCGTCAACCGGGCGGGGACCTTGAATTCATATTCGCGGACGAGGCCGTCGCCCCCGCGATTCCGTCCCGGACCGCCCGAGCCCTTCCTCAAGGCATAACGGCGGATGCGGATCGGCAGATACTTTTCGAGAGCTTCGAGCGGGGTGTTGAGGGAATTGGTCATGTGCGTATGAACGCCGCTCAGCCCAGGATTCTCGCGGCTGGCGCCCATCCCCCCGCCGATGGTCTCGTAATACGCGAACGATTTGTTTTTTCCCGGGTCGAACCCCCCCACGGCGATATTGTTCATAGTTCCAGAGCTCGCCGCGGGAATCCGGTCCGGAACGGCCCGGGCCAAGGCCCCCAGCAGGACATCGACGATCCTCTGCGACGTCTCGACGTTGCCCGCGGCCGTCGCGGCCGGGAATTGGGCGCTGACGACGAGCCCGGGCGGCGCCACGATTTTCAACGGCCGCATAAGTCCGGTGTTGAACGGGATATCCTCATCAATCAGTGAGCGAAAGACGTAAAGAACGGCCGAGCAGGTCACGGCCGCATTCGCATTGACGCCGCCCTGGACCTGAGGCGAGGACCCGCTAAAGTCGATGACCGCCCGGCTGCCGCGGACTCTGATCGTAACGCGGATCGTGACGGGATCGTCGGTGATCCCGTCGTCGTCCATATGATCGGTGAACGCATAATCGCCGTCCGGAATATCGCGAATCGTCCGACGCAAGAAATGCTCCGTGTAATCCTGGATGAGATATGTATAACGCACGACCTTCGCCAGCCCGTATTTCCGGACGGCCTCTCGGATACGATGTTTCCCTTTTTCGCATGCCGCGATTTGCGCAAGGAGGTCGCTTCGTCGTTCATCGGGCGTGCGGACGTTGGCCAGGATCAGGCGCAGAATATCGGCGTCCATCCGGCCCTTCCGGACGAGCTTCAGCGGCGGAAGAATCAGGCCTTCCTGAAAAATCTCCGTAGCCAGGGGCATGCTGCCCGGTGTCATTCCGCCGACGTCGGAGTGATGGGCGCGGTTGGCGACAAAAAAGGCCAGCCGCCGGCCGACGAATACGGGCGCGATGCAGGTGATGTCCGGGAGATGGGTCCCGCCCCGATACGGGTCGTTGAGAAGGGCCACGTCGCCCTCTTCAAAGTCGACGTCCCGGATCGCGGCCTGGACGGACAGGGGCATGGCCCCGAGATGGACGGGGATGTGCGACCCTTGGGCCAGGGTCTCGCCCCGGTGGTTGAAAACGGCGCAGGAAAAATCCTTCCGCTCCTTGATGTTGGGGGAAAGCGCCGTCCGGCCGAGCACGGCGCCCATTTCCTCGGAGATCGAGATGAAGACGTTCTTGAAGATCTCGAGTTCGATGGGGTCGTAGGAGATCATCGCGTTCCGCCGCGGCGAATGATGAGATTGCGATAGCCGTCCACCCGCAGACAATATCCAGGCGGAAGGAGCGTCGTCGACCCGAAATCCACGACGAGCGCCGGGCCGTTCAATTTCGACCCCGGATCCAGGCGGGACCGGTCGTAGACGGGACCAAGGTGGCGGCGTCCAGCGTAATGGATCGCTTGTTTCTTTAAGAGGGCTCGGCGCGGCTCAGGCCGGGCCTCCAGGGGGATTTTATGAAGCCGGATTTTCTTGCTCATCCCGCGGGCCTTGACTCGAATATTGACAATTTCGACGGGGCTGTCGGGATGAGCGTAAGAATAAAGCTTCCGGTGTTCTCGCTCAAAAGACGGCGCGAGATGCCCGAGACGTTCGGACGCGCAGGGGACGTTGATCTCGTAAGATTGGCCGAGATACCTCATGTCGAGCGATTGTTCGAGAACGATCGACCGGTCGGGAAAGCCTTCGCCTCTCATCTCCGCCCGGGCGCGAGCCGATAGGCTTGTGAACATCGACCGCAGGGATCCCGGCTTGAGCGAAGCCAGGGGTTGAAGGACAGACCGCGAATAATCCTTGACGGCATCCGCCAGGAGCAGGCCGAAAGCGGACAAAACCCCGGCATGGCTGGGTGCCAGGACGGAGTCCATTCTCAAGTGGGACGCCATATCGGCCGCATGCATCCCGCCCGCCCCGCCAAACGAGAACAAGCCGAAGTCGCGCGGGTCGATCCCTCGCTCGATGGAGATCACGCGGATCGCCTTCTCCATGTTGGCGTTGGCGATATCGACGATGCCTTGGGCCGTTTCCAGCACCGGTTTGCGGATCCGCCGGCCGAGCTCTTTAACGACCTCGAGGCTGCGCTCCGGGTAAAGCCGCATCCGGCCGCCGAGGAAAAAGTCGGGGTCGATCCGGCCCAGGACGAGGTTCGCATCCGTGACGGTCGGTAAAACGCCTTTTCCGTAGCAGGCCGGACCGGGGTTTGCCCCGGCGCTCTGCGGACCGACGCGAAGAGACCCGCCTTTGTCGGCGTACGCGATCGAACCGCCGCCGGCGCCGACCGAATGGATGTCGATCATCGGAAGGCGAACAGGAAAATCGCCGACGGCGTTTTCGTTTGTCCACCGGATCCGCCCGTCGATCAGGGATACGTCCGTGGACGTACCGCCCATATCGAAGCTGATGATCTTTCCGAATCCGGCGGCCGCAGCGAGATGGAGGGAACCGACGACCCCGCCGGCCGGGCCCGAGAGGGCCGTGCGGATCGGCTCTTCCTTGGCTTTGGCGGCCGAAATATATCCTTCGTTCGACTGCATGATGCGCAATTCGGCCCGGCCGATCTCTACCTCGAGCGTCCTGAGGTAGCGGTTGAGAATGGGCATGAGATACGCGTTGACCGCAGTCGTCGAGGTCCGTTCAAATTCCCGGTACTCCGGGAGGATCCGGTGCGAAACCGAGGCCAAAAAACCGCGCCGGTCCAACTCGGCGGCGATGACGCGTTCATTGGCGGGATTGGCATAGGCGTTGATCAACGAGACGGCGACGGCTTCGACGCGGCCCGTTTTGATCCTGTCCAGGACCGCGGTCAGGGAGGCGGGGTCCGGGGACCGTTCGACCCGTCCGTCGGGCGTCGTCCGCTCTTCGACCCCGAAACACAGCGACCGGTCGACGATAGGCCGACGGGTCTCTCCTTTCAAACTGTAGAGAAGGCGGCGGGTCTGCCTTCCGATGAGGAGAACGTCTTCGAACCCCTTCGTCGTGATCAGAGCGATCCTGGCCCCTTTCCGCTCAAGGAGGGCGTTGGTCGCGACCGTCGTCCCGTGGATGACGGTGAGCGCCGCGCCACCGTCGTGATAAGGCTTGATCCCGTCAAGGATGGCGAGCGAGGGGTCGGCCGGGGTCGAAGGAAGCTTGGCCGTCTCGAGGCGGCCGTCGCGGTAAATGACAAAATCGGTGAATGTTCCCCCGGTGTCGACGCCGATCCTAATGTCCATCCGTTATTTACATGTGCTGCACGAGGAACTGGAACACGTCGCGCAACCGTGCCCTGATGATTTGATCCGGCTCGCGCCGCCGCCGATCCCGAACGTCGAAAAACGCTTGCGAACGTCCCGGTTATCGCAGGCGGGGCAACACACGTCTTTCTCCTGTCCGACCCGGACGAGTTTTTCGAAACTTCGGCCGCAGCCGCCGCATGAGAATTCGTAGAGGGGCATGGGTTTTCGGACCTGGCGCGGCCGGGCGCGTCCCGCTTATTTCACGACCGCGACCGCTTCGACCTCAACTTTGACGTCGCGCGGTAAACGGGCGACCTGGACTGCGGCGCGTGCCGGAAAAGGCGTCTTGAAGAATTCCGCGTAAACTTCGTTCATAGCCGCGAAATCGGCCATGTCCTGGAGAAAGACTGTGCACTTGACGACGTCGTCGAGCGAGCTCCCCGCGGCGTCGAGAACGGCCGATACGTTTTTGAGGACCTGGCGCGTCTGGTCTTTGATCGGACCGGTCGCGAGCTCACCCGTCTCGGGAACGAGAGGAATCTGGCCCGAGCAGAACACGAAGCCGTTGGCGACGATCCCTTGCGAATAGGGTCCGATGGCCTTGGGGGCCTTGTCCGTTTTGACCTCTTTCTTCATCAATGAACTCCTTCCTTGCGCGGAGAGAATGTCCGGGCGGATGACGCTCAAAGCGCCGACGGCGATCAGCGCGTTTCGTCGTTTCATCCTGAACGCTCCTCGAGGGCCTTAAAAGATGACCGTGAACCGGACCGGCCGGGTTTCCAGGCTCCCGGTCGCCAAAACGGCCCGAGCCTTTATTGTATAAGAACCGGGAGCGAGTTTCCAGACGTACGTCGATGACGTCAGCGGATAGTCGAGTTTTCGGCCGTTGAGCCACCATTCCAAAGCTCGAGTCTCCAGGCCTTCGGGAAGAGCGGCTTTGAACCGCAGGACCTGAAAATCGGACCGCAGAACGGGGTCGATTTTGAAGACGTCGCCATCCCTGGGAAAAGCCACCGCGAAGCGCTCATTCGTCCGCGAGGACGAAGCCGTTGGAACTCGAGAAAGCGTGTCCGGCGGAGTGTGCGGAAGCCGGCACATCGTCGTCGGTTCGGTCCCGCGGATGAAGACCTCATCTATGGTACTCGGGCAATTTTGGGAGGGTCGGTCTCCGGAGAGTGGGCAGATGGCCGCGTGAACAAGGTTCGGCGGCACAGCGAAACTTTCTTTGCGGCCGTCGTCGAGAAGGAGCATGACGTCCCTGAATAGCGGCCCCGCGCCCGTGATCCCGGAGACGTTCTGCATGGGCCGGCCGTCGAAATTACCGACCCAGACGCCGACCGTATGCCGCGGCGTATAGCCGACCGTCCAGTTGTCCCGAAAATCTTTGGACGTCCCCGTCTTGGCGGCCGCGGGGAACGGCAAGTCGAGCGGCGAGTTATAGCCGAATGTCGGGATGCGCGCGTCACGGTCTTCGAGAATATGGGTGATGATATAGGACGCTTCGAGCGAAACGACGTTTCCCGGTCCGGGCTCGGGGGCGACGTCCACAACACGGCCGTCATTCATCGCCAGCCGCAAGATCGACCTGTCCCGAACCAGGCTTCCGCCCCGGCCGAGCGTCGCGTAAGCGCGGGCCAGTTCGAGAAGCGTCACCTCTCCGTTCCCGAGCGTGAGGCCGACACCGTAAAACCCGGGAGATTTTTGAAGGCTGGAAAAACCCAGGTCGCGAAGCCGGCCAAAGAGAAGGTCGGGCCCGAGCGTCTGGAGGACGGCCACGGCCGGAATGTTATACGAGCTGGCCAAGGCGCTCCGGAGCCGGATCGGCCCGTGATACTTTTCATCGTAGTTTTCGGGCGCGAAATTCCCTTCGAGCGTCGCGAATTCCGAGGGGACGTCGTCGAGGATCGTGGCCGCGGTCATCCCGCGTTCGAGGGCAAGGGCATAGGTCAGCGGCTTCAAAGTCGACCCGGGTTGGCGCAAGGCCGTCGCGCCGTTGACCTGTCCGTCGTGAACGGAATCGAAGAAATCGGCCGAACCGGCCATCGCGAGAATATCGCCCGTCCTATTTTCGAGAACGAGAACGGCGCCGTTCGAAATCCCTTTTTTGGCGAGCGCGGTCACCTGGCGGCGGAGCTGGATCTCGACCTTGTCCTGGATGGCGATATCCAGGGTCGTCCGGATGACCGAGATCCCTTGTCGCTCTCGCTCCGTCAATCGAGCCAGAACGAAATCACAGAAATGGGGGGCCCGGAATTTCTCTTTTTCCGGACGGACCGTCAGCGCCTCTTGGACGGCCCTCGTCCGGTCTTCGGAGCTGATCATCCCCAGCGGGACCATCCGGCTCAAGACGTCTCGTTGATTTTTCACGGCGGCCTGGAAATTTCGATATGGATTCAAGTCCGACGGCGCTCGCGGAAGCCCGGCCAGGAAGGCGGATTCCGCCAGGCTGAGGTCGGACGCGGGCTTATCGAAATAAAGACGTGCCGCCGCCTCGACGCCGTAAGCCTGGTTGCCGTAGGAAATCCGGTTGAGATACTGGACGAGGATCTCGTCCTTCGAAAGCGTATGCTCGAGCCGGACGGCGAGCCAGGCTTCCAGCGCTTTATTAATGAGAGACCTTCGAAAATGATAGATGTTGCGGACGACCTGCTGGGTGATGGTCGAGGCCCCCGAGACGACCTGTCGCCGGCGGATATTCTGAAGAACGGCGCGCGCGACGGCATAAGGATTGACGCCGGGATGGGCAAAGAAATGCCGGTCTTCGGCGGTGATCGTCGCTTTCATGAGCAGGGGAGAGATCTCGCGCCAACCGACCCAGCGGCAGCGGCCGCCTTCGCCCGACCGGACCTCGCGGAGGAGGAGACCGTTCCGGTCTTCGAGACGCAGCGAAACCACGCCGCCCGGCCGAAGGCGAGACCGCGGTATCGGCAGAAAAAAAGAAAGACAGACCAAGCCGATGAGGAGCTCCGTCCCAAAGATCACCGCCGTCCGGGAACGAAATCGGCTCATTTCACGATCATCACCGTCCGTTCTGCGGTCCGGCCGAAGACCTCGGGCGCGTACATTTCCTCCACTTTCGTCCCTGGCGTGCCGAACCGGCCGGGCGTCAAAACGCGCGCCAGGTAGCGATGAGTGTAAACGCCGGGCGGCAGGGAATCGGCGAAGAGCAGGACCCGGTCGTCGCGCATTTCGAGATGCGTGAATCCCCTCCACCAGAACCCTGTCCCATCGTCCGAGAGCGACTCGAGAAATTGCTGTTGTTCTTCGCTCTCGGTCAGGAACGATGTGTTGACCGCCTCGAAGCCGGCCGGCAGGGGGTCGTCGACGACGACAAACACGCTTTCTTTGGGAACAGCGACGTCGAGGGTCACGACGACGAGCGTCCCGGCCTTGACTTGGCCGAGCGGTTTTCCGTCGAGAGATTCGATCTTTTTATAAACGGCCAGGCCTTCGTCGCGAGGCTCGAGGGCTCGCTTCGGCGCGTAAGTCAAACGCGCGCCGTAATAGAGCGTCCCGGGGCCGGATTTCCGGACGGTCAGAAAGAGATCCTTCCCCGCTTTCAAACCAGTCAGCGGCCATACGTTTCGAGCCGTCCGGTTCGCCGCGCGGAACGATTCTTGGAGAAGAATTTTTTCGGCCAACCGGACCTCAGCCTTGAAATCGGGACGAACGTTTTCTTTCGCTCTGTAGAACTCGTTCA
>Ga0315279_10006866_pt1 | contig 14242 bp, 11 predicted proteins | sample YL17G06_20_MG_FD_203694 | JGI IMG/M metagenome (GOLD analysis project Ga0315279, IMG submission 203694) | Sediment microbial communities from Yellowstone Lake, YNP, Wyoming, USA - YL17G06_20 | ecosystem: Environmental > Aquatic > Freshwater > Lake > Sediment | place: USA: Wyoming | collected... | reverse complement strand
GCCCGCCCACCGTGCCCCGCGACGCCAGCTGCCTGCGGGTCAGCCTCTGCGCCAAGCACGATCCCGATGACCTTGCCCGCTTTGTTGACGCACTTCAGGCGTGTCTGTGAGGAAGACAGGGGCGTGCGTGCCACCTCCAAGCGCGGTCTGCTTGGACGTGCCGGGCAGGACGCCGTCGAGGAGGCAACTGTTCGCTCGCACCTATTCGGTTTCATGCCTTGATGCTCAATGGTACGCTACTCAAGGAGCGGGCGGCGATCGCGGGAAGTCCGGTGTCGCCCCCTTGGCGATTGTCGCTGCGTTGACCCAGGAGCGCCCTATGTCCATTCGAAAACTCAGGGTTCACCTCCTTCGGGTGTGTTTTGCCCCGGTAGTCCTCATAGCGGTCTTCGTCAGACCCTCATGGCCGGTAGGCTCCGGGGTGGCCTTTGCGGTTGAACTTGCGGGATACCTGTTTCTCCTGGCCGGACTGGGAATACGCATTTGGTCGATCCTTTATGTCGGGGGACACAAATCGCACATTCTGGTCACGGAGGGTCCCTACTCCATCTGCCGAAACCCCCTGTACGTTGGGACTCTCCTATTGGCCATCGGCGCCGGGCTGTGCTTCGAGAACCTGCTGATGCTCATCGTCACCGTGGCGATCGTGCTTCCCGCGCATGTGGCGGCGACTTTGCTGGAGGAACGTCACCTCGAAGAAAAGTTCCCAGAGGAGTACCCTGCGTACAAGCGCCGGGTCCCTAGGTTCTGGCCGTGCCTGGGAAACTACCGAAGCCGCGGCACCGTGGAGGTCTCGGTCTCGGCCATTGGACGCGTGATGATAGATACGGTGGCGATCCTGCTGCTGCCGGAGGTGGAAGACATACTGGAGGTTCTGCACCAGCACGGGATTCTCCCGGTTCTCTGGCGGTTCCCCTAGCAGGCGCCTGCAACCGACGCGCGGGATGGCTCCATCCAGCCGCGTGAGTGGCGAGTTCCGCCCTCAAGCGTCGTTTGCCTGGGGGGGGGCTTGGCAGGGTCTTTCAGTTCCTGTGTCGCGGGCATCCTGCCCGCGCGTACCGCAGGCGTCCCGCCTGCGAGAGCCTTCTCTTGCGGGTCCCAGAAGGACCCGCCACGCGCGGCCGAGACGGCCGCGACACGGTAAACCGGAGAACTGAAAGACCCTGGGTGCAGGGGCCTTCTCTTGATAGGGACCGGCTGCAAGTCTACGATTCCCTCCCAATGAGCGAGATTGTTCGAAAACCCCGTAAGGCGAAAGCCGTCATTGGCATCATCGGCGGCGTCGGGGCGGGCAAGAGCACCGCGGCGGCGGAGTTTGGAAGGCTCGGCTGCGCAGTGATCGACGCTGACGCCATCGGGCATCGGTTGCTGGCTGAGGCGCCCGTCCGTCGGCGGATCGTGCGGCGCTGGGGGCGAAGGGTCCTGGACGCGACGGGGCAGGTGGACCGCAAGGTGCTGGCAAAGGTTATCTTCCGCGGCGCCTCAGAGCTTGCGGCGTTGAATGCCATCCTGCATCCGCTCATTCGGCGGCGGATGGCGCGGCAGGTTGCGGCTGCTCGGAAGGACGCCGCCGTTCCGGCAGTCGTGATAGACGCAGCCGTGCTGTTGGAGGCCGGGTGGGACGACCTCTGCACGCACCTGGTCTTCGTCTCCGCCGACGCCAAGGCCCGGGCCTCGCGGGTGGCCACCAGACCCGGCTGGGGGAGGGCCGCCTGGCGGGAGCGGGAAAAAACGCAGATTTCGCTGGACAAAAAGCTCAAAAGATGCCATTATGTTGTCGATAACAGTTCCAGCGTATCCCACCTGTGCAAGCAGGTCCGCAGGATTTTCCGTCAGATTGTCCCTATTGCGGGTTGATGAAGGTGACTAGGGTTTTGTCGGGCCTGCCTGTGGGTTAGCGGGCTGAACCAGCCGGTGTAGACACCCCGTCGAGCTACCCTCACGACGGCCAGCGGCGTCGACGAGGTCTCCAAGCCGCCATTGGATCGCGGCTTGGGGGCCACTCCCCGTGGTTGGCGCAATCGGACGCTCGTGGGGCGGGGCGGATCGGAGAGAGTTCCAAGCCGCATTGGATCGCGGCTTGGAGGCCACGACAAACAGCGGCGAGCACTACCGTTACCCATCGGTTGATGGGTGCCAGCCTGGCGGGGCCTCCAAGCCCCGATATTCTGGGGCTTGGAGACCTAGACGAGATGGACTCCCCCGCGTTCTGGAGTCTGGAGAATCATGGCGAAAACCGCACGAAAGCCCAGGAAGACGACCAGGAAAGCCAAGGCCCAAGAACAGCAGGCCCTGGCCGAACCGGAGACGCAGCAGAACCAACCGCTGGAGACTGCCGAGGGGCCGCCGCAGACCGTTGAAGCAGCCCCGGTGGCAAGTGAGTCTCCAGCTCCATCCCAGGCCGCGTCCGGCCTTACTGCCGTCAAGGAGCAGGCGGCCGAGGACGCGGTCGCCGAGTTCGACAAGGAGATGCACGCCAAGTACGAGCGCGTCAAGCGCGGCGAGCTGCACATCACCGACCTTCAGAAGATGACCGTCAACGAGCTGCACGAGATCGCCAAGGGAGAAGGCATCGAGGAATACACGGGCCTGGGCAAGCAGGACCTGGTGTTCAAGGTCCTCAAGCATCGCATCCAGAGAGAGGGCCTGATGTATGGCGAGGGGGTGCTGGAGATCCTGCCTGACGGTTTTGGGTTCCTTCGCAGCCCGGACTACGACTATCTGCCCAGCCCGGATGACATCTACGTCTCGCCCAGCCAGATTCGCCGTTTCGGCCTGCTCCAGGGCAACATCGTCTCGGGGCAGATTCGCCCGCCCAAGGAGTCGGAGAAGTATTTCGCGCTGCTGCGGGTGGAGGCGATCAACTACGAGGAGCCGGACAAGCTCACCGACAAGGTCAACTTCGAGGACCTGACCCCCACGCATCCCGACCGCCGCATCTTCCTGGAGCACGCCCCGGAGGAGATCAACATGCGCGTGGTGAACCTGGTGACGCCCATCGGTTTCGGGCAGCGCATGCTGATCGTCGCCCCGCCGCGGACGGGCAAGACCATCCTGCTCCAGAAGATCGCCAACGCCGTCGCAGTCAATCACCCCGAGGCGTTCGTGATCATCCTGCTGATCGACGAGCGGCCTGAGGAAGTCACCGACATGCGCAGGCACACCACCGCCGAGGTGATTTCCTCCACCTTCGACGAGCCGGCCACCAGGCACATCCAGATCGCCGAGATGGTCACCGCCAAGGCAAAGCGGATGGTCGAGTACGGCAAGGACGTGATGATCCTGCTGGACAGCATCACCCGCCTGGCGCGGGCGTACAACGCGGTCGCGCCGCACTCGGGCAAGATTCTGACCGGCGGCGTGGACGCAAGCGCGCTCCAGGCCCCCAAGCGGTTCTTCGGCGCCGCTCGATGCATCGAGGAGGGCGGCTCGCTGACGGTCATCGGCACGGCCCTGATCGACACCGGCAGCCGCATGGACGAGGTGATCTTCGAGGAGTTCAAGGGCACCGGAAACAGCGAGCTTCACCTGGACCGCCGCCTGGTGGACCGGCGCATCTGGCCGGCGATAGACATAAGCCGCTCCGGCTCGCGAAAGGAAGAGCTGCTGCTGGACCCCCAGGAACTGAGGTTCGTGGAGCGCCTCCGCAAGGCCCTGGCCGACATGCAGCCGGTGGATGCGATGGAACTGCTGATCTCCAAGCTCCAGAAGGTCAAGACCAATGCGGAATTCCTCCTGAGCCTGAGCGTGGATTGACAATCACCGATTGCCAGTTGGCGATTGAATGGATTTCGCGGTCGGGTTTCCTGTTGTGGACCCTTAGCTGCGATAACCGCTCTTGCGGCCTGCTGCGACAAACGGCGGGCCGTGTGTTTTGGCATTGCGCGCAACGAGGTGAGTCTTGAATGAGGTACCGAGCAGCGCTTTTCGATCTTGACGGGACGCTGCTGGACACGGTTGAGGACCTGGCGGACTCGATGAACACCGCCCTGGCGGAGCGGGGGTTCCCGCCGCGGGGCGTCGCGGAGTGCAAGCTGTTCGTCGGGGACGGGGTTGAGATGTTCGCCATGCGGGCGCTGCCGGAAGGCCACCGCGACGAGGCGACCGTCGCGGCGGTGGTGGCAAGGCACCGCCGGGAGTATTCCAAACGCTGGGCCAACAAGACCCGCGCCTACGAGGGCATCCCGGAGCTTCTGGACGAACTGACCTCCCGCGGGGTGGCGATGGCGGTGCTGTCCAACAAGCCCGATGACTTCACGGACGTCATGGTCGCGCGGCTGTTGCCGAAGTGGAAGTTCAATGCCGTCCGCGGCGCGCGGAAAGGCGAGGCGCTCAAGCCATCGCCGGGTTCGGCCCTGTGGATCGCCCGCAAGCTGAGGATTGCCCCCGCGGAGTTCCTCTACGTCGGCGACACGAACACGGACATGCAGACCGCCAACGCCGCCGGCATGTTCCCGGTAGGGGCGCTATGGGGCTTTCGCACGGCCGAGGAACTCCAGGCCAACGGGGCCAAGGTGCTTATAGAGAAGCCCATGGATATGGTGAGGCTGTTGTGAACATCCATCGCGGACATTGCCTGCCCGCGGGATCTGGCGATTAGGCAAACGGCGGGCATCCATGCCCATCCTACACGGCTGTGAAATGACCTGCGACGGTCACGAGTAGAGGTGGAAGAATAAATGCCACGCAGCGGGAGCGCATCATGCAAGGAATCAAGTTGCTTGCGGCGGCGGTTCTTGCGGCAATGATGATTGGGCCTTTATCCCATCAAGGAACACGCGTCCTCGGGCAAGGAGACAAGGCCATGTCGGAACCTGAGAGTCCTGCGTCCAAGGAATCTTCCCCCGCCGGCCGCGAAGTGGCCTGCGAACTAACGAAGATCGATAGCGGAACTGCCTGGGTCAGCCCTTACTGGGGATCCAATGCCCCCAAGCTGGTGTTCGACGGGGAGGCGTTCTACACGCTGGGCCTGTGGGGCGACAAGCAGGCCAGCGCCAGGGGCGTGATCTACAAGTACGAGGCCGGCCAATGGGTCAAGGGCTACCAATGGGCTGACCTGAACTACCAGCCCGGGATGCTGCTGCTGGACAGCCAGAAGCGCCTCATCCTGATATACCCCCGCATGCAAGCCAAGCCGGTGATCCTGCGTTCGGCGGCCAGGGGCGACATCGAGAACTTCGAGCCGCTGCCCGTGCCCGACAAGATCGCGCTGGCAGGCTACGTCGGGGCCGGCATCTATGGGGACAGACTGGTCATCGGCTACATCGGCGAGCCGGGGGTCTACAGCTTCAACCTGGCCGTGCTGGACCTCAAGACGCTCCAGTGGTCCGGGCCGTACCTGCTGGCATGGGAGCAGCGCAACACGGAGCCGCTCACGACGTGGTTGTACCCGATCATCCAGCCGGACAAGGAAGGTGTCAGTCTGGTGGTCACCAATCACTCCGGAGGCGTGGGACCCCGCTACACGTACTCGCCCGTCCTCTACGTTTACATCCGCTATTCCAACCTGGAGCAACCGCCCGCACCGCAGATAATCGCGGAGATGGTTCCCTGGAAGGGCAGGACGGTCTTTGCCTCCTCAATGTTCGCCGCCGCAGATGGCACCATTTACGTGACGGCTTTGTACGACCCGGGCCAGAAGGACAGGGCCGTGCGCATCTGCCGTAAAGACCCTAACACCGGTGCATGGGACTATCGCGACCTTCCAGGGGTATACGGGGGCGCGGCCATCTCTGAAAACCCCGACGAACCAGGGGTGTTGTGGATGATACTGAGGGACGCGGACTCGGTCCTGTTGTTTCATTCCCGCGATCGAGGCGGGAGTTGGCAACCGGTCCCCGTGCATGGATTGCCGCCGTCACCGCTGAGCGGCCCGTGGTTTCTTCACGGCATCAGCCCTGCCAGCGGCAGCGCGATGCCCGGCCTTCCTTGCGCGGTTTTCAGCAGCGGCGCCGGCCAGACGTGCGAACTATGGTTCATACGGTTTCACAGGGGGAAGGAATAGGCCCCGTCCCGTCCAGGTCTGCCTGTCCGCGGAACCGCTTGGAAGTCGCGAATCGCGAATTGGGCTTTACGGCCGCTATCCCGTATTCCGGTCGTGCGGTATTCCGGCAGCCGCACGGCGGGCATGCCTGCCCGCGCAATCTTCCTCTAACCAGAAGCTTCATGCTCTGGCCCCCCCGGCGCAAAAAAAGGGGCGAGGACGTAACTCTTGCAAGTCCACGTCATCGCCCTTCGCCTTGGTAGTGACCTGCTGCCTGTTAAAGGCCCTCTGCTGCGGAGGCCCCGGAGGAGGAGAGACCAGGGCATTGTCAACGGGCGCTCATCTCCGCCGATCCGCAAACGTCACAAGTCGCTACCTAGAGTAACCTCCGACGGTCGAATTGCCCCAGGAGGAGGAGGAAGGCAATTGCCAGCGGGTGCTCGTATCCGCCGGCCTGACCGCCAATGAGGTCGCTCATTCGGACTCCTTCGACGGCTCGATCAGCCGCCATAGGCTCCTGACCAAGCCAGGCCTGCCTTTACTGTTGCCGCTCGATACATCGATAGAGCGGCGCGGCCCATACGGGCCTGCTCCCTCCGAACCAAATCTCAACTTAACTTTTCACCGGAGGCGTGGCAGACAATGGCCGACCACTGCTCCGCGCTGACCGGGCGGGTCAAGAACATCGCGCCACCCTCGCGGGCCGTGCGCTCCTGCGTCCCACAACCGCTGTCGCCCACGACCGTCAGGGGGCAACGGGGCCAGTGCCTCCGAAACCACCCAAGGGCGCCTCTTACCTCGGCCTGCCCGTCGTGCGTGGCAAAGATGATCGAGGTAATCGGCCCGGCGGGCGGGTTGCAGATCAGGTCCCTTATCCGCCCATACGCCTGAAGGCGGCTGCTATTGACTTTCAACAGCTCTTGACCTACCTGCTCGGCTTCAAACATGTCCTGGCACGCCATCACGACGCACACCTCGCGATCCCGGCCCAGCCTCAGCGCTGATGCCTTGCGTGCCTTTTGCTCCAACATTCCCTTCCTCACCTGCTGCCAGAGGCTCCGCGAATGCTCCATCAATAGATATAGCAACCACAGTGCCAGAACCCCAGGTCCTGGATGGTTCCTGTAATACCTTATATGACATAGCGTTATGGCCACGGAATATCAGAAGCCTTCGATTGACATTTGGCGTTGTGTCGCAAAGTGCGACAGTGAGTGTCGCTGAGAGGATCAACCTGCCGCGCCTGGAGACGGGGGTTGCCGGTTGCAGCGGTACCCGGCTGGTTCGCCCTGAGGTTAGATGTGACTTTACGGTTGGCTGGCGGCTCTGCCAAAGCTGCCGGGATGGTTGCCCGTGCAGCCGATATGGCATCTTCCAGGAAGGCGCTGGTGGCGGTAACATGCCTGGTGCAAAGGCCCTAGGCGCATGGCATGGCCGTTGCTGGAACGTACAGAGAAGGGTTTTTGTCTGTCTGCGGGTCGAGCGTGTTCGTTCGGCCAAGGCCCTTCGGGAAAGCGAGTCCGTCATGGCAAGCAAGAAGATCATCGGAATCGACCTGGGCACCACCAACAGCGTCGTTTCGATCATGGAAGGCGCCAGCCCCAAGGTCCTCATCAACCAGCAGGGCGGCCGGCTGACGCCCTCGGTGGTGGGTTTCACCGACAAGGGGGAGCGGCTCATCGGCCAGGTCGCTCGTCACCAGCAGATCACCAACCCCAAGAACACCGTCTTCTCGATCAAAAGATTCATGGGCCGGCGGCACAGCGAGGTCCACACCGAGGAGAAGATGGTCCCCTACGAGGTCGTCGGGGACCAGGAGGAGCTTGTCAAGGTCCGCGTGCGGGGCAAGGACCACACCCCGCAGGAGATCAGCGCGATGATCCTCCAGGACCTGAAAAAGACCGCCGAGGATTATCTGGGCGACAAGGTGGACCGGGCGGTCATCACCGTGCCGGCGTATTTCAACGACTCCCAGCGCCAGGCGACCAAGGAGGCGGGGGAGATAGCCGGCATGAAGGTCGAGAGGATCATCAACGAGCCGACGGCCGCGGCGCTGGCCTACGGCTTGGACAAGAAGAAGAACGAGAAGGTCGCGGTCTTCGACTTCGGCGGCGGGACCTTCGACATCTCCGTCATGGACATCGGCGAGAACGTCTTCGAGGTGCTGGCCACCAACGGCGACACGCACCTGGGCGGCGACGATCTCGACGAGGTGCTGATCAACTATATCGCCGATGAGTTCAAGCGCCAGGAAGGCATCGACGTCCGCAAGGACCCCATGGCCCTCCAGCGGCTCAAGGAGGCCGCCGAGAAGGCCAAGTGCGAGCTTTCCACCGCCATGGAGGCCAACGTCAACCTGCCCTTCATCTCCGCCACGGCCGAAGGCCCCAAGCACCTGACGATGACCCTCACGCGGGCGAAACTGGAGCAGCTCTGCGAGCCGGTCTTCGAGCGGCTGGTCAACCCCTGCAAGCAGGCGCTGTCGGACGCCAAGCTGACTCCCGAGCAGATCCAGGAAGTGGTGCTGGTGGGGGGCTCCACGCGCATCCCTCGCGTCCGCCAGATCGCCAAGGACCTCTTTGGCAAGGAACCCAACAAGTCGGTTAATCCCGACGAGGTGGTGGCCATCGGCGCAGCCATCCAGGGCGCGATCCTGGCCGGGGAGGTCGAGGAACAGATGGTGCTGCTGGACGTCACCCCGCTGAGCCTGGGGGTCGAGACCCTGGGCGGCGTGATGACAAGGCTCATCGAGCGCAACACGACCATCCCGACGGAAAAGAAGGAGATATTCTCCACCGCCGCTGACAGTCAGACAGAGGTGACCATCCACGTGCTCCAGGGCGAGCGGGACTTCGCCCGGGACAATCGCACGCTGGGGCGGTTCAACCTCACCGGCATCCCCCCCGCCCCGCGCGGCGTGCCCCAGATCGAGGTCAGCTTCAGCATCGACGCCAACGGCATCCTCAGCGTCTCGGCCAAGGACCTCGCCACGGGCAAGCAGCAGTCCATCGAGATCAAAGGCTCCTCGGGCCTAAGCCCGTCCGAGATCGAAAAGATGCGCAAGGACGCCGAGGCCCACGCCGAGGACGACAAGAAGCGCCGCGAGCTGGTGGACCTCAAGAACCAGGCCGACGCGATGGCCTATCAGATGGAGAAGATGCTGAAGGACCAGGGCGAGAAGATATCCTCATCCGACCGGGGCGACATCGAGTCGGCCATTTCCGCCCTGCGCGAGGCGCTCAAGGGGGACGACGCGACGGCCATACGGCGTGCGATGAACAATCTGGAGCGCAGCTCGCACAAAGTGGCCGAAGAGATGTACAAGTCCGCCGGGGGCGCTCGCGGCGCGGCGGCGCCTCCGCCGCCGGGCCAGGAGCAACCCAAGGCAGGCCCATCCAAGGGCGGCGACGACGTGATCGACGCCGAGTACGAGGTCAAGGAATAGGCCCGCGGCGGACGGATCGGCGACGGGATTGAGCCGGACAATCAAACCATCAAGACTCCTGGCCTGGTGCATCCTGATAGGGACGCTGGCGGGTTGCACCAGGCCTCAGCCTTATCTGAGCTGGTCGCGCCTGGACAAGGGCCTGGTGATCGTGCTGCCCGGCATCGAGGGTCGCGGCCCGCTGAACAAGGCCATCTGCCAGGGGCTGGTCGACGGAGGGGTGGACTGGGCCGTCGAACTGTGCGACTGGACGTCCGCCCTTCCCATGAACTACCTGGTCAACCTGCGCGACCAGGCAAGGAACCGCACCAAGGCGGAGGAGATCGCCGCCAAGGTCGTCCGCTACAAGATGGCGCATCCGGAGCGGCCGGTGGTGCTGGTGGGACAGAGCGGTGGCGGGGCGATTGCCGCCTGGGTCGCCGAGGCCATGCCCCCGGGGGAGAAGATCGACGGCCTGGTCATGCTCTCCGCGGCGCTGTCGCCGGAATATGCCCTCGACGGGGCCTTGGCCAACGTGAAGCGCGGGATTATCAGCTATCACTCCTCGCGCGACTGGTTCTTCCTGGGCGTGGGCACCACCATCTCCGGCACGATGGACGGTGAGCACAGCTCCTCGGCAGGGCGATTGGGGTTCGCCGTCCCAAGTTCCCCCAGGCGAGTCAAGGCCTACGAAAAGCTCTACCAGATCCCCTGGCAGAGGGAGATGGCCCTTTCGGGCTATAGCGGCACCCACATCACCAGCGGTGCGAGGGAATTCGTTGCCGCTTATGTGGCGCCGTTCGTGCTGGCGCCGATGTGGGACCGCAACTTCGTCGAGCTGGTGGGCAAACGCAGGACGGATGAGTCGCTTTTCCTGGCGCCCGAGTCGCCTAAGCCGGCCCGACCGTTGCGCGGCAGCGTGACTCCCTCAGCCGCGCCTTCGCCGGCAACCCGACCCGTGCGGCCCGACTTCGGCGCCCCGGCCACGAAGCGGTAGCGGACTTGTCGGTGAGTTTGAGCTCCGTCGCTATCCGCCCAGCGCTGCCTGCAATTCCTTCAGGTGCGATGCGATCCATTTGACCTTGCGGTCGATCATGCGAAGAAAGGGGTAGCCCTGCATTCGTCCGAAGCTTCCCGTGGCCGCTATGGGCAGGATCGCCTCGGCGATCATCGCCTCGCACATCAGAAGCGGAATCGCACGCCGCTGCGGCGAGGAGACCTCGTCACTCAAGGCGTATCCCCGCACGAAGCTCGTCACTCGCGGCTGATCCAGGCGGTCCGGCCAGGCCACTGGGTCGTTGGCGCCGGCGACGATCGAGAATTGCAGCGCTCCGTTGGCGAGGTCCACCGCTCGTTGCTGAAGGCGCGCGGAGTCGTAATCCACCACGGCCGCCACTTTCCGGTCGCGGAACAGCATGTTCCCGGGGTGCCAGTCGCCGTGGACGATCTGCTGCTCCCAACTGTCCAGGCCCAGCTTCTCGGCCTGCTCCGCCGATCGCTTGTACGAGTCCCTCAGCGAGCCGACCAGCTCGTTGAGTTCCTCCGCGGGGGGGCGGGCCTCCAGAGGCAGCGACGAGACCGTCCTGGAAATGGCCTGGAGGATCGAGTCCGCGTTGTGGTAGCTGCCGGACGGCGGCCGGTAGTCACTGGTGAAGTCCTTCAACAGCTTGTGGTAGAGGCCCAAGACCCGCCCGGCCTGCAATGTCGCCTCGACCGAACCGTCGTAGGCCTCTCCGGCGACGAAGTGGAACATCTCGTAGATGTCCTCGCCGATGGTCAGGATCGTGGATCGGTTGTCTTTGGTCGCCACCAGGCCCGGTAGGGGGAAGTCCTGCTTGGCCAGGTGCGCTTGGATCCGGTGGGTGAAGGCCACCTTGGCGAGGTCTTCCCGCCCCTTGACGCGGCGCTTAAACAGGAACTTCCCGCGGCTGGTCTCGATGACCACCTTGGGTGAGCGGACCGAGCCGCGGGTGAACTCCTGGATGCTGCGGACCTCCCCCAGGTCGTACCGGGCCAGACACTCGCTGAGTTCCTCGGGGCTGAACCTTTCCCGCTCCATCTCCTCTGCCTTTCTGACCCACCGGGCGAAGCAGGGGGGCCGCTGCGGCAACGCTTCATGTTACCCCAGGCTACCGGACTACCGGAATACCGGATTGCCCGAAACCGTGCCTGGCTTGGCGTGCCGGCAAGCCGTCTTGGCGGTAGCCGGACGGGCTGGCGGCTTGTATCATCGGCCAACGTGGCCAGAGACATCTACATGGCACTGGATGATGATGCCCTACTGGAACAGTGCGACGTGCATGTCTACCGCTCCTCCGGCCCGGGCGGGCAGCACCGCAACAAGGCCTCATCCGCGGTGAGGCTGCGTCACAGGCCCACCGGCGTCTCGGCCCACGGCGACGACAGCCGCTCGCAGCATCAGAACAAGCGGATGGCCTTGAGGCGCCTGAGGATGAACATTGCCTGCCAGGTCCGCCGACCGCTGGATGCCTGGGGCGATTGCATCCCTGCCGCCGTCGCGAGTTGCGTCTTCAGGCCCCGCGGCCGGGGCGACGAGGCCCGGCCGAAACTGGCCGTCGGGGCCAGGGACCAGCGGTTCTGGCAAGTCGCAGCGTTCATTCTGGACCTGCTGGAGGCCCGCCGTGCCCGCCTGTCCGACGCCGCAGCGCACCTGGGCGTCTCGACGGGCAACCTTGCGTCGTTCCTGCAATCAGACCGCCACCTGCTGACGGCTGCCCAGGCCATCCGCAAGGCCCACGGCCAGAAGCCGTTGGCGTAGACCGCCATGCAGGCGTTTGCAGGCTCTTGATATTCGCCTCTGCGGCATCTACGATTCCGACCCGAAGGCTGGGAAAACGCGATGGGCGGGATCAACTCGACATTGGGCGTAGCGCTGGCCGGCTGCGGGACCGTCGGCGGCGCCGTGGCGGGAATCCTGCTGCGCGACCAGGATATCCTCAAGGCGCGGCTGGGTCCAAGGCTCCAGCTCCGTCACATCATCGACATCGACTTCACCAACGCCAGGCGCCTGGGGCTGGACGAGCGGCTGTTCCGCTCCAGTCTGGATGACGCCCTGATCGATCAGGACGTCGGCGCGGTGGTGGAACTCATAGGCGGGACGACCGCCGCAAGGACGGTCATCGAGCGGGCGGTTTCGGCCGGTAAATGCGTGGTCACAGCCAACAAGGCGCTTCTGGCTCACCATGGAGCGGAGCTTTACGCCCTGGCCAGGAGGCACGGGGCCTGCATTGCCTTCGAGGCCAGTTGCGCCGGGGGCATCCCGATCATCCGGGCCCTTTGCGATGGCCTGATCGCCAACCGCATCGATGCGCTGTACGGCATCGTCAACGGCACTTGCAACTCCATCCTGACGGCGATGACGCAGCGCGGGCAGAGCTACGCCGACGCCCTGGCGGCGGCGCAGCGGGACGGACTGGCCGAGGCGGATCCCACCTTGGATGTCTCCGGCACCGATTCAGCGCACAAGCTGGCGATCCTTGCGTCACTGGCCTTCGGTGCCAGGATCGATTTTGCCGCCATACCGGTCTGCGGGATCGATTCGCTCCAGCCTTGCGACGTCGCCTACGGGCAGGAGCTGGGTTATGTCGTGAAGCTGCTGGCGATTGCCCAGCGGCGGGAGGACGGTCTGTGCCTGCGCGTGCGGCCGGTGTTCATCACCAAGGGGCATCCGCTTGCGTGGGTCTCCGGGCCGTTCAACGCGGTCAGCGTCTACGGTCACGCGACGGGGCACACGATGTACTATGGCCGCGGGGCCGGCGGCATGCCGACCGCCTCGGCGGTGGTGGCGGACCTGGCCGCTGTCGCCATGGGCACCGCTCAGCGGACGTTTCAGCAGCTTGGAATCTGGCCTGACCTGGCGCCCGCGGCCAACCAACTGCCGATTGAGGCCGTGCGCAGCCGGTACTACATCCGCGTGATGGCCGAGGATAGGCCCGGCGTGCTGGGGCAGGTGGCGGCGATCCTGGGCCGCCACGCCATCAGCATCAGCTCGGTCCTTCAGCGCGAGGCGCCCGAAGGCGCCGATCCCGCCGCCGGCGTGCCCGTGGTCATCACCACCCACCGGGCGCAGGAAGGCAATGTGCGAGCGGCGCTGGGCGAGGTGGACGCCCTGGGCGTGATAAAGGCCACCAGCGTCTGCATCGGCATCGTGGATGAATATCCCGAGCAAGTGTGATTCTCCGTCCTTTACGGGCGGCGAAATGGATTGAGCCAATGAAATACGCAATCATCGTCCCCGACGGCGCCGCCGACGTCCCCCTGGAAGACCTGGGCGGGCGGACCCCCCTGGAGGCGGCGAAGATACCGAACATCGATTGGATCGCCGCGCACGGCAAGTGCGGCGCCGTCCGCAACATCCCCGAAGGCATGGACCGCGGTTCGGACGTGGCCATTCTCTCGGTGATCGGCTACGACCCGCGGAAGTTCTACACCGGAAGGGCCCCGCTCGAAGCGGCCGCCCAAGCCCTGAAGATCGCCCAGGACGAATGGGTCTTCCGCTGCAACCTGGTCACCATCATCGACGACGTGATGGAGGACTACTCCGCCGGGCACATCTCCACCGAGGAGGCCGGGAAGATCATCGACGAGCTGAACCGCACGTTGGCAGGGGCGCACGTGCGGTTCTACCGCGGGGTGAGCTACCGCCACCTGATGACGTTCAAGGGCCGATGCGAGGCCAAGACCGTCCCCCCGCACGACATCCTTGGGCGCAAGATCGCCGACTACCTCCCCACCGGTCCAGGCTCGGACATGCTGCGAACGCTGATCGACCGCAGCCGCAAGATCCTGGCCACTCACGAGATCAACAATGTCCG
>Ga0315279_10006863_pt1 | contig 14251 bp, 14 predicted proteins | sample YL17G06_20_MG_FD_203694 | JGI IMG/M metagenome (GOLD analysis project Ga0315279, IMG submission 203694) | Sediment microbial communities from Yellowstone Lake, YNP, Wyoming, USA - YL17G06_20 | ecosystem: Environmental > Aquatic > Freshwater > Lake > Sediment | place: USA: Wyoming | collected... | reverse complement strand
CTTTCCTTCTGCATCAAAATACCAATTTTTATAATTTAATGAATATTGACCATTAGCATCGCGCAAACGCAGCCATTTTTCAACTGGTCTGACTGCTAAGAAATCATCATTAATAGGAGAAAAATATTCATCAATCTGTCTTTTTTCCGACTGGAAAACAGCATCAGACTCAAGAAAATCCAGAAGCGGCTTAACATTTTCCAGATTAACTTTTATTTCAATCTCAATGTGATTATTAGCCATAATATTTTAAATTATTTGTGATATTGAGTTTTAGCTAGAATTTCAAACGCCCGATAAACTTGTTCTAAAAGTAAAAGACGGATTAATTGATGCGTAAAAGTCATTTTAGAAAAAGACAAAACCAAGTTGGCTTGGGCTAAAACTTTTTGCGATAATCCCAAAGGCCCGCCAATTATAAAACAAATTTTAGCGCCTTTAAAATCCCGAATCTCTTCAATTAAATCAGCGAATTCTTCAGAGGGTTTTTGCTTCCCCATCACATGCAAGGCAATATTAAAATAATCTTTATCTAATTTGGCCAAAATCCTCTCCCCTTCTCTTTCCATAATTTCATCAGCAGAACGATTCTTAGTAATCGGTTCTTCTTTTAAATTTAAAATCTCCACTTCAGTGTATTTTTTTAAACGACCCAAATAATCCTGCTCACCTGCAGAAATGTAATCAAATTTGTTTTTGGAAATAGAGATTATCTTGATTTTCATATTACTGTAATTTTACTAGTTTAAACAAAAAAGGACAAGGTTTTCACCTTGCCCTTAAATTTTATCCGTTTTCAAATATATCACGCTCTTCCTCCAAAGTCAGTGGACGATCAATCGCACCCATTTTTAGAGCAATTTTTTTCTGCAGATCATAAATTTCCCCTAAACGTGTAGCAATTTTCTCCAACACTTGCTTATTCTCTTTTAGTGCCTGAAGCAATTCTCCTTGTTCGTTCTCTTCGTTCTCTTCATTCTCTTCACCAGGCATAGTATACCTCCTTTTTTTGATTTGCTTTCACATTAGCAAAGCCGATTCAAAAAGTCAACTAACCATGGTAAATACTTATTTCAATACCTGTCCCAATATCCTTTAACTCACTCTGATAATTCTTTTCATTCTGTACATAATACAAATAATCCTCCAGCACATGCTTATGAGAAATCGCATTATCAGCAATAATAATCGCACCTGATTTTAATTTTGGTTCAAGTAATTTTAATTGCTGCAAATACTCATTTTTCCTACCATCCAAAAAAACAAAGTCAATTCTTTCATTTAACTCCCCTAACCTCTTATTAGCATCGTCGGGAATTATTTGCGCATATTTAATTAAACCTGCTTTTTGTAAATTAGAAACTAAATCCCGCACCTTTTCTGGCACAAATTCAAAAGTAATAAGTTTAGCACCAACCTTTTGAGCCGCATCTGCCAGCCAGATCGTGGAATAACCATTAGAAGCGCCAATTTCAATCATAACTTCTGGTTTCTTTTTTAAAATTAATTTATGCAAAAATAAGCCAGTTTCCCGTGAGATATTCCACTGGCCGCCTTGCTGATTTAATTGCTCAAGATTTTTTAATACTTTCTCAATTTTTTCAGTCATAAAATAATTATTGACAATATTTTAACAGTTAAATTACATATTGACAAATACCAAATATTGTGCTAATTTTAAGGATTAAGGTGCGTTCCTTAAAATCCAAAATAAAGGAGGTGAAAAAAATGTCGCCTGAAGACCTTAAATTAAAATCTTTGGCAGAAATTTTTGTCAAACATTTTCCCCAGCATGTTGTAACTGAATTTCGAGAACATATCAAGTCAGGAGAAACTTTCATCGCAGAATGCGTATTTAACCCGGCTTGGAGAAAAATCAAAGATGAACTTTTTAAAAGGAAAATACCTTACACTAAAAATGAAGTAATTATATTTTTAAATTCAGTTTTGGGCATGGAATCTGAAATTTCCGAAGTTTGGAATAGCATCCTGTTTAATGATCCTGATTTTCTTTATTTAGAGCGCATGAATACTGATCAGCAATTAGGAAAAATTTATCAGGAAACAGAGGATGAAGAAGAAAAGGAAGTCATGAATCGTGAAGAATCGCTAAAATATCTAATCCGCCAAGTTTTTCTTCGCACTGCCCAACAAAGTCCAGGTCAAACTGACAGAGTTGAATGGGCCTTTTATGAGGAATTAAAAATACTCTTAGACTATCTGACTCAAAGACAAATCGCTACTAATGCTGAAGAATTAATCAAAATACTTAGGCGCGAATTGCCAGTTTTGAGAACGCCAAGCTCTCATCATATTTTGCATGGCATACATCGTTACGCGCATACTTTAGAAGCGATTCAACCGCGTAAAATCCAACGGGAAGAATTTTCCATCAAAATTGACAGCACAAAACTGCTCCAAGAGCTTGAAAAAGAATGGGCAGAGATTGAGCAACAAGAACTTTTACCTGCTCGACCCTCTGAAGTTATGGAGATCAGACAACGTGATTTTTCAGCTGCTAGCTCAAAATTGATTTTTGATGTTACCAAGCTGGAAATTAGCGCCAAAGGCATAAAAGAAGCCATGGAAAGTATAATCTTCAATTTTGGTCCTGACGAATTTTTCGAAAGAATCAAAATAATGCATGAAAAAATCAAAATTCACTGCCGTGACAAAAACCTGCTGGAACCTTTAATCAAAATAGTCTTCAAGCTAAAAAGCGGCTATGAAAGGAATTTTGATAAATCATTAGAAATTCTTTCCAATCGTGCCGACAAACTAACCTCGGATAAAAGCGGACTTGACTTAAAGCTAAAATACATTATTTCAGCCCTAGGTGTATTTTGGGCATTTTTGGAAGAAGCAGTGCGAATTGAAAAAACGACAAATGGCAACGGAAAACATTAGGACTTCCTCTAATTGTAGGAAGTCCTTTTTATTTAAAAATTTATTTTAAGAATTTTAATGTCTTTTCTTTATCTCCAAATCATACATTATCTCCTCAATCTTACGTAAATTATTTTTGGCCTGGTCATATTTGGGTCTCAAAGGGCCAATTAAATTAAATTGAATCAATTCATGAATCACGGCTTCAATTGCCTGTTCACAGGCCTCAACTTCTTTATATCGTCGCCTGGTAGCTAAAAAAACCGCTCTCCTTACTAATTCGCCGGTAAAATCACATAGACCACCCAAATAAGTGTTTTCATCTAATTTAACGCCTGCCAAGGCCCCAATTTTGCCGGTTTTTAAAAAGTGATATAACAATTTAGCTTCGCAATACTCTTCCATGGCTGCCAAATACGCGCCTTCATATTCCAAGCCCTTTGCTTTTTTTATTTTTGTATTAAGATACTTAATTAATTCTTCTGAATCTTTAAAATTCTTTTCAGCTTCAGCCATATTATCACGGTGAACAGCAAAAATCGCCTGTTTGGCCAGCTTTATAATATCATTGCTGTGCTTGATTATAATCCGGCGGTTAATATCGTAAGAATCATAATCTTTCTTTAATTTAGTGAAAAATTTTTTGTCTAGCATAGGATTGAACCACGAAATTTTAATCACGAAATACACAAAAAATTTTCGTGTACTTTAGTGTCTTATTTTAGTGGTTGAGTTATCAAATTAATTATTAATAAAATATTTTGCCCTATTTTTCTTATGTTCGGCTAATGTTTTGGAAAAAATCATCTGGCCATCTGGCGTATTTAAAAAGTAAAAGTAACCATTTTTTTCCGGATAAATGGCAGCTAAAATTGAATCCAGACCAGGATTGCAGATCGGACCAGGAGGCAAACCTGGGTACTTATAAGTATTGTATAAGCTGTCCGTTTTAATATCTTCTTGGCTTGGCCGGTCAGTTTGTTTCTCTGTGATATAATTAACAGTCGGATCAGCCTGCAAAGCCATGCCAATATCTAAACGATTATAATAGACACCAGCCACTCTTTTTTTATCTTCCAATGTTTTAGCTTCTTTTTCAATAATTGAAGCCAAAGTTAATACATCATATAACTTTTTATTTTGATTATCAATTTCACCCAGTAATTTAGAATCAATTTTATGATCAAAATTATCCAGCATTTTTCTGACAATATCTTCAATTGTTGCGGTTTTATAAACTCGGTATGTATCTGGGAACAAATAACCTTCCAAACTTAAATTCTTTGGTTTCTCTTTTAAAAATTCGTAGTCAGCTGAAAAATCTTTTGGTTTGGGCAAAGTATAATTATTAGTATAATCAACGCCGGGATAACCCACTAAACCATATAATTCATCGCTTTCCTGGCTAACTCCTATTTTGACTAAATAATTAGCAATGTCGCGCAAATTCCAGCCTTCCAAAATTTTAATTTCAATTTCGTTTTCCAAAGCATTGCCTGAAATCAAAGCATTAACCAATTGCCTAATGCTCCAATGGTCATTGATCTTATGTTCACCAGCTAAAATTTTACTGCCTGACTTATTGAGCCAAAGATAAGTTTCAAAAATAAAAACATTATCCAGCAAACCTTGTTTTTTCAAATTACGGCTGATTTGATGGACACCTTCACCTTCTTTAATCTCAAAATTTTTAATTAGCCCCTGGCCATTTTGACAAAAAAAGGTAATTTTAAAAATCCATAATCCAGTGACTAATACGGCTAAAATTATTAAAAGTATAATTAACTTTTTCATAAAGTATCTTTTAAAATATTATAAAATTTGCTATAATTTTAATAATTAATCTTCATAAGTATCTGTCTTTACTAAGCAACCTCATATAACCTCATCCAACCTCATATAACCTAGTATAACCTCATCAACCTATGTCTTTCAAAATAATTTTAATCCCTTTCATTGCCTTAATTACTGCCCAATTAATTAAGGTTATCATTGATTCAATTAAAGGTGAATTCTCTTGGAAAAATTTTAATAGTTATGGCGGCATGCCTTCTTCTCATTCAGCCATGGTTTCAGCTTTAGCCATGGAAATCGGCCTACAAGCTGGTTTTAAATCAATTTATTTTGCCCTGGCCTTGATTCTGGCCTTTTTAATCATTCGTGATGCAGTAGGACTGCGCCAAATGCTGGGCAAACATGGCCAGGTATTAAATATGCTGATTAAGGATTTACCTGATTATCAGGAAGATAAATATCCTTATCTAGAAGAAAGGTTGGGACATACTTATTTACAGGCCTTAGCTGGAATAATTTTGGGGGTTATTGTTGCCTTAATAATCTAAACAATTCATCAATTTAGCAATTTAGCTATTAACAGTTTAACAATTTATATTTATTCCCCTATGATCTGGACCGTTATCAAATGGTCTTTTTTTTATTGTCAAAATCTAGCATGAATTGTAAAATTGTCATGGTAAATCATATATCTATTTTATATCTTCTAGGCAAAGCCTTGCCTTACCTGGTAAATGTTGCTCGACAAAGTGTTTTTTGATAGTCACCCCCATTTGGGCCCCATATCCATTCAGCATCGCTAATAGATATATCCCATATATATTCTTGTACTTCTGGTGCTGACCAAGCTGAATCATTAAAACCTAAAGTTGTCCAGCCAGCTGGTTCTGCTGCTCCAATATCCAAGTTCAGACATTTCCAGCCATTATTACCTGCTTTAGTCGTAATTATAGTACCTGTGCTATCAGCAAATCTAGCAATGACTCCGGAAACGAATCCCCAATTTGAAGCTTTTATAGCAATAAGGTTTGTGGCTTGGGAAAGATTAAGATTATATTGATTTATAACGCTCCAAGCTGGAACTTCAGATCCTGGATAATCAGCATAGATATAACAATTATCACCTGAATCGTAACCTCGCGTTTCACCAATTTTAGAACCATTAATATATAATTGATAACAATTGTCAGCAGTTATCTCAACCGAAAGTTTTATTTTACAGGCATTATCTATTATATTAAAATGTTGTTTACAAACATATTCGCATTTTGTTGGATCATTGCTACAAACAGCTACCACTGTTTTGTCAATGTTAGCAATTAAACCTGTAGCATTGGGGCTGGGGCAAAAAGTGGCATTTCCTGGTGTTTGGCCAGTGCAACTATAAGTAATTGGCAGACTGCCATTAATATTATTATTTTGATTGGCATTATTATTTTGATTGGCATTATTATTTTGATTGGCATTATTATTTTGATTGGCATTTACATTTTGATTGGCATTTACATTCTGGTTAGCATTAACATTTTGGTTAGCATTAACATTTTGGTTGACCCCAAGCTGTTGCGGACCAACCAGCATATTTATAATATAGCCAGCCAAAGTAAAAGCAGACAAAATAATGGCTAGACCAATCAATGCAGAGATCAGCAGCTTTTTAGCTTTTTCTGTTTTTTCAACATCTCCACTGCTTGACAGATAATAAATACCGCTCAAGATTATTAAAATTACAAAAACAATACCCAAAATACCCATGCTGGTTCTAATAATTTCAGCGATGGTAACTCTGACATCCTTAACACCCAGCCCAGTTTCACTGCCATACTGCAAGCCCACATTCAAGGCTAAAACTTGTTGGCAGATAAAAATCATGGCCAAACAACTTAAAATAATTACTAAATAATAATTTATTTTTTTCATTATTTCTGATCCTTTGGGCAGTATGATGAAGTTCTGCCTCCTATTTTTACCCTTTGAATTATTGTGCCGCAGACCTTGCCTGCCTTGTCGGCAGACAGGCATTTTTCGCCATATCTGCCGTAAACCTTTAATTGCCTTGAATAAGCGCCTGCTTCACCCTGGGCGTTTCTGTAATTGCTAAAAGTTGTGCCCTGGGCTTTAACAGAATCGCTTAGGATTTTTTTAATTCCTTTGTAAATTAATTTAATTTCATTTTCTTTTAAAGTTTTAACTGGGCGCATTGGCCTTATATGTGCATAAAAACAAACCTCGTCGCTGTAAATATTGCCCAAGCCAGCAATAATTGTCTGGTCCATTAAAAACTGTTTGATCTTATTATTGTGCCTCTTTTTCATTTTCTCTTTTAAAAAATCAAGAGTAAATTCTTTGGCTAGTGGTTCAATCCCTAATTCCATTTGCTCTAAAATTTTCTCTAATTCAGAATTATTATATAATCTTAGCCAGCCAAATTTACGGATATCATTAAAATATAAATGGCTTTTATCAGTAAAAGTAAAAGTCGCATGCGTAAATTTATTAGGCAAACATTCAAAACCCTCTTTGATCGGATGCCCGCCGACTAAACATTTAACTTTACTGCCATAAACAAGCTGGCCAGTTAATTTCAAGTGTATTAAAACATTCCAGCCTTTTGATAAATCCAAAATAATCATTTTAGCTCGTCTTTTAATTGCTTCAATTTTTAAACCTTTAATTGTTTTTTTATATTCTGTTAATGTCTTGTTTATCATTTTTTTCCAATCACAATCAAAATCAGAAATAACTTTTCCAACTATATTTTTCTCTAAACCGCGTTTAATTGTTTCTACTTCAGGTAATTCGGGCATATTAATTATGAATGATGAATGCCGAAAGCCGAATTTCGGAATTCGGACTTCGGAATTAAATTAAAGAGGCCCCAGTCATTTCCTCTGGCTTTTTAATATCCATTATTTGCAAAATTGTCGGGGCAATATCAGCTAGTACGCCAGAGGGTGTAACCAAACTAAGATCTGACCCTAAACTATCTGGCAAACCCAAATTTTTACCTTCCCAAGCATGGCCAATAATAACCAAGGGCACGGGATTAGTACTGTGTTCTTTATCAATCTCCCCTGTTTTAATATTTTGCAATTCTTCTGCATTGCCATGATCAGCTGTAATTAAAACAACGCCATTTTTGCTTAAAACCAAATTCACTATTTTAGCCAAACATTTATCAATAGTTTCACAGGCCTTAATTGTGGCTTTCAAATCCCCAGTATGGGCAACCATATCAGCATTAGCAAAATTCAAAACAATAAAATCATATTTATTTGTTTCTAGACTTTTTAAAATCTCGTCTGTAACTTTAAAAGCTGACATTTCTGGCTTTTGGGCATAAGAAGCGACTCGGGGCGAAGGGATGACAAGGCGATCTTCTCCTGGAAATGGTTCCTCCACACCGCCATTAAAGAAAAAAGTTACATGCGCATATTTTTCTGTTTCAGCAATATGAAGCTGTTTTAAACCCTGTTTGCTTAAAACCTTAGCTAAAGGATTTGTTATGCTAGTTGGCCTAAAAGCAATTTCATCAATGGGCAAATCTTTATCATATAAAGTCATGGCCACAAAAAATAACTTTTTAAATTCTGGCCTTTCAAATTTTGCGAATTCAGGCAAAACAAAGGCCTCAGAAATCTGCCTGGCGCGATCAGCGCGAAAATTAAAAAATATAATCGCATCCTTATCTTCAATTAATGCAGTAGGATTGTTTTTATGAACAATGACAGTGGGAATAAATTCCTCATCATAGATTTTATTTCCATAAGAAGTTTCAATGGCTTTAATTGGGTCTGCAAACTTTCGTTCGCTTTCGCCTCTTGCCATGGCTATAAAAGCTTTCTGGATTCTTTCCCAATGATTATCACGGTCCATGGCATAATACCGGCCTGAAATTGTAGCAATTTTTGCATTTATTTTAAGTTCCTTAATTTTAGCTAAAAGCTCTTTGACAAAACCCAAACCGCTATTAAAAATTGAATCCCGACCATCCAAAATAACATGGATGTAAACTTCCTTAACTTGCTGCCTTTTGGCAAATTCAAGTAAAGCATAAAGATGGTCAAGGTGAGAATGAACTCCCCCATTGCTTACCAAGCCTAAAAGATGCAATTTGGATTTATATTTTTTCACGTGGTCTACTGCATGCAAAAATGCCGGATTTTCAAAAAAAGTGCCATCAATAATAGCTTTGCTAATTCTGGGCAAGCTTTGATAAAAAATTGTGCCAGAACCAATATTGGTATGCCCCACTTCTGAAGTTCCCATCTCACCCCAAGAAAGGCCAACAGCATCGCCTGAAGCCACTAGTGTCATGGCTGGATAAGTTGCAATATACTTGTCTAAATTTGGTGTTTTAGCCTGGGTAATAGCATTGCCAGGCGCAGCTGGCGCAACTCCCCAACCGTCTAAAATTACTAATAAAACCGGCCGATATTTTAATTTCATATTAAAAATTAATTTTATTTTTTATTAAACTTTCACCTGTCATTTCTTTAGGCTTTTTAAAATGTACAAGCTGCAAAATTGTCGGCGCAATATCACCTAAAACTCCGTTTGCTCCTAATTTTAAATTGTTATTAGTTAAATTTTTATTTATAATTATAAATGGTACTGGATTAATGCTATGTTCAGTATCCTGCTCTCCTGTTTTTAAATTAATCATTTCTTCAATATTACCATGATCAGCAGTAATAATCATTGTCCCCTTAACTTTGCTGATTGCTTGATAAATCCTGCCTAAACATTTGTCAATAATTTGCACTGCTTTAATTGCAGCTTTTAAATTGCCAGTGTGCCCGATCATATCAGCATTAGCAAAATTAACTGTCATAAAATCATATTTTTTATTTTCTAAATTTCTTAAAATTATATTAGTTAAAGGATAAATTGACATCTGGGGGTGTTTGAGATAATCCGTGCCCAATGATGGCACTACCAGCCATTTTTCGCCATTAACTGGCTGACCATGGCCGCCATTGAAAAAATAAGTGACATGCGCATATTTTTCTCTTTCAGCTAAGTATAACTGGCGATAATTTTTCAAAACAAAAGGCAAAGTATTTTTTAAAATTACACTGGGAAAAGCAGTCACGATACTGTCTAAATCAGGACCAAAGTCAGTCAAAGCAATAAATTTAAGATTTCTTAAAACTTTTTTTCTTTTAAATGAATGCGGATTGTCTTTCTCAAAATGTTTTTGCACAAATGGCTTGGCCATTTGCCTGGCCCGGTCTGACCGCAAATTAAAAAAGATAATAGCATCATTATCATTGATAAATTTTGGCTTTTTGCGGGGATTTAAAATAATAATTGGTGAAATATATTCATCTGTTTCGCCACGGTTATAAGCTTCAGTGATGGCCTTATAAGGGTTATCCGAAGCCATACCCTCGCCCAAAACCATGGCATTATAAGCCAGTTCTGTCCTGGACCACTTTTTAATCCTATCCATGGCGTAGAATCGGCCAATGATAGTGGAAATAATTTCATTATTCTTGAAATTATTAATTAATTTGCTGACTAAGCGAGAAGCGGCATGAGGAGAAGAATCACGGCCATCAGTAAAAAGATGCAAATAAACGCGATCAAATTTTTCTTTTTTCAAAAAATCCAAAAGTGCATACAAATGATTTGGATCAGAATGAGCGCTTTCGCCATTTGATAATAAACCCATTAAATGAATATTGGAATTATTTTTCTTTGCCCAATTGACCGCGTCCAAAAGCGCTGGATTCCTAGAGAAGATTCCATTCTTAATAGCTTCAGAAATTACCACAGCTTCTTGCTTAACAATCCTACCAGCGCCAATATTCATATGGCCAGCTTCAGAATTGCCATCCTGATTTCTGGGCAAACCCACTTTAGAGCCTGAAGCCGTAAGTATGGTGTGCGGAAATTTTTTATTAAAAAAATCCCAGCTTGGCTTTTTAGACAGGGAAATTGGATTGGCCTTAGAGGCTGGTGCAATACCCCAACCATCTAAAATAACCAAAATAATGGGCAAAAATTTGACCTTTTTGTCTTGTCTCATATACCTTTATTTTACCTCAAAAATACTATTTTTACAAATATAAAAAGCCACCCTTTAAAGATGACTTTTTAATAAATTTTTATTTTAATTCTTCTTCTATCTCCATCAATCTATTATATTTCTCCACCCTTTCACTGCGTGATAATGACCCGGCTTTAATAAATTCAGCATTAACAGCCACTGCTAAATCAGCAATAAAAGTATCAGCAGTTTCACCGCTGCGATGCGAAATAACCACTTTATAATTATTCATCTTGGCTAAATAAATCGCAGCAATTGTTTCTGTTAAAGTGCCGATTTGATTGGGTTTAATCAAAATTGCATTAGCTATCTTCTGCTCAATCCCCTTTTTTAATCTCTGGACATTTGTCACAAATAAATCATCGCCAACCAGCATTATTTTATCGCTTAAAGCTTTAGTTGAAATTTTCCAATCTGCCCAAGCATCTTGAGCTAAACCATCTTCTATTGAAATTATAGGATATTTCTTGACCCAAAGCTTGTATAAATTAATCAATTTAAAAGCAGACAAACTTTTATGATCAGTTTTTAATATATACTTTTTCTTTTTAGAATTATAAAGTTCTGAAGCAGCAACATCAATTGCCAATCCTATTTGCTCTCTTTTCGCTTTATAACCGACTTTTTTAATTGCTAATAAAATAAAATTCATAGCATCAACAGTCTTGCCGATATCCGGGGCATAACCACCTTCATTACCCACATCAGTATCATAACCTCGATCCCACAAAACTTCCCCTAAAGCATGAAATATTTCCGAGCCAGCCCTAACTTTTTCTTTAAATTTTTTAGGTCCGATTGGCACAATCATGAACTCTTGCAAATCTAAATTTGTATCAGCATGTTTACCACCGTTAAAGACATTCATCATGGGAATTGGCAGATAAAAATTTCTATAATGGATATTGTAAATTTGCCTTAAATATTTATATAAAGGCAGTCCCATGCTTAAAGCTCCAGCCCGGGCACAAGCCAAAGAAACGCCTAAAATAGCATTAGCTCCTAAATCTTTTTTATTGGGCGTATCATCTAATTTGATCATCAATTTATCAATATCCTGCTGGCGAGTCACTTCAACTCCTTTTAATAAATAATCAATGGCTGTATTAACATTTTTAATCGCTTTTAAAACTCCCTTACCGCTAAAACGCTTTTTATCATTATCGCGTAATTCTAAAGCTTCATGACTGCCAGTTGAAGCGCCTGATGGCACGCTGGCTTTGCCAATAATCCCGTTTTTTAAAATAACTTTAACTTCAAGAGTTGGATTGCCGCGTGAATCTAAAATTTCTCGGGCTTGGATTTTTTTAATCTTTCTAGAGTTTAACATATAGGTAAACTGAATCACGAAATTTTTACACGAAAAGCACTAAAATTTTCGTGTGATTTAGTTATAATTTTTCGTGGTTCAGTTATCAATTAATCTAATTCATAAGAAACAGTTGCTGTGATCGTGATTTCCTGGCTACCAGCTTCAACTGTCGGAGCTGCTCCCCCACCGCCAATGCCTTCTGCCTTGGCATACATTGGATAAGGAGCCGGAACATAACCTTCGCTTTCAGAAAAAGATATCACTTTGCCTAATTTAACTCCCATAACTTTGGCTAAAGCATCAGCCTTTTCCTTGGCGTTTTCTAAAGCTTTCAACCTGGCTTCTTGACGGTACTTTTCTGGCTGATCAAGATCAAAACTTAAACCGCCAATTTGATTTAAATTCAATCCGCCAGCAATTTGTAATACTTCATCAACCTTATCAGTCTGGCGAATTTTCACCTGAACATCCTGTGAAACAGTATAACCCCTTAGAATCTGCTTGCCATCAACCCAATCATAAGTTGGATAAATGGTATAATTTACTGTTTTAATATCTTCTTTGGCAATATCCAAACCTTTAAGTTGCTCAATTAAAGCATTCATGGTTTTAGAATTTTCAGACTGGGCATCTGAAATTTTCTTTTTTTCTGTTGACAAACCTAAAGAGACAAGCGCAATATCTGGAATAGCAGTAACTTTACCCTCGCCAGCAATACTGATTGTTCTCTGGATATCTGGATTTTTACCAATGTAATAATGCTGTTTGGACATATTCCAAGCCCAAATTCCGATTGCTATTATCAAAACAACAATAAAAACCAGTGATAAAATGAAAAAGAACGGATTTTCTTTAAATTTTGGACACATAAATTTGAATTAATTGTTAAATTGTTAATTATTTTATTAAAGGCTTTATACCAGGCAAAACCTTACCTTCTAAAAATTCCAGCATTGCTCCACCTGCTGTGGAAACAAAATCAAACCAATTTTTTATTTTCAATTGATCAATCAAGGCAATTGTTTCGCCGCCGCCCACCACGCCAAAAGCCGGTCCTTTTGAAACCAAAGCAATATTTTGTGCAATAAAATCGCTGCCATGGCTAAATGCTGGAATTTCAAACATGCCCATTGGCCCATTCCAGACTAATGTCTGGGCTTTTTTAATATAACGGTTAAAATACAATTCTGTTCTCAAGCCAATATCAGTTATATAAAATTTTTTTGATTTAATTTTATTAAGCTCTGATATTTTAACTGTTTTGATATTCCCCCTGCCTTTTAAATTGCGGCATGTTCTGAAATCAATTGGTAAAATCAGCTTACCGTTAGCTCTCTGGATTATTTTTTTAGCCAAAGGCACAAAATCTTTTTCATAAACTGATTGCCCAATGTTGATTTTCTGCGCTGCCAAAAAATTATTAGCCAAAGCTCCGCCAATCAGCACATAATTGTATTTTTTTAAAAAATTTTCAATGACTTTTATTTTTGTGGAAATCTTAATTCCACCAATGATTGCTAATGCCGGCTTTTTAAATCCTTGCAAAATCTTGTTTAAATTATTAACTTCGTCTGCCAGGTTAAATCCAGCATAAGCTGGCAAAAACTTTGTCAGAGCAGAAACCGAGGCATGGGCGCGGTGGCAAACTGAAAAGGCCTCATTAATATAAAAATCCCCCAAAGAAGCAAGTTCATGGGCAAATTTTGCGTCATTTTTTTCCTCGCCTGGATAAAAACGCAAATTCTCCAAAAGCAAAATTTGCCCTGCTTTTAATTTGGCTATTTTTTGTTTTACCTTTTCACCCAGGCAATCCTCGACAAAATGAACTGGCTTTTTAGCTTTGCTATCCAAATAAATCGCAACTGGTTTTAAACTAAATTTTTTAACAATTTTCCCTTCAGGGCTGCCCAGATGCGACAGCAAAATTACCTTAGCTTTCTTTTTAAGCAAGTAATTAATGGTAGGAAAGCTCCGTTCAATTCTTTCTGGCTCCAGTATTTTGCCATGCTTTAGGGCAACATTGTAATCAACTCTGACCAAAACTGTCTTATTTTTTAAATTTTTGAGGTCTTTAAGCGTTCTTAATTTCATGTTTATATTATAACAGAAAGTTGAGTTATTGGGTAATGAGATCATTCAAATTGGGCGAAAACGGCCGATTACAAATGGTTACGCAATTTGTAGAGACATGGCATGCCGTGTCT